>SKEM01001135.1_pt1 | contig 12984 bp, 8 predicted proteins | sample 4826731 | NCBI WGS metagenome assembly SKEM01 (sample SAMN11008809, study PRJNA524170) | human gut metagenome | biome: Human fecal sample; material: Feces; isolation source: fecal sample from pouch patient p37 | host: Homo sapiens | place: Israel: Tel-Aviv | collected 2015-07-27
GGGAGGTGCTGCTCGCTCATGCCCGTAGGCTGGCACGGTGAGCACCACGGATTCCAGCACCCCCGCCAGCACCACCCCGTCCGCCAGCGCCTCCGGCGCCGCGGCCGCCGACGGCCCGCGGCTCCTGCTCATCGACGGCCACTCCATGGCCTTCCGCGCCTTCTTCGCGCTCCCCGTGGACTCGTTCACGACGTCGACCGGGCAGGCCACGAACGCAGTCCACGGCTTCACCTCCATGTTCTTCTCGTTGCTCGAGCAGGAGGAGCCCACTCACGTGGCCGTCGCCTTCGACCTGCCCGGCGGCACCTTCCGCACTGAGGAGTACGCCGAGTACAAGGGCACCCGCGACGAGACCCCGCGGCCCTTCATCGGGCAGGTCGAGCTCATCGAGGAGCTCCTCGCCGCCATGGGCGTGCGCACCCTCACCGCCCCCGGCTACGAGGCCGACGACATCCTCGCCACCCTCGCCCGCCGCGGCCAGGACGCCGGCATGGAGGTCCTCGTGTGCTCCGGGGACCGCGACTCCTTCCAGACCGTCACCGAGCACTGCACGGTGCTCTACCCGATCAAGGGCGTGTCCACGCTGCGCCGCATGACACCCGCGGAGGTCCAGGAGCGCTACGGGATCCCACCGGAGCGCTACCCGCACCTGGCCGCCCTCGTCGGCGAGACGAGCGACAACCTTCCCGGCGTGCCCGGAGTCGGACCCAAGACCGCCGCCAAGTGGATCAACCTCTACGACGGCCTCGAGGGCGTCATCGCCCACGCCGACGAGATCAAGGGCAAGGCCGGCCAGTCCCTGCGCGACCACCTCGACGACGTCATCCGCAACCGGCGACTCAACCGCCTCCTCACCGACCTCGACCTCGGGGTCGACCCCGCCAGGGACCTGCGCCTCGTCGGCGCGGACCGCCGCGAGCTGGCCCGCGTCATGGAGGCCCTCGAGTTCCGAACCCTCCACCAGCGGGCCCTGCGCACGCTCACCTTCGCCGACACCTCCGAGGGCGCCGAGGCCCGCGCGGACTCCGAGCTCGGCGACGACTCGCCCCTGGCCCGCCTCGAGGCCCTCGACGTCGCCGTACTCGGCGGCTCCGGCGAGCTGGGCCTCGCACCCGGTGGCCTCGCCCGCTGGCTCGAGGAGCACCTGCCCGCACCGGCCGAGGGCGAGGACGCCGTCCTCCTCGGGCTCGACGTCGCCGGGGACCTGCGCCCCGGCCGCGGCTCCGCCGAGCTCGTGTCCCTGTCCGACGGCGAGCACGCCGTCGCCGTCGACACGGCCCTCGTCTCCCCGGAGGACGAGGCCGCACTCGCCGCCCTCCTCGCCGACCCGGCCCGTCCCATGGTCGTCGCCGACGCCAAGGGCGCCTGGCACGCCCTCGCCGGACGCGGCCTCGACCTCGACGGCGTCGTCGCCGACCCCTCGCTCGCCGGCTACCTGTGCCGCCCCGAGCAGCGCGACTACTCCACCGACGCCCTCGCGGACCGCTGGCTGGGCCTCGACCTCGCCTCCCTCACGGTCACCGACGAGCCCTCCGAGGCGCAGTCCGCCTTCGATCTCGACGCCCTCGGCGGGGGAGAGGCGGCCGTCCCGACGGCGGCCCTCGCCTCCGCACGCCGCGCCGCCGCGCTCCTCCCGCTCCAGGAGGCGCTTGACGCCCAGATGGACCAGCGCGGCGCCACCGAGCTCTTCACCGACCTCGAGATGCCCGTCGCCGCGACCCTCGCCGAGATGGAGCACGCCGGCATCGCCGTCGACGAGGACGTCCTGCGCGAGCGCGAGACCGAGCTCGACGCCCGCGTCACCCACGCCGCCGAGGGCGCCTACGCCGCCGCCGGCCACGAGCTCAACCTCTCCAGCCCCAAGCAGCTCCAGACCGTCCTCTTCGACGAGCTCGGCATGCCGCGCACCCGCAAGACGAAGACCGGGTACACGACCGACGCCGGGGCGCTCGCCGACCTCTACGCCAAGACCGGGCACCCCTTCCTCGAGAACCTCCTCGAGCACCGCGACGCCATCAAGCTGCGCCAGACGGTCGAGGGGCTGCGCAAGTCCGTCCAGCCCGACGGGCGCATCCGCACGACCTTCCAGCAGACCGTCGCCGCCACCGGCCGCCTGTCCTCCATCGACCCCAACCTCCAGAACATCCCCGCCCGCACCGAGGAGGGCCGACGCATCCGCGAGGCCTTCACCGTGGGCGAGGGCTACGAGTGCCTCGTCACCGCCGACTACTCCCAGATCGAGATGCGCATCATGGCGCACCTGTCCGGCGACGAGGCCCTCATCGAGGCCTTCCGCTCCGGCGAGGACCTCCACCGCTACGTCGCGGCCCTGGTCCACGGCATCGACGTCGAGGACGTCACCGCCGAGCAGCGCAGCCACGTCAAGGCCATGAGCTACGGGCTCGCCTACGGGCTGTCCACCTTCGGCCTGGCCAAGCAGCTCGGCATCGACAACGCCGAGGCCGCCGCCCTGCGCGACGCCTACTTCTCGCGCTTCGGCCGTGTCCACGACTACCTCGAGGCCGTCGTCGAGCAGGCCCGCCGCGACGGCTACACCGAGACCATGTTCGGGCGCCGCCGCTACCTCCCCGACCTCACGAGCGACAACCGCCCGCGCCGCGAGACGGCCGAGCGCGCCGCCCTCAACGCCCCCATCCAGGGCAGCGCCGCCGACATCGTCAAGAAGGCCATGATCGACGTCGCCGAGGGCCTCGCGGAGACCGGCCTGGCGTCGCGCGTCCTCCTCCAGATCCACGACGAGCTCCTCGTCGAGGTCGCACCCGGCGAGGCCGGCACCGTGGAGGACCTCCTGCGGGAGCGCATGGGCGCCGCCGCCGAGCTCTCCGTCCCCCTCGACGTGTCCGTCGGCCGCGGCGCCACCTGGCGCGACGCCGCGCACTGAGCGGGAGGCCCCGGGGGAAGCGCTGCGGGCGTCGCCGGGAGCGCCGGCCTGGGACGGGCGCCGGTTCGCGCCGGAGGCCGACGTGAGCGATTCCACGGCTCCGTCCCGGGATCTCCGTGACCTCCCACAGGTCACGAACTGGGCACGTCCTGGTAGAGTCCGAGGCGTGCGCCTCTGGGTACCGACGCCGCACCGCCTTCCGGTGGAACCGGTCGTCGAACCCGCCGCGCCGGGGACCAGTCCGGGCTGGTCGTCGGGGCGTGGGACGCACGGACTCTATCCGCCCGACCCACCTGTCCACTTTCGGAGCAACCACTCAATGACCACCACCACGCCCAGCCCCGCCCCGGTCGCCGTCAACGACATCGGCTCGACCGAGGAGATCCTCGCCGCCGTCGACGAGACCATCAAGTACTTCGACGACGGCGACATCGTCGAGGGCACCGTCGTCAAGGTGGACCGCGACGAGGTCCTTCTCGACATCGGCTACAAGACCGAGGGCGTCATCCTCGCTCGCGAGCTGTCCATCAAGCACGACGTCGACCCCGACGAGATCGTCTCCGTCGGCGACGAGATCGAGGCCCTGGTCCTCCAGAAGGAGGACAAGGAGGGTCGTCTGCTCCTGAGCAAGAAGCGCGCCCAGTACGAGCGCGCGTGGGGCACCATCGAGCGCGTCAAGGAGGAGGACGGCGTCGTCACGGGCACCGTCATCGAGGTCGTCAAGGGCGGCCTCATCCTCGACATCGGCCTGCGCGGCTTCCTCCCCGCCTCCCTCGTCGAGATGCGTCGCGTCCGCGACCTCCAGCCCTACGTGGGCCGCGAGCTCGAGGCCAAGATCATCGAGCTGGACAAGAACCGCAACAACGTGGTCCTCTCCCGCCGCGCCTGGCTCGAGCAGACCCAGTCCGAGGTCCGCACCAACTTCCTGCAGACCCTGCAGAAGGGCCAGGTCCGCACCGGCGTCGTCTCCTCGATCGTCAACTTCGGCGCCTTCGTGGACCTCGGCGGCGTCGACGGCCTCGTCCACGTCTCCGAGCTGTCCTGGAAGCACATCGACCACCCGTCCGAGGTCGTCGAGGTCGGTCAGGAGGTCACCGTCGAGGTCCTCGACGTCGACTTCGACCGTGAGCGCGTCTCCCTGTCGCTCAAGGCGACGCAGGAGGACCCGTGGCAGGCCTTCGCCCGCACGCACGCCATCGGCCAGGTCGTCCCCGGCAAGGTCACCAAGCTCGTCCCCTTCGGCGCCTTCGTCCGCGTCGAGGACGGCATCGAGGGCCTCGTCCACATCTCCGAGCTGGCCCAGCGCCACGTCGAGGTTCCCGAGCAGGTCGTCAAGGTCGGCGAGGAGGTCTTCGTCAAGGTCATCGACATCGACCTCGAGCGTCGCCGCATCTCGCTCTCCCTCAAGCAGGCCAACGAGGGCGTCGACCCGGCCTCCGAGGACTTCGACCCGTCGCTCTACGGCATGGCCGCGGAGTACGACGAGAACGGCAACTACAAGTACCCCGAGGGCTTCGACCCGGAGACCCACGAGTGGCTCGCGGGCTACGACGCCCAGCGCGAGGCCTGGGAGGCCGATTACGCGGCCGCCCACGCCCGCTGGGAGGCCCACAAGGCCCAGGTCGCCAAGGCGCTCGAGGAGGACACGGAGACCGGCGACGCCGGCGCCGCCCAGTCCACCTCGTACTCCTCGGCCCCGGCCGAGGCCACCGGCCCCCTGGCCTCCGACGAGGCGCTCGCCGCCCTCCGCGAGAAGCTGACCGGCAACTGAGCGTGACAGCCTGAACCGTTCCTGACGGCGCCCCGACCCCCGCGCGGGGGGCGGGGCGCCGTCGTACGCCCACTGAGACGCGACCGGGACGGTCCCGGGGACGTGACAGGATGGAGCCGTGACCGACGACCCGGTGGGCACGACCCCGCGTCCCCGGTCCCCGGACGCGGCACGTAGCAGGAGGATGACGATGTCCGTCACCATCACCGAGCGCCGAGCCGCCACCCGTGGCGCGGGCCCCCTCGCCGTCATGGTCGGCCCCATGGGCGCCGGCAAGACGACCGTCGGTCGCAAGATCGCCGAGCGCCTCGACGTCCCCTTCCTCGACGCCGACGAGTTCATCGAGGACATCACCCAGTTCTCCATCCCCGACATCTTCGAGACCTACGGCGAGCCGCACTTCCGCAGCGTCGAGGCGAGCTCGATCGCCCACCTCCTGTCCACCTTCAACGGCGTCCTCACGCTCGGCGGCGGAGCCATCACGACCGCCTCCACCCGCGAGCTCCTCCGCAACCACGTCGTCGTCCGCCTCCAGGTGGACAAGGAGCACATCGGCGACCGCATCGGCGGGGCAGAGAGGCGTCCGCTCCTCGCCGGCGACGACGCCACGGAGAAGTGGATCGCCGTCACGGCCGCGCGCCAGGAGGCCTTCGCCGCCGTCACGGCCTGGGACGTCGACACCAACGGCGTGCTGCCCTCCGAGATCGCCGACGCCCTCGCCGAGAAGCTCGTCGCCCACCACGGGCTGGACCCGGAGGTCCTCGCCGTTGGCTCGGCCGTCCCCGGGACCTCCGCCGTCATCCGCGTGAGCGGCGAGCGCTCCACCTACGACGTCGAGCTCGGGCGCGGGATCCTCGGCCGCGTCGCAGCGGTCCGCCCCGCCCGCGCCGAGCGTGCCCTCATCGTCCACGAGCCCGGGACCGCCGGCGTCGCGAGCAGCATCGCCGAGGTCGTCGCCGACGCGGGCCGCTCGGTGCGGCTCCTCGAGGTGCCCGCGGGCGAGGACGCGAAGACCGCCGCCGTCCTCGAGGTCCTCGGGACCGAGGGGCTCACCCGCTCCGACGTCATCATCGGCGTCGGCGGTGGGGCCGTCACCGACCTCGCGGGCTTCGCCGTGGCCACGTGGCAGCGCGGGATCGAGCTCGTCCTCGTCCCCACCACCGTCATGGGCGTCGTCGACGCCTCCGTCGGCGGCAAGACGAGCATCAACACCGGCGCCGGAAGGAACCTCGCGGGCGCCTTCTACCCGCCCCGCGCCGTCGTCGCCGACCTCGACCTCCTCACCGCGCTCCCCGAGGCCGAGGTCGCCTCCGGCCTGGCGGAGGTCGTCAAGGCCGGGCTCATCTCCGACACCCGCATCCTCGAGATCATCGAGGCTGACCCGGCCCGCGTGCTCGACACGACGACCACGGAGTTCGCCGAGGGCGGCGAGCGGGCCGTGCGCGTCAAGGCCGACGTCGTCGGGCAGGACCCGCGCGAGTCCGGCCTGCGCGAGTTCCTCAGCTACGGGCACACCCTCGGCCACGCCATCGAGCGCCACGAGGGCTGACGCCATCGGCCGCACCTCGCGGCTCGAGGGGCCCGACGAGGCGCTCGTCGAGAGCGCCTACGAGGCCATCAGCAGCTGAGCGGAGCCGGGGCGCGGTCCCGAACAGCACTGCGCCCCCTGTGCCTTCACCGAGACCCGCACCCCGAGTACGACGCGGCTCCGGACGAGAGGGGCGGGCCGGACCCACGTGCGTCCGGCCCGCCCCTCTCGTGCGTGCGGCTCGCTCAGACGGTGGCCGGAGCGGGCAGGCGGCCCATGTTGCGCATGGTCACCACGATGTTGCGGGCCTCGCGCGTGCCGTCGATGATGCGGCGGGCAGCGCGGGAGTCGCCGACGTTGAGGACCTCGACGCCCTGGTCCGTGAAGTGCTGCGTCAACTCGGCGACGCCGTTCGCGTTGGCCTTCATGCCGAGGCAGACGAAGCCGAGGTCGAAGGGCAGCTCGTGCTCGTCGCCCCACTCGGAGACGAGGAAGGAGTCGTCGCGGACCTCGACGAGGTCCGTCTCGGTCATGACCTTGACGCCGTACTCCTCGATGACGTGGTTGATCCACGTCATCGAGACCGGGTCGAGGTCGCGGCCGACCATGGGCAGGCGCTCGACGACGGTGACGTCGTTGTTCTCCGCGAAGAGCTCGACGACGTCGAGGCCGACGGCGGCGCCGCCCACGACGACGACGCGGCGGCCCTTGGCCTCGTCGGGCTCGGCCGCCTCGTCCATGACCGTCGTGATCGAGCGGATCTTGGAGCCGGGCTGGTCGGCGCGCTCGCGCAGGCCCTGGATCGGAGGGGCGAGCGTCACGGAGCCGGTGGCGTTGACGAGCACGTCGGGGTGCAGGGCCTCGATGTCCTCGATGGTGGGCTCCACGCCGGTGCGGACCTCGACGTTCTCGAGACCCTCGATGCGGTGGACCATCCAGTCGCGGTACTCGCCGATGCGGGCCTTGTCGGGGATGCGGGAGATCTCCGCGGACAGGCCGCCGAGCTGGTCCTGCTTCTCGAGGAGGACGACGTCGCAGCCGACCTCGGCGGCGGTCGCGGCCGCCTCCATGCCGGTGGAGCCGCCGCCGATGACGACGACCTTGGTGGGCTCCTGGACCTGGTAGTGGCGGTAGGCGTCCTCGAAGTAGAGGTCCGGGTTGAAGGTGCAGCGGATCGGGCGGTTGAGGCCGATGCGGTGGCCGGCGCGGCCGATGTTGCAGGAGATGCACTTGCGGACGTCGACCTCGTGGCCGTGCTGGTTCTTCGTCGCCCAGAAGGGGTCCGCGATGAGGCCGCGGCCCACGCCCACGAAGTCGGCGACGCCGGAGGCGAGGATCCGCTCCGCGACCTCGGGGTGGCGGATGCTGCCGGTGGTGATGACCGGCGTGCCGAACTTCTCCTTGAAGGCGCACGGAGATCGGGGAGTTCGGGCCGACGTTCTTGCGGACCTCGGCGATGACCTCCTTGGCCAGGCGGACGGGGTTCTCCGGGGAGCCGCCGTACTCGTCCTCGCGCTTGTTGTAGTAGGGCGAGAGGAACTGGTTGAGCAAGTAGGAGTGGCCCGCGTGGACCTCGATCGCGTCGAAGCCGGCCTGCTGGACGCGGCGGGCGGCGGCGCCGAACTTGCGGACGATGTCGTGGAGCTCCTCGACCGTGGCCGGGCGGGGCGGGTTGCCCCGACCTTGGACGGGATGCGCGAGGCGGAGATCGGCTGGGCGCCGATGCGCTCGTCCATGGCGGAGGCGCCCGCGTGGTTGATCTGGCTCGAGACCATCGTGCCGTAGGAATGGAGGCGCTCGGTGAGACGGTAGAGCGTCGGGATGTATCGGTCGTTGTCGATGCGCAGCTGGGTGGTGCCGTTGGAGCCCATCGGGTAGTCGACGTTGATGTTCTCCACCGTGATGAGGCCGGTGCCGCCACGGGCGCGCTGCTCGTAGTAGGAGATGTGCTCGTCGGGCATCTGGCCGTCGGTGTCGGCGAAGTTCGTGCCCATCGGCGGCATGACGAAGCGGTTCTTGACCGTCAGCGTCTTGACGGTGAGGGGACTGAACAGGGTGGGGTAGTCGGTCACGAGACTCTCCGATTGGGTGCGGTGCGTGGTGTGGAGCCCGGACCGCGACCGCCGGGGATCGCCCGGTGCCGCCGCGAACCCGGCCTGACCAGCACCTAGATGTACTGATCGGGGAGGTTGGTTGAAGGACTGCGATCGGCTCGTGTGAGGTGAGGAGAGCACCGGGTGCTGGCAGGGTGGGGCTTGCGACAGTCTCACCGAGCAGTACGAGAGGTGCTCTCCTCATGTCCCACGCTAACGCAGCCCTGACCCCACGCGCCCGGCAGCGGGTGGCCCGCCTTGTCGTTGAGGAGGGCTACCCCATCAGCGAGGTCGCCGCCCGATTCCAGTGCTCATGGCCCACCGTCAAACGCTGGGTGGACCGCTACCGCGCCGGGGAGGCGATGACCGACCGCTCCTGCCGCCCCCACTCCAGCCCCAACCGCACCCCCACCACCGTGGTACGCCGGGTGGTCAGCCTGCGCAGCCGCCTGCGGGAGGGCCCCGTCCAGCTCGCCGCCCGCACCGGCATCGCACCCTCGACGGTGCACCGCATCCTCAAGGCGGCCAGGCTGAACCGCCTCTCCTACCTCGACCGCGCCACCGGGCAGGTCGTACGCCGCTACGAGCACGAGAGCCCCGGTTCCCTGGTCCACGTCGACGTCAAGAAGGTCGGCAACATCCCCGACGGCGGTGGCTGGAGGTACGTGGGACGCACCCAGGGTGACCACAACCGCCAGACCACCGACGGCGCCAGGCGCAGGCACGGTCAGCCTCGTCTGGGGTGGGCCTACGTCCACTCCGTGCTCGATGACCACTCGCGCGTGGTCTACTCCGAGGTCCACGACGACGAGAAGGCTGCCACCGCTGTCGGTGTCCTGCAGCGGGCGGTGGCGTGGTTCGCCGCCCGCGGGGTGGTGGTTCAGCGGGTGCTGTCCGACAATGGGGCCGCCTACAGGTCACGGGCCTGGACCCAGGCCTGCGAGCGCCTGGGGGTCAAGGCCCGCTACACCAGGCCCTACCGGCCTCAGACCAACGGGAAGATTGAGCGGTACCACAGGACCCTGGCTGATGGGTGGGCCTACTCCCGCCACTACGCCAGTGAGGCCGAGCGCCGCGCCGCACTGCCGGCATGGACCCACTTCTACAATCACCACCGCCCCCACACCGCCACCGGCGCCCTCCCACCGATCACGAGGTTGACCAACCTCCCCGATCAGTACAACTAGTCGCGACAACATGGCAGCCCTGCTCAGCAGACTGCCCATCAGGGCTCTCGAGGACAGCACCAACGTCTCACCCCGAGGATTGGCTCGGGCCATTGAGAGAGCGGTCTCCTGGCCCCTCACCGCGGCGAGGCTGGGGAGGTTCCTCGGGTGCTCAGCGTGATCCGGTCGTCCGCCACAACTCGTCGTATCGCGGGCCGATGATCGACCACACCCATTCGCGTGCTGCAGGGAGATCGGCAATCTCGGCGGGGACCTCGTCGAGGACGGCGACTTCATGGACGATGGGACGTCCTGAGCGGTCCTGTCGGCCCTTCGGATCGATTATCCTCAGGGCGAGCGGAATCCCGGGACCGGACCAGGTCTCATCAAGATCCGGCAACCCATCAATCGCAGCCTCGAAGGTCGGAAGAGGATCCGCTAAGCCGGCGTCCGAGAGGAAGCGACCGCCCCAGTCCCAACCACGCGTGTACCAGATGTACCTCACAGGACCGACCTGAGGAGGATGCGGTCACGCTCCGCCTCGTCCATGGAGACAGTGAAGCCTGCCACTGTCTCAGCGAGCTTGTCGTTGGACTGACCCGTCGCGTCGCTGATCTCGTGTGCCTTGGCCTTCGCCTGCTCGAGACCGTACTCGAGCGCCGTCAACATCTCCTGGTCGAGGAGCTTCTTCACGGGCGTCGGCAGCTTGTCCAGCCAGGTCTTCTTCATCGCTAGTTTGAGGAGAGGCTCGAGGACCACAGGGCCCATACCCAGGAGACTCTCCGCGGCCTTGATGGGGAGCGCCTTTGTCTTCGCCCAGGAGACGATGCGCTCCATGGGGAGCAGGGTCGCAATCGGGATCAGCAGCGGAACCCCGACCTGGCGCGAGACGTCAATGCCATCCGGCGAGAAGGACGCGGAAGACAGGAGGACGTAGTCGTCGCCGACGGACAGCGCTTCAGGAGACTTGAGCAGCCCGCGGATCTCCTCCTTGAAGTAGCCGAGCTCGCCAGCAGCCCTCTCGATCACAAGGTCCCTGAATGCGAAGACGTCGAGGTCCGGGTGGAGGTCGGCCTTGGACAGTGCGATCATCCACACGCGCGGGAACTCGATGAGCTTTCCGTCAGCGGTGAGCGCGTCCTTGAGCGCGGCAATCTCCTGGCGCATGGTGGTGAAGAGCGCCTTGAGGTAACGCTCCTCCTCGCCGCCGTTGTCGAGAAGCATTCGACCGTCGACGAGGACCACGGCGACATCCGCCTGCAAGAGATCCTTAAACGTGGCCAGCCGACGCTCCTCCTCCGTCGCACTGGCAGCAGGGCCTTCCAACCACTCTCCGGGGTAGTCGTGGAAGACGAGCTGGATCGCATCGAAGGGGTGCTTCTTCCCAGCCTTTCCACCCTCTTGAGGTCGGATCCTGAACCGGTAGGTGAACGACCTGAGCCTCGTTCCCCGCGGCGCCTTGTTGGCGTTCTTCATCTTGAGGTAGTTCGCGTGCAATTCGTTGCCACGGCCGTCCTCGGAGACGATGCGGTACGGCGAGGTGCTGAGGAACTCCGGTTCCTGGGCCAGGCCGTAGAAGGAGGAGAGGAGCACCGTCTTGCCGCTTCCGGGCCCGCCGAAGAGCGCGATGTGCTGCTCGACGTCGTTCTTAAGCTTCATGAGGAGAGCCTAGGGCCGGGATGCCGCCGCCGTGCGCGCTCCCCGCACTCGTTTCACAACCGTTGTCCCCGTCGCGCTAACCCTCCAGAACACACAATGGTCGGCGTCTTGGGTCCACCACGGGAAGGCTCTCCGCGTGCACCGTTGCCAACTCACGGACGCTCCGGCTCAGTTCCCTCACCGATACTGCCCCTCCCCCGTCGCCTCGTACGCGGCGGCCACCCGGTACAGCGTCGCCTCGTCGTAGTGCTTCCCCACGAGCATGATCCCCACCGGCAGCCCGTCGACCTCGCCGGCCGGGATGGACAGCCCCGGGTGGTGGGTGATGTCGAAGGGGCAGGTGTTGCTCAGCTGCGGGACGGCGGCGGCCTCCTCGCCGATGGTGGCGCTCCCCCGCTCGAGGAGCGGGCGGGCGGTGGTCGGCGTCGTCGGCATGACGAGCACGTCGACATCGGCTAGGGCGCCGTCGTAGGCGCGCCGCAGCTCCCGGCCGGCGTTCATCGCGTGCCCGTAGCCGACGTTCCCGACGCGCCGGCGCGCGAAGGTCGAGATCAGGAAGTACATCTTGACGCCCGGCGGGGCGTCGGCGAGCCGGTCGGCGTGGTCGAGGGCCGACCGCATGAGGGAGGTCGGGTAGTGGTCGTCGCGCACCTTGCCGTTGACGCGCGTGTCGGCGTCGGGCTGCTCGAAGCCCTCCTTGAGGACGCCGACCCGCAGCCCCTCCACCCCGCCGTCGAGCGCCGCGAGGTAGCCGTCGGGCTCGTGGCCGACCTGGCGCGGGTCGACGCCGTCGGGGCCGGCGAGCACGGAGAGCAGCAGCGCGTTGTCGGCGACGGTCGCCGTCATGGGCCCCACGTGGTCGAAACTCCCCTCCAGGGTCGCGATCCCCGTGTACGGCACGAGCCCCTAGGTGGGCTTGAGGCCGACGATCCCGCACAGGGACGCCGGGCACCGGATGGAGCCGCCCTGGTCGGCGCCGAGCGCCATGTCCGCCTCGCCGAGCGCCACGACGACCCCGGATCCCGAGGAGGAGCCTCCGGCGGAGTAGCCCTCCCGCCACGGGTTCTGCGTGTCCGCGAAGTGGTTCGTGTGGGAGTCGCCGGACAGGCACAGGTACTCCGTGTGCGTCTTGCCGGTGATGGTGGCCCCGGCCGCCAGGACCCGGGTGACGACCTCGGCGTCGAAGTCAGGGATGTAGCCGTCGAAGAGGTTGGAGCCGTTGTAGAAGGGCACGCCGGCGGCAGGGATCGAGTCCTTGATCGCGACGCTCCTCCCGGCGAGGGGCCCGCCGGCCGCCTCGGGCCCGGTGGCGGTGATCTCGGTGCGGCAGGACCAGGCGTGCTGGGGGTTGTCCGCGTCGTCCGGGATCGTGAAGCAGCGGTCCTCGGTGTAGGTGCCCCGGTCGGGTCCCAGTCGGCGACGGCCTCGTAGGCGCGGGACTGCTCGGTGACGAGCCAGGCGTACTCGGGGGCGTCGTCACGGCTGATGCCGAGGCCGAGCTGCTCGGAGATGGCCAGGACGTCGTCGGCGGTCGCCTGGGGAAGCGGCGTGGTCGGCATGACGGGGGTCCTTCCAGGGGCCGGGAACGTGAGGGGCACCTCATCGGGCGCCGTCATGACACGCCAGCCGTGTTTCAGGAAGGGCCGCTCCGGGTTGCACCTTGATGACGGGTCCCACTCCCCGGGCTGCTCCGTAGCGAACCGTGGCCGACTCGTCGGCGGATCAAGAAGTCCGACGTCAAGCCCTCCGGCTCGTCGGCTGGCAACCGGTCATCACGCCCGGTGCCCCCGGAGGAAGATCCGCCGCCCGCGACCGCGAGCGGAAGATCGCGAACAAGGAGAACGCCATGACCGGCACCCCTGCGC
>SKEM01001140.1_pt1 | contig 12956 bp, 14 predicted proteins | sample 4826731 | NCBI WGS metagenome assembly SKEM01 (sample SAMN11008809, study PRJNA524170) | human gut metagenome | biome: Human fecal sample; material: Feces; isolation source: fecal sample from pouch patient p37 | host: Homo sapiens | place: Israel: Tel-Aviv | collected 2015-07-27
TCAATCACGGCCGCTCCATTGAGGAGCGGCCTCATAAAGTCGAAACTCGCCAGGAATTCGGCCACTTTGAAGCTGATACCGTACTTTCTGGTAAACGTAAAGGTCAAGCTGTGGCTACTTTTGTGGAACGTAAGAGTCGCCTGACAATTGTTAAACGGCTCCATGGTCGCGACAGTCAGTCCATGACGCAAGCCGTACTTGAACTAGCTAGTCAACTTCAAGACAAGCTCAAGACGTTTACCGTAGATCATGGTAAAGAGTTCGCTAACTACCAGACAATTGAACGGCGAACTGGTACACAGGTTTATTTTGCCCATGCTTATTCACCACATGAACGCGGTAGTAATGAGAACCGTAACCGAGTTTTGCGACGATTTATTCCCAAGGGACAAGCCATTGAAGAGCTGAGCGATCGCCAGCTGGTTCAAATTAATTGGTATTTGAATTCACGGCCACTTAAATGCCTTAATTGGCATACACCAATCGAGGCATTCTTACTTAATCTACGTCACTAAATTCGTTCAAGTTATTTCTTGCAATCTGCCTTAAGAAAAAGGAGTGGACAACAACCACCGGTCCCCCGGGTCATTTTCCACTCCTACTTAAACCACTGGTAGTCGGTTACCCAACAGCGATAGCACGAAGGCAACGAGCCAAAAAAAAACCGTCAGTTGCCAAAAGCGCGGCCAAAACCGTTGGTACAAGAACTGGTGACTGGCCCACAACTGGTGGATCACCAGTCCAATTCCGATCAACATCCAAATAATCACTGGATAGGCAAACCAGTAAAAAGTCAGGTTGATTAGGCAACTAATTATTAATAATGTTGTCCAAACCCACAACAGGTGAACCGGCTTCTTTTGCCGACGAATTAAACGATTGACCAACCATTCAACCAGGCCATAGCCCGCTAGCATCACCAATTCAGTAATAATGTTTTTCACGCGCACCGCATCCTCTCTTACAATCCCGTTAATTCTACCACACAATGGGCTCTAATTTGATCTTAACGACTAGGTTGCGGTACACTTAACGAAAAGCAAATTAAGATGGAGTGAACTTGTAATGCCAAAAAAGAAAACCCGCTTCCAAAAGATCACCATGGTCGCCGTTTGGCTGATGTTAATCGCCATGCTCGGTTCTTTGATCTTCGGGGCAATCGTTTCGTTAGACTTGCTCTAGGCCTAGTCAACGAAGCAAGTGGGAAATAAACTAGAATACAATAAGGGGCTAGGAGAAACCGTACTTTCTCCTAGCCCCTTATTGTATTTACGAATGTTAAACAGAAAACGCGGCCAATAAGCTGAGGTTATTTTTTATTCTTCTGGTTGCCGGTAGACCTCACGGGGTTTGGCACCGTTGGCTGGTGAAACGTAACCCCGCTGCTCCATTTCATCTAGGATTCGGGCCGCCCGGTTATAACCAATCCGGAACCGGCGTTGAATCATTGACGTCGAGGCCCGCTGCTGGTCGGTAACAAAGTCCAGCGCCTCATCAAACAGCGGATCCGTATCTTCCGCTTCCTGGGCCGCTTCCATTTCGGCATCGGACACCACCATCGCTTCGTCGTATTCAGCTGGGCGCTCCTCTTTAATGAAGTTGACGACCGCCTCAACGTCTTGGTCGGAAATAAAGGCCCCCTGAACCCGAATCGGCTTGTTCTTGTCGATCGGCTGGAAGAGCATGTCCCCGCGCCCTAACAGTCGCTCCGCCCCGTTAGCGTCTAGGATTGTCCGCGAATCCACCCCGGACGAGACCGCAAAGGCAATTCGGGACGGGACGTTGGCCTTGATTAGCCCGGTAATTACGTCCACGGAGGGGCGTTGGGTGGCGATAATCATGTGGATACCGGCCGCCCGACCCATTTGGGCAATCCGTACGATCGCGTCTTCAACGTCATGGGAAACCGTCATCATCAAGTCGGCTAATTCATCCACGACGACGAGAATCAACGGTAGCGGGTGGTGTTCATCGTCTTCTTCCTTAGTCACCCGTTGGTTATAGCCAGCTAGGTTGCGGATCCCAAAGGCGGCAAACAGCTCGTAGCGGCGTTCCATTTCCGCCACTACTTTAGCCAGGGCCCGGGCCGCCTTTTTGGGGTCGGAAACTACGGGCGATAGCAGGTGAGGGATCCCATTGTAGACAGAAAGTTCCACCTTCTTAGGGTCAATCAAGAGCATCTTCACCTGGCTAGGCTTGGCCTTAAATAAAATACTAGTCAAAATGACGTTAATCGCCACTGATTTCCCGCTCCCGGTCGCCCCGGCGATCAAGAGGTGGGGCATCTTGGTCAGATCGGCGACCATTACGTCACCCGAAACGGTCCGCCCGAGTGGCACCGCTAGCGGTCGGCCATCGTTGGGGGTGGCCTCTTCTAAGGAGCGGAAGCCCACCGTGGCGATCTTTTGGTTTGGGACTTCAATTCCGACCAACGACTTACCCGGGATCGGCGCTTCGATCCGGATGTCTTTAGCCGCCAGGGCTAAGGCCAAGTCATCGGCCAGGTGGGTAATTTTCGCCACCTTCACCCCGACGGCTGGGCGAAGCTCGTACTTCGTCACGGACGGTCCTAAGCTAACATTTTCCACCGTGGCCTCGACCCCAAAGGATTGCAAGGTGTCTTGCAGGGTGCTGGTGTTTTCCTTGATGGCCTCCAAATCCTTGGTTTGGTCGGTAGGGGCCACCTCGGTTAAAAGCGTGGTTGGCGGCAATTGGTAGTCTTCGTCATCGTCTTGACCGTTGGCCCCGGCTAATTCCGGTTCCGCCCCCGCGTCGCTCGCTGGTTCGCTAGGCTTCGGTTGCCCCGCTACCATGATCTTAGGCGCAGGGGCCGAGCTCGGGCTCGGCGCAACGGCCGCTGCCGGTTCGTTGCCTTGTAGTGGTTGATCGGCAATTGGTTCCGGCAGGTCCTTGTCTTCGGTCCTTGGCGAGGGGCGGTGGTCCTTAAAGCGTGCTAGCAGCCCCGATTGGTGGCGCTGTTGAACCCGGAACTTAACTGGTGCTTGCCGGGCCTCCTTTTGCTTGGCCCGGTACTTAGCAATGGCGGCGCTCACGAGGGTTGCCAACCCGTCAATCACACGGTGCCACGGGAGGTCGAAGAAAACGACGACCCCGACCAGCATCAACAGCCAGGCCAACACTTGGGCGCCCAAATCAGCCACCAAATAAACGGTACCGCTATACAAAAGCCCCCCTAATAATCCCCCACCAATCGCCACGGTGGTGTCGCCATTAATAATAGCTCGATTCAGGCTATTCCAAGTGGTTAATAAGTAATGACTATGGGCGTTTAAACTGTCAAACATCGCCACGTGCAGGGCCAATAAGAGGCCGGCGTAAAAGAGCACCGCCCCGCTTAACCAGCGGACCTTCACACGGGGGAAGCGTCCGTATAAAGTCAAGCCCAGGCAATAAATAATGGCCACCACCATCAGTTCCGGCGCCGTTTCCCCGCCGATCAGTTCAAATAACCCCATCACTAGGGTACCAATGATGCCTAGTTTAAAGAGGCCGACTAGCAAAATCAAGATCGCCAAAATCCCACTCAGGCTCTTGACCAACCGGCTTTGCACCTTGGGCTTGGCCTTTGCCCGCGGTCGGGTCGTTGTCCGTGCTTTGCGTGCCATAATTTCCCCCTACTTTAACTTATCAAATGGGTACTTGTGCACCCGGGCGAGGTTCGGGAAGCCTTGTTGGCGCAGGGCCTCATAAATCACAATTGCCGCGGTATTGGACAGGTTGAGCGCCCGGATGTTGTTGTCATCTTGAGGAATTCGGATTGCTTTTTCAGGATAACGGCGCATGAAACCCTCTGGCAACCCGGTCGTTTCCTTACCGAACAAGAAGTAGTGGTCGCCGGCGATGGTGTAGTTCACCTCACTATAATCGCGTTCGGCAAACTTAGAGACGATGTAGAGGTGATCTAGGTCAATTGAATCCAAAAAGGCCACTAGGTCATCGTGGTAAACCACCTTCACCTTGTCCCAGTAATCCAGGCCGGCCCGCTTCATATGTTTATCATCGGTCGAAAAGCCCAGCGGCTTAATGAGGTGTAAGACGGTATCAGTCCCCGCACAGGTTCTAGCAATATTACCGGTGTTAGCTGGAAAAAGGGGCTCAAATAATACAATGTGATTTGTCATCGTGAATCCTTTCAGCGTTTAAAATACAAAAAAAGCAGGGTCTCGGTGTAGCCACGGCGAAACGCTGCTTTAATGAAGTGCTCTTTAATAAATACCAACGATTGCTCGATGTCATCTACTAAATGATTTCTAAAGGTTATTTTAACACACTTGTTGGGGATTGCTAGTAAATTACGCTCTTTTTTCGCCGACCAAAACGGTCACGTCCACCGTGACGTGGGTCAGTTGGCCAAGGTCCAGTTCAGCAATGGGACGGGCCTCCCTTCCCCAATGCAAGGGCGACATTTCAACCATTGCCCGCCGAAGTTCGCTTGGCAACGGGAATTGGTAACGAACCGGGACCTGCTTAGCCCCCGGATAGTGGTGCATGAACAGGTCCACCACCGGTTGGTTATCATATTCGGCGTGCCGACCCGTTTTTCCGTACAAGAGGTGGCGCAACTCTGCCAGGTAGCCGGAGTTGGGGATCACCTTGATGAGGGTCGCGTTAGGGGCTAAGACCCGGTCAAACTCCCGGTAGTCAGACGGCGAGAAGAATTCAATCACGGCGTCAAACGCCCCCGCATTAAACGGGAGGTGACGCAGGTCGGCCACACAAAAGAAGCCCCCAAAGTCTAGCTGGGTCGCCAACTGGATCCCCGCCTTGGAAATATCAAAACCCACCAAGGTATCGTCTTCCTTGCGAAGCTTTGCCAACTGTAGGAGCGGGGTCCCTTCGCCAGTTCCCACGTCTAAGATGGTTTGTGGCCCCACCGGCAATTGATCAGCTACCGCCTCGACCATCGGCATGAATAACCCCGCCTCCAGTAAGTGACGTCGCTCAGTCAGCATCGACCGGTCATACTCATCATTGCTCTTCCCCTGCAAAAAGTACAAGAACCCGTGCTTGTTAAAATCGGTTCGGTGCCCGGCAGCGCAAACTAACGAACTTGCTTCCACCCGCAGGTCTTGATCGCCGCAAACGGGGCAAATAAAGAGGCCCGGGTGGGTCTTGCACCCACTGAATGGCCCGCGCAATTTTTTTCACTTTACTATCGATCCTTTCTACTAACTAGTTAGGTTGGCAACTGGTTTCCCCTAGCGTATTGAAGCGGTGACTGCTATTATTAGTGATGAAACTAACAAAGGAGTGACTATCGTGAACGAAGACTTTTTGATTGGAACTTACACTAGCAAGACTAGCAAGGGGATGTACGCCGTCACCTTGAATCACGACCACCAGCAACTGGAAAATGTCCGTCTCGTGGCTGCCTCCCAAAAACCGGCCTACTTACAACAAGTCGGCGACCGGGTTTTCGCCATCAAGCAAGACGGTGACCTGGGGGGCGTGGCCTCTTACCAATTAAAGGATGGTCAAGCCGAATTAATCGACCAAAAGCTGGGGGCGGGGGCGCCACCGGCCTACGTGGGTTACGACCAAGACCGGCAGTTGCTATACAGCGCCAATTACCACAAGGGAACGGTAACGGTCTTTAAGGTTGCTTCTGACGGCACCCTGACCCAAACCGATGAGGTGACTCACCAAGGCGAATGTGGGCCGAAGCCGGAACAAGACGCTCCCCACGCTCACTATGCCGACTTGACGCCTGACAAGCGCTTGGCCGTCTGTGACCTGGGAATGGACCTAGTGGTCGTTTATGACGTTAGCGAAGACGGTAAGCTCACCCAGGCATCCCGCTACCAGTCAAAGGCTGGCTTTGGGACCCGGCACCTCGTTTTCCACCCCAACGGCAAAGTTGCCTACGTTTTGGGTGAACTGAGTTCCAAGCTGGAAGTCCTTAAGTACGACGCTGAAACTAGTAGCTTCAGTCACGTCCAAACCGTTGCTACGATTCCGGCCGATTGGACCGCCCACAACGGGGCCGCCGCCATTCACATCTCTTCGGACGGAAAGTTCGTGTACTCCTCTAACCGGGGAGAAAACACCCTGGCCGTTTTTGCCGTCAATGATGACCTAACCCTGAGTCACATCCAATCAATCACCACGGCTGGTGACTTCCCACGTGACTTTGAACTGAGCCAAGACGAAACCTTCCTGGTTGCCTCCAACCAAAATGGCGATAACTTAACCCTCTACGCTCGTGACGCCACGACCGGTCAGTTAACCTTACTTCAACAAGATGTTGCCTGCCCAGAACCCGTCTGCGTTAAGCAGTGGGTTAAATAAGTCCACCTAAGACATGCCAAACCCCCACCGGTTCCCTTCGAACTAGGTGGGGGCTTTTAGTTTAACCACTCATCCTCAGCCCGCTGAAAGTCCGTGGGCAGTGGGGCGGCGACGGAAATTACCTTCTGCTTAAAGGGAGAGTAAAAACTAACCCGTTGACAATGCAAGGCTTGACGGGGCATCCCAAAGCCATTCCCGTACATATCGTCTCCCAATAGGGGATGGCCCAAAAAGGAAAAGTGGACCCGAATCTGGTGGGTCCGGCCCGTGTGTAAGCGGACTCGTACCAAACTAGTCGTATCTGTCACCCGTTCACACCAGTATTCGGTTGCCGATGCCTTGCCATCCGGAGCCACCTGCCGTTTCACAAAGGAATCCGGATCCCGGCGGATCGGGGCGTCGATGTAACCATGACTTACGGTTAACCTCCCCTGCACCATTGCCAAGTACTCTTTTTTGACTTGGCGGGCCTTCAGTTGGCGGTCTAAGACTGCGTGGGCGAAGCGGTGCTTTGGAAAAACCACTAGCCCCGACGTATCCTTATCCAAGCGGGTTGCCACGTGGGTCACTTGATTGGGGTAATTTTGCCGTTGGTAATACCCCTTGACCCGGTTGACCAGGCTGTCTTGGACGGCGACGTGATGGGCAGGAACGGTGGCCACGCCGGCCTCCTTGTTAATAACCAAAAAGTCTTCATCCTCATAAGCGATTTCAAAGAGTTGGTCACTGACCGTGATGGTGGGATTAGCCGGCTCATTAGGAACCACTAAATAAACCACGTCGCCGGGCTCAACTTGGTCAATGGCCCACGCCACCCGATTATTGATCCTCATCTGACCGCCATGGAAGATGGCCACCTTAAGTAGCGAATTAGTCACCCCAAAGGAGCGAAAGACCGACCGTAACCGACGTGGTTGCTCGCCCAAGTAGTGCCACTTAAATTCCATTAGTAGGTCTCCCCGATAAAGGAATTCTTCACCCGCATGAAGAAGTTATTGTGGCGGTACTTGGCAAAGTGAATTTTTTCTTTGGCCACCCGGTAGGTAATTTCTTGGAGGTGCCAATCATCTTGCCCTAACATCATCTGTTCTCGGTCGCAGGTTAAAACGGCCGAGGAATCATCACGCAAGCGGAAGGTCAGTTTAGCATCGGTGCCAAAGATGACCGGCGACCCTAACGTTCGGAAGACGCGATTATTTAAGGAGGCCATTTCGGCTAACTGGAAGCCAATGATGTTGGGATCCATGATTGCGCCGCCCACTGATTTGTTGTAGGCCGTTGAACCGGTCGGGGTGGAGATACACAGTCCATCACCCCGGAAGCGCTCAAACAGCTGATCGTTAACGTAAACGTCGCACACCATTGTTTTAACAATGTTACGCAAAGTAGACTCGTTTAGGGCCACAATGTGTTTGACCCGTCCATCGCTCATCGCTGCTTCCATGTCTAATAGTGGGTAGGCCACCGACTGGCCGCTATCGTTTTGCAGACTCTTTAAGAGTTCTTGAACCTCATAATTGCGCCAATCGGTGTAAAAGCCCAGGTGGCCGGTGTGGATCCCCACAAAACGTACTTGATCAAGTAGGTGTTGGTAACGGTGAAAGGCCGACAAAAGCGTTCCGTCGCCCCCGATGGTAATGACGATGTCTGGGTGATCCTCGTCATACTCGAGTGGGGTCCCTTGAATGCCATCCAAAATGGCTTGGCGAACCCGCATTGATTCGGTTGATTGGTATGTGTAGACTGCAATCTTCATCTCTTTTATGCCCCTTAAGCTTGGTGATTATCATTTTATTCTTCCTGGTCACGGCCACTGGCCCGTTCCCAACTGGAAGACTTCCCGTAGGAAAAGAGGTTTTGCGCCTCTTGGATCTCTTCTCTGATTTCAGACATTTCTTGGTCGAGTTTAAACGCCGCCGCGGCCGCCCGTTGCAAGCGATCAGCCAGTTCCGCCGGAAAGTCACCCTGGTACTTATAGTTCAGGGAGTGTTCCACGGTGGCCCAAAAGTTCATTGCCAGCGTCCGCACCTGAATTTCGGCTAAGATCTTCTTTTCACCGGTGATCAACTGAACCGGGTACTCAATTACAATGTGGTAAGAGCGGTACCCGCTTGGTTTAACGTTAGTTACGTAATCGCGCTCCTCTAAAATCGCAATATCACCGCGTTCACGCAGTAAGTCCACCACCGCGTAAATATCTTCAACGAACTGGCACATGATACGTAAACCCGCAATGTCTTGCATATCTTGTTCTAGCCGGTCTTCTGAAACATGACGGCGAACCATCTTTTCTTTAATGCTATCTACGGGTTTTACCCGTCCAGTGACAAACTCAATGGGGGAATGTTGGGCGCTCTCTTGGTATTGCTTGCGCATTCCCCGTAGTTTGACCTTTAACTCGTTAACTGCTTGTTGATAGGGCAACAAGAACGCATGCCAGTCTTCAATCATTTGATCCCCTCCGTAGCTATCAACTATTCTATCATAACGGCTCCGTTAGTCCCAAAAATGATGCTAGCCAAACCTGATTACTTTACAAGTTTTGCTAAATTTGCCAAAATAACAATGTTAAAGGGGCTTTCCCCGAAACCTAATGATTGGAGGTACCTACCGGTGCTTGAAGTATCTTTATTTGTCAACCCGCTAGGGACCCGGTGCTTTAACTGCGAACAAGACCTGTTGCGAGCTGACCACCAACTACCCGACCTCGATTTAACCTTTAACTTCATTCCGCTCGTCAATATGCACACCATCGAACAGACCCTACGTCTATATAACGTTGCCCCCACCTTGGCCAACCGCCAACGGGTTTCTGCCACCCTCTACCAGGTTACCCTCGACTATAAGGCCGCTTTGTTTCAGGGACGCAAGCGGGGACGCCAATTCTTATTGGGACTCCAAAGGGCATTAATTGACGAGGGACAAAACTACAGCGCTGACCTCGCCTACCAGGTCGCTAAAGACAACGGACTCGACCTAGCCATGTTTATGGAAGACCGACAGGGTGAACTCAGTCAACAAGCCTTTAAAGACGACCAGCGGATTGCTAATGAACTGGGGGTCGCCGAATCAACCACCGCCGTCATTTACGACAGTAACCATCCCGATTACGACACCTTAGTTCACGATTTTGACTACGCAACCTTCCTCGAGGCGGTCTCACCCACCAAATTCAATCATTCCCACCAACGCTTCTTTCGCCGCACTCGGCAGGGACGCCCTAATTTTAGAACTTATTAAGTTAATGGCGATCGAGAGGCATTTCAGGATTTTATTCATGCAAACCACCATCGCGACCCTATTCATTTTTGGATAAGGTCGTTTTTGTTTTGCCGCATATCCGAATGTTAGATAGCAAACGTGACCACTCCTTTTTCTAGATTCCCTCTTGTTGGCGAACAAAGGCCAGCTTTTGATCAAAGTCAGCAAACCATTGGGGGAGCCTAACGTAACGGTACTCTTCTCCGCGGATGGTGATGATCCCCGCTTGAAGAAGATCCGCGGTTAACTCGTTTAGGTGGTGCATTCGCAGTGCCTGACGTTGGACTGGGGTAAGGGCCGGCAAGGGCAACCACTTCGTCTGTGTCGCTAACCAAGCCTGCCACCCCAGTGAGGGCCAACTTTTTCCTAGCGGTAACTGCTCTAAGGCCAGCAAAATCATGAGGCGCCACCGTACCGGGCGTTCAACGGTTAAGGGCCACCATTCCCGACGCCCGTGAGCAACTAAGGGACAAGCAGCTACTTGGTGCCCCGCTTGGTAGGCTTGACGAACTAACCCATCCCTTAGCGAGGCGTGGCGGTGTAGATTGACCGTCTCAACACCCACCTGCGCCCACCAACGACCATTCCCAACCTGGCCCTGATAAATTGGCTGTAGGTAGTCTAACTGCGCTCGGTGGGGCTCCCAGAAGGTTAAACTGGGCTGGTTATTAACTAGTTGGGTAAAACGCGCTTGGATTTCACGGTGGAGGCGCCGCTTTTGGTAAGTTGGACCCAGTAGCCAACGAACCGCCACTCCTACTTGCTGATAACCTTGGGTCCGTTCAGCTAGCCGACGTGCGCTCAGGGGGCTACACTGAAATTCCAAGGCCACCAGGTGATTCTGGATGGTCACTAAAACGTCCGCTCGTTGCTCGATCTGGTCAAACGGAACCTCTAATTGGGGATTCCATCCCCGTTGCTTGGCCCACCACCACAAGGTCTCTTTCCCTAGCAAGTGCAGCTCACTCTCCCCTTGTGCCAACTGACACCCCTGTTTAGGCCGGTGAGCAAAATGCAGCACCCGGCTGCCCTGTCGTAAGACGAGTGGGGCGTCACATTCGGGGCAACGGTACCCTCGCGTCCGTTGGGCATCGCTAGCCCGCACCAGTTGTCCCCGTTCGTTTTTAGCCACTAACATAAAAATCCCTCCTTACTCAGTAAGTACGGAGGGATTTTTGCTTGTCACGAAATTAACTGAAGTAGTGGCGTGCCAATTCAAAGGCGGCGTGCTCCATCACCCGGTGGCCGTGTTCAGCAACCACCATGGCTTCCAATTTACTTGGCGAAGCGTATTCGTAAATGACGGCTAAGCGATCCTTTACACTTTCCGGCGAGAGTTCGCCGTTTTCAAAGAAGGTCACCACCAAAATGTAATGGTGGCCTTCTTGGTATAAGTCCGCCGCCATGTTACTGGTATCAATCACCTTGGCAAGGGCGACGAAGTCTTCAAAGGAATCAAGCTTCACCACCCGGGTATATTTTTTAACGTCAGGGTCATTTAAGGCCGCGGCAATCTCATCGGCATCATCGTGAGTTTGTTCACTCGCATCAGCCCCGTGGCTTCGCTGGTCATTCTTATCGAAGTCGTGCCCCCGTAGTTCATTTTGTAAGAACCGGGAGATATTTTCAGCGGCTTGTTCTTGGACGTCTTGGTCGGTAACGTCGCCATCGTGCTTAGTAATCGTTAACTGGATTCCGTCGTTAGTTGGCATCACCTGAAACAGCACCGTTTGATCCATCGAAAATTGATGCTGAGGGTCTACCTCGTCTAACACGGTCTGGAAAAAATCTTCCATTTGCTGTTGGTTCCCCATCAAATCCATCATACCAATGCCCCGCTCGGTCAACTCATCCTTTTGGAGCATCACTTGGAGCGTGTAATCATTGATTCTTTTAACTTTCATTTTGCGCCCCCTCACTCCCAATTTCACAGATTGGTTTTGCTTATTCATTACTTAGTAATTTTAACGGATCCTGACGAAAAGTAAAGGGAGAGCCCATAACAAAAGAGGATGGCCAACCAATTGCCATCCCCGTTCATTATTCAACCAAATCTGCCCGCCGTTGTGCTTCCGCTAACTCAAGGGCCCGGACTTCCCGTGGTAGGAAACGACGAATTTCATCCTCGTTATACCCAATTTGAAGCCGCTTGTCATCAATGATGATCGGACGCCGTAACAAACCAGGGGTCTTACGAATCAATTCGTAAAGTTCCGTCATTGGTAGGTCGTCAACGTCGATCTTGAGGCTCTGGTAGGCCTTTGACCGTTTCGAAATGATATCTTCAGTCCCGTTTTCGGTCATCCGGAGAATATTTTTAATTTCAGCCATTGTCAACGGATCGGCAAAAATGTTCCGTTCAGTAAAGGGAATCTGGTGATCCCGTAGCCACCCCCGGGCCTTACGGCAAGAGGTGCAACTCGGAGACGTGTAAAGTGTAACCATATGAGATGCCTCCATTCATTTCTACTTTCCTGCTCTTATCGCTCTGTAACTATTATAACCCCCACTAGCAAATAATGAAAGACGTTTTCATAACTTTTTGTAAGTGAATTAGGTAATTTACCGCCCACCCATTCATAGTCAAATAACGCTATGTCAACCATTCCGTTTTCTCACTCTGGTAACCCCTTCCTTTAGAACATGGTACCCGCTTATTATCAACCGATCATCCCAATTACTAACTACCAATCCTAGTAAAAGAAAATAGGCTTATCTTCGTTCCATGTTAAGAAAACCGAGTAGAATAGACCTCGAAAGGAGAATTGCCCATGCTAAATCAAATCTCATATACATCTGGTTCCAAAGGGGTGTTGGAACCATTCTTAGCTAAGTACCCCAGCCGTCACCTTGTCATGACGATGGACGCCGCTGACCAAACTCGGTGCACCCTCTTTGATCTTTCCGGTGAGAAGCCCATCTTCTCTACCCCGATTAGTTTTACAACCCTTCAACAAAACGGTCTCCTAACCAACTTTGGTCCCTTCATTCACCTGGAATCTTATCACTTAGATGCTGATCCCGAAAAAGTACTTTTAAAGCATGCTCGTCAACTTCTGGTTGACCTGACGGATCAGCCCGGTTTTAACGGAGGAATGTTGTTACGTAATCAAGATCGAACGGGAGCCATTGTGATGTTAACCACGTGGGATAAGGCTAGCGCCCTTAGCAATTGGACTGAAAGTGTACCAGCAAGGGTCCTAAAGGAATTCCAAGCCCCGGGTCCGCAAAACACCTTCTACCACCAAGATTATTTCGTTTTTTAAACTCCCGGAATGTCAATTTAAATTAGAAATCGGCTATCTGTAATATACTTCATGAATACCTCTAAAGGTGTTTGGTAATTAAGTGACTTGCGTGGAATGTTATTACGGCGTGTCATAATT
>SKEM01001143.1_pt1 | contig 12923 bp, 11 predicted proteins | sample 4826731 | NCBI WGS metagenome assembly SKEM01 (sample SAMN11008809, study PRJNA524170) | human gut metagenome | biome: Human fecal sample; material: Feces; isolation source: fecal sample from pouch patient p37 | host: Homo sapiens | place: Israel: Tel-Aviv | collected 2015-07-27
ACCATGATTCATTAATATTCCTAATCCTATAACTTTTCCATTTTCTTCAGCAACATACCAGTACTGATTCTTGCCCCTATTTATAATCTTTTCCTTAATTAATTCCTCTTCCTCATCCTTATTGGAAAGTATATTCTCCATAACTCCAGGCATTTTTCTAATTTTACTAATTTCTTTATAATCTTCTATCTTAATATCTCTAATCCTTAAACTCATAAATTATCCTCTCTACTCTTTATAATAAGTCAATTTAAAAATTAATTAATATACTTATACCTTTATTTCATACTAATTAATAAATATACTTTTTAATATATCTACATTTATAGATATTACACTACGTCTAAATTCCAATTTAAACCAATTAAATATTATTATATCATATTAAGTATTTCATTAATCATAAAAACTTTAATAAATAAAATAAATCTTAGAAAATAAAATATTCTCTAAGATTTATTTTTATTAAACTATAATATTATTAGAATTATATTTGAGATATTATCATCTTAATTTTATAACATATCATAAGTTACACAGACTGGTCTTTTATTTCTTGGATCCTCTATAATTTCTGCATCTATATTAAACAGCTCTTTAAGATTTTCTTTTGTCATAACTTCGTATGCTGTACCTTGGCAAGCTATTTTTCCTGCTTTCATACCTATCATATAATCGGCAAATCTAGCAGCATTATTAAGTTCATGAATAACCATAACTATAGTTGTCCCATGATTCTCATTCAATTCCTTAAGTAAATTTAAAATCTCTAATTGATGGGCTAAATCTAAATAAGTTGTTGGCTCATCAAGTATTAATATATCTGTTTGCTGTGCTAAGGCCATAGCAATCCAAGCTCTTTGTCTTTGCCCTCCAGATAAGTCTTCTATGTCTCTTTCCCTAAATTCAATTAATCCTGTAACCTCTAAAGCCCATTGAATTATATTTTTGTCCTCTTTTTTTAATTTACCGAATCCTTTTTGATGAGGGAATCTTCCATAGGCTATTAACTCTTCAACAGTAAGCCCATTAGGTGCTTGAGGACTTTGAGGTAAAACTGCCATAACCTTTGCTAACTCCTTAGCTCCCTGCTCTTTTATGTTTTTTTCATTTATATATATTTCCCCACTTTTAGGAGTTAAAATTCTAGCTATTGTTTTTAGCACTGTAGATTTTCCACATCCATTTGCACCTATTATTGTAGTTATTTTCCCCTTTGGTATATTTAAGTTTAAATTTTTAACTATATCTAAACTTCCATATGAAATATTTAAATTATCAGTAGTTATACAATTCATAATTATCTCCTTCTACTTTCGTTTTTATTTATAAATATTAATTTATGCCTAGGTATATAAATATCTATTTTGATAACATTAAATAAATAAAATATGGAACTCCTATTATAGATACGATTATACCTACTGGCATTTCCATTGGTGCAATTAAATTTCTTGCTATAGTATCTGACACTAATAATATTAAACTTCCAATAAGGGCTGCTACAGGAATTAATTTTTTATGCTTTGGCCCTATTAATTTTCTTGCTATATGAGGAGATACTAAACCTAAAAAACCTATGCTACCTGCAACGGATGTAGCTACCCCTGCTAATATAACTGCATATATAATTAGTTTTCTTCTTTCTTTTTCTACTTCAATCCCTATACCTGTGGCAACTTCGTCTCCTAAATTTAATCCATCTAAATATCTTGATTTATATATAGTTAAAGCCATAAATATAATTATAAATGGTAATATTGCTAATACATATTTCCAACTTGCTCCCCATATGCTTCCTGATATCCAAGCCATAACTCTATTAAATTCTTGAGTAGTAAATCTTAACTGAAATATTGTTAATAAGGATGTAAAAGCTATATTTATACCTATACCTATTAATAATAGTCTTGATGAATTTATTCCATTCTTCCATACTAATATGTATATTAAAAATGCTCCAAATATAGCTCCACTTAAAGCTACTATAGGCATAGTAAAAATAGTTAAATTACTTACACCATCATATACATTTCCATTCATTATATATATATAAACTACAACAAATAAGGCAGCTCCTGAATTTATTCCAAGTATTCCTGAATCAGCTAAATCATTTTTAGTAACCCCTTGCAGGATTGTACCTGCAGTTGCTAAAGCTGTTCCTACTAATATTCCTATGACTATTCTAGGAAGTCTAAGCTTAAATATAGCTATTTCATTACTTTTTGTACCTTGTCCAATTAAAGTTTTAATAACTTCTCCTGGCTCAATTGAAAGTGAACCCATATTTAAACTTATTAAGAAGGTAATAAAAATTAAACCTATTAAAATTCCCGTTACCCATATAAATTTATGGTTCTTTTTTATATTCATAAATTACTTACCTCCCTTTCTAACTAAGTATATAAACACTGGAACTCCTAATAAGGCAGTTAAAGATCCTATTGGTGTTTCATAAGGAGGGTTTATAATCCTTGCTAATATATCACTATACACTAATAAAACAGCACCTAATATCATTGAACTAGGTATTATATATCTATAATCTGAACCTACTATTCCTTTGCATATTTGAGGAATTATTAATCCTACAAAGACAATATTACCAGCTACCGAAACAGAGGCACCTGTTAAACATATAACTATCATTATGGATATAAACCTTACAAGATTGGTTTTTTCTCCAAGTCCTATGGCTACTTCTTCTCCTAAACTCAAAATTGTTATTCTAGGTGACATAATCATGGCCCCAATAAATGCTATTCCTCCAATTAAAGCTAATAAAATTACACCTTCCCATTTAGCACTTACTAATCCACCTGATACCCAGAAACTTAACTGTTGAGATAAATTAAAATACATTGATATTCCCATTGCTAAGGATATAAGTAAAGTTCCTAAGGCTGTCCCTGCAAGGGCTAACTTAACAGGATCAACTTTTCTAGATGCTCTAGAGCTTATAAAATATACTAAAAGACCACTTATACTTGCTCCTAAAAATGCAAAAATCATAAGAGCAAAGCTATTTATAACTAAATTAGGATATATTCTTTGTAAAACAAATGCTACAGCTATCATAAATGTAGCTCCTTGAGTTATACCCATTACAGAAGGTTCTGCAATTGGATTTCTAGTTATTCCTTGCATGATGGCACCAGCTACGGCTAAAAATCCTCCTACTAAAGCTGCTGCAAGTGCTCTAGGTATTCTTACATCCCTAATTATATTAGTATTTATATCTGCATCATTTGTAAAAATAGCATTTATTATCATAGAAAAATCAATTTCTTTTGCCCCTATAGATATAGATAGAATGATTCCACTAAGCAAAAGTAATAAACCTATAAACATTAATCCATAAGCCAAGGTCCTTTTCCTTCCTATTTTCATAAGTTGTCCTCCTTAAAGTATCACCAAAATTTCTATTTTAACTTAAATAGTGGGGCTGTATCCTTATATTTTGATACAGCCCCTACTAAAAATTTTAATTATTTTACAAGTTCATTTTTTATTGACTCTAATAAAAGTTCTCTTCCCATTGGGTTATAAGCTTGGCTAAAATATGGACTTACATCAAGTATTGTTACATTTCCATTCTTAACAGCTCTCATTTCATTCCAAACACTATTTGACTCTAAATCAGCCTTATCTGATTCTGTTCCTAAAACTATAATATGATCTGCATCTATTTCAGTAAGTCCTTCAAGTGTAACTGTAGGTAATGTTATGCTATCTTGTTCTGGCATTTTACTTGGTTGAGGTAATCCCATATCACTCTTTAAAATTGTGCCTATTCCCCCTTCAGTAAATACCATGAATTGACCTGAAGAAGCTAAAACAGATAAATAAGTTCCATCACCATTTGCTTTCTTTATTTCTTCTCCAACTTCTTTTGCTTTTTTATAATAATTATCTAACCAATTTTGTGCTTCCTCTTCTTGATCAAATAATTTTGCTACCTCTTTAAACTTAGCTTCCCAATCATTTGCATTATCATTAATTATAACTGTTGGAGCTATTTCTGCTAATTGATCATATATTTTCTCTTGTCTAGGTGACATTATTATTAAGTCTGGCTCTACTGATAATATCCCTTCTATATCAGCAGTATCCATCATAGAATGACCAACTATTTTTGTATCTTTTAACGTCTCAGCCATATATTCTGGTACTTGATCAGTTTTATATGAGTCTACATTTGCCGTAGCTACAGGAGTATGTCCTAATAAAACTAACTCTTCTGAACTTCCTGAAATGTCTACTATCTTTTTAGGATTAGCTGGTATCTCAACTTCTCCTTTTACAGATTGAACAATCCTTTTTTCATTACTAGTGTTGCTCTCTTCACTAGTTTTACTATTAGAACATCCTACAAACATTCCAACCGTAAGTGTTGCGATCCCTAAAATAGCTAATTTTTTAAGTCCTTTCATCTTTAGTCCTCCTAATTTCCTTATTAGATTACCCTCGACTCCTCATCAATGATAATCATTTTCATATAAACACGATTTATTATATCATCAGATTCTGCCTAGTCAATATAATTATCAAAAATTTCACAACTCCAATTTTTACCTACATATTATTGTAATAGTTCCTTAACATTTAAATCATAATTATGTAAGTTATATATGAGATAATAAGCTTAAGGATAAAATTTATATTAATTCAAAGAATAAACATAGGAAGTGATTATTTGCTAAAGAAGAAAATTTTAGTTGGAATATCTATTTTAATAGGGCTACTTATCCTAGTCTTCCTTATTTTTGAAGTTTTTTTGACATATAAAATGATGAATTTTAAAGATATAAATGAACTTAAGGATGTAGAATATGAAATAATTTTAGGTGCAGGATTATATGGAGACAAGCCAAGCCCAATTTTACAAGAAAGATTAGAAGAAGGCTTGAAATACTTAGAATTACACCCTAATACTAAAGTAATAGTTTCAGGTGGACAAGGAAGTAACGAACCAATACCAGAATCTGAGGCTATGAAAAATTTTCTTGTTAATAAAGGAATTAATCCTAATAGAATTATAGAAGAAGATAAATCTAAATCAACCTTTCAAAATTTAGAATTCAGTAAAAAAATTCTTGAAGAAAGACATGCTGATAAAGATGAAGTGTTAATAGTAACAAGTGATTTTCATTTATTTAGAGCTAAGGAAATCGCAGATTACCTTAATATTAAAAATGAAGGACTTCCTTCAAAAACTCCTATATCTTTAAGAGTTCAATATATGGTTAGAGAGTTTCCTGCTATGATTAAATTACTTCTGCAAGAAGCTTTTCTAGATACAAAAGATATTGTTTAAAAAAATCAGCCAAATAAATATCAAGAGTACTCTTGATATTTATTTGGCTGATTTAAAATTCTCTATTTTCATATTTAATATATTTATTTCTGGACTTTCACTATCTACTCTTTCAATTTTAGCTATAATATATTTTGCTTTTTCTATATCTCCTCTTTTTATAGCCTTATCTGCCTTACGTGAAAAATCATCTATTATACATTTTTTACAAACTTCTATTTCTTTATGACTATTTATTTTTAAATCATTTGAATCATCCTGAATTTCACTAAAAACATCTATAGCTTCTGAATACCTTTTCATTTTTTCTAATCTTAATCCTTGATCATAAAGTTCCTGCTGTTCTTTATGAAACTCTAAATTCTGTATCTTTTTACATATTACATTGGTCTTATTGTTCATAAGTTTAGCTTTTTCTAATAACAACTCTGCTGTCTTATATTCTTTATTTTCAATAGCTTTATTAGCATTTTCTATAATATTATTAAACCTTTCTTCTTTTAAACTTGTATAATGATTAGCTATTAATAAGCCTCCTAATCCTAGACATATAATAACTGATAAAATTGTAATAAATTTTTTCATGCAAATCTCCACCTTTAAAGCTACAAAATACATTTACATTTTATTCATCTTCATTATAACATCTATGAAAACGTTTGTATATAAAGAAATATTTATATACCCAACTAATATTTGATATTATTTTAAATTCACTAAAGTTGCTTTTTTATTCTTATATAAAATTAAATATAAAAATTTCTATTTAATCCTTTACTTATGTTTACAAAAAGTTTATATTAATATAGAGTTAGTTAACATTTTGTTCATTTTTGTAGTAATTTAAATTTAATGATAAGCTATTTCACATTCACTATTTACTTATATTAAGGAGTTGAAAAAATTGAATACAACAAACAAACTTAGAAATAATATCTCAACATTAATTATGATTGCTTTATCATTTTTAATAATCTACTTATTGCATGATATTTCAAAAGCTGTGGTTGGATTATTATGTGGAGGAAAAATAGAATTTAATCATGGCATAACAATAGTAAATGCTAATTATGGCAATTTTTCTTATGCCCTTAATCTTATACTAGGAATATCAATACCAGTATTATTTTTATTTGCACTAGTACTTATATTTAATAATTCATTAAGAAATGGCTTATATCATAAATTTACCCTTATATTTTTTATGTGTTCAGTATTAAGTATTTCAGTATGCTTAATTTTCTATCCATTGGTATCATTATTTACTGATCTTGGATTACATACTGAACTAGATGAATTAATAGAAGTAACAGGACTAAGTCCCTTAGTCATATTAGTACTCTCCTTATTAATAACAACTTTATTAGTAAAAATAGCTTCTAAGAAAAACTTATTTAAAAATTTATAAGGTTCTAGATAAAAATTTTTAAAACTTATTTTAAGTATCTAAACTTATCTAAAAAAATATATAGTTATTATTTTATTAAAGTATATAAAAAGATTGCATTAAAAACTTTAAATAATAAAACTTATAATTTATAAAAATATATTTAAAAGTTTTATAAAGTAAATTAATACAATCTTTTTTCATTTATATTTTTATTTATTCTTTCTTTTTACAGATTCTAAGTAATATATTAACTTTGGCTAGGCTCTTAAGCACTTTTTAATTATTAATATTAACCTTTTATCTTTATTACTTATTATTCTTTTTCTTTTCAAGCATTATGTTAAGTATAGTATCATCAACATTTTTAAAGCCATTTTGTATTAAAGTTTCTATACTTTCAATTGTTTCTTCTACATCCTTTGCTACTATTCCATCATTGGCTGTTGCTGATATGCCATTTATAGCCAAGTTTGCACATTGTATTGCAGCATTAGTTCCTGTGGCAATCTTTAAAGCACAGGTTTCCTTTGCTCCATCACATATCATACCTGAAAGATCTGAAATCATATTATTTATACAATAATTTATATTTTCTAAATCTCCTCCAAGAAGATAAGTTATTCCACAAGAAGCCCCTGTTGCCCCTGCTATTCCTGCACCGCATAGAGGAGAAAGTCTTCCCATGTGTTTTTTTATTCTTATTGTAACTAAATTACTTAAAACTAAAGCTCTTGCTAATTCCTCTTCAGACTTATCTAAAAGTCTAGCAGTTTGAGCTACTGGTATTGAACAAGCTATTCCTTGATTTCCACTTCCTGCAGTGGTCATTATAGGCATTGCACACCCATCCATTCTTGCATCTGAGGCTGCTGCTGAGGCTGCAATTATCTTATTAGATGCATCATTAGAAAATAAATTAAAATTACCCTTTTGAATTATTTTACTTCCAACTTGAAGTCCATAATCTCCTTTTAATCCTTCTTCTGATACCTTTTCATTCATTTTTGCACTTTCTAAAATAAATTTTATGTCATCAAAATCTGCCTCTTTAGCAAAGTTATATATATCTGCTATCTTAAATAATTTATAGTCTTCCTCTAAATCTTCACTTACCTCACTATTATTGTCCATTATTATTTCATCATCACATTCAATTAAAGTTACATTAGTATGAGTATCCTCTATAATAACTTTAGATTTTGAAGTTTCAGATAAAAGCTCTACCTCTATATAAAGAGCTTTATTGGTATTTTTTTGCTTTATATTTATTATATTTTTATCTACAATTTCCTTAGCTTTTTTAAGTTCATCCTCTGTGAAATTAGATAATATGGTTAACTTTTTATAGGATTTTTGAATTGAGATTCCTAAAGCTGCTGCTATTTCTATTCCAACTCCACCAGTCCCAGGTATTCCAACTCCTAAGGCATTTTTTATTACGTTTTTACTTAAATAAATATTTACTTCTTTTATTTCTCCCTTTAAATGTTCTGCTGCTATAGATGCTGCATAAGCTATTGCTATTGGCTCTGTACAGCCTTCTGATGGTACTACTTCCTTTTTTAATGTTCTTAAATATAACTCTCTCATCTTCTCACCTTCTTATAAATTCCTTTATATTTTTATTATAACACCATATCCCACCTCGTGTAATCATTTACAGGAAAAATTCAAATTTATTTATTATAATGTTTTAATTACACTTTTAATTATTGCTTACAAAACACCTTAGAACTATAGTGATTTTATCCTTTCTAAGTATAAATAAAAAGAGTAAAAATTATAAAATATAATACATTCTAAAATTCTTACTCTTTTTTTAATTTATTAAATATTAAAGCTTTTTATAAACTTTAAATGCAAAAGGCTTTAAGCCTATATCTTCTTTTAAAGGTTCAATTTTTTCTTCAAATAAATCCTTAACCTTATTATTTTTAATCTCTTTAGGTAAATATATCTTTTCTTCATTCTCTGAATTGTTCATAATAATAAATATATTTTCCTTTGAATATATAAGTATATTTTCAGCTCTATTAGCTCTTATCCAATTATTATCTAATAAATTTAATTCCTTATTTTCTTTTCTTATTTTTATTATTTGTTTCATAAACTTAAGCATATCTTTATCTTGTTTATTTTCATCCCAAACCATACATCTTCTATGGAATTCCATACCCATTCCTTGATTACCTTCCATACCAACTTCATCCCCATAATATATACATGGAGAACCAGCTTGAGTAAACATAAACAGATAAGCTAGTTTCATCTTATCCTTATTTCCTCCAGCTACAGTTAATATTCTTGGAGTATCATGACTATCTAACAAGTTAAATATTGTTTCTCCTATTTGTCTTAAATAGCTAACCTTATTAGCTTCTATCATATATTTAAAATCTTCTGGATTAGATTGATTTAAACAAAAATATTCTTTTACTGCATCTGTAACAGGGTAATTCATAACTGAATCAAACTGATCTCCCATAAGCCATGGAAGTCCATCATGCCAAACTTCTCCTAATATATAAACTTCTTTATTAGTTCCCTTTACTACTTCCCTAAATTTTCTCCAAAATACATGGTCTACTTCATTACATACATCAAGTCTCCAACCATCTATATCCATTTCTTCAACCCAGAACTTAGCGACTTTTAATAAATATTCTACAACCTCTGGGTTTTCAGTATTTAGTTTAGGCATTGTGGCTATTCTTCCAAAGGTTTCATAATTCAAATTATTTCCATCAACATTTTCTAAGCCATTTTCAAGCACTGGGAACTTCTTTATACAAAACCAATCCTTATATCTTGATTTTTCATTATTCTTTAATACATCTTGCCATTTTGGTGAAAAATAACCTATATGATTAAATACTGCATCTAACATTATTTTCATGCCTCTTTTGTGAGCTTCACTTACAAGTTTTTTAAAGACTTCATTCCCACCAAGTGCTGGATCTACTTTAAAATAATCTATAGTTTCATACCTATGATTCTCAGTAGCTTCAAATACAGGACAAAAATATAGTCCATTAATTCCAAGATCGCATAAGTAATCTAATTTATCTAAAACTCCCTGTAAATCTCCTCCCATAAAATTATCCCTAGTAGGCTCTGTCCCCCATGGCTCAACATTTTCTGGATCTATTGATTTATCTCCATTGCAAAATCTATCTGGGAATATTTGATACCAAACAGTATCTTTTACCCATTTTGGTGTTTTAGCAACATCTATGGCATTTAAATATGGAAAACAATAAAAGTTTCCTATATCACTTAATTTTGCTTCATCATACTTTTCATCTAATTCCTCTATTCTTTTTTCTGTGAATAAAAGAGTTTCTTCATCTCCATATAATATAAATCCATATCTTGAACGTTTGGTTAATGGTTTATACTCAACTATCCAGTGATCAAAGTATTTTGTTTCGCATTCCTTTCTCATAGGATAACTTTTTCCACCTGTCCATCGTCCTCCAGTGGCATTCATATTTCCTCCATCACAACCACCTTCATCCCATATGTAAGGATCTCCAATTCTTATTTCCACTTTATTAACTTCACCTTTTTTAGTCTTAACTCTTAAATGCAAAGTTTCATTATCATATCCATAAGAATAATTGCTTTGAGCTATATGATGTATTGCCTCTCTTGTAATTTTACCCATAAATTTAACCCTCCATAATATTATAATCATAAATTATTACAAACAATTTTGGTAACGGTACCAAAACAAATCAAAAAAATATTAATATGTATATCTTCTCTGTATGTAATTATAATCCCCTTTATGAAAACGTTCAATATTTTTTAATATTTTTATTGTATAATTCCCCAGAAAAGTTTTAAATTTTATATTATTTAAGGCTGTTTAAAACAGCTTTAACTTATTTTTAAACATTAAAATATATCTCTAAATATATTAATATCCCTATTATAGAAAAGTTTATGATTTCATTATGAATATTAAGAATACCATTTAAAACAAATATAATAAACCATAAAAACTCTTAATTTTTTAGCTTTTTTCCTACGGAATTTAGCTCTTCTATTCTCCATCATAAACCCGCTCACGCCTGTATTTTTTTCCTCATAGTTAGAATACATTATTTTTATGTCTTGACCAAGTAAAGTTATGTTAACTTTCTTTTAACTTAGCAAAATGGTTCTTTATCTCATTTTTCATTATTTAATTATTTTAATTTAATTAATATTTATCAATTAAATCAAAATAAATTTACAGACTTAATTTAAATATCATGATAACCTATATTCATCTTTTTTGTGACATTAATTTCATTATTTTATTACTTTTTAATAAAATTTATAAAATAATGAAAGATATTTTTTCAATATGACGACTTATATTATGAGAGTACTTTCACAAGAAATAAAGGGGGATAATCTCTTATGAGAGATAATGACTTAATAAAACAACTAAAAAAGAAAAATCCCAAAGCTTTAGATTATATTTTTAATAAGTATGGGAATCTAATCTTTAAAGTATCATATTCTATTTTGAATAATAGGACACTTAGTGAGGAATGTGTCAATGATGTATTGCTTAAAATTTGGAACAACATAGATTCCTTTAATAAAGGTGATGAAAAATTTAAGGCTTGGATAATAGTTATGACTAAATACACATCTATAGATATGCTACGTAAAGAAAAAATACTTTTTGCTATAAAAACTTTTGATAAGAAAAATAAAGAAATTTTCATAAAACGTTTTTTTCTTAACTACTCCATTAAAGAAATAAGCGAGTCAATTGGAATTAGTGAAAATGCTATAAGTAATAGAATACGTAGAGGAAAACTTAAACTTTCAGAGCTGTTGATTAAGGAGGGTTTTTAAATTGAATAATAAAGAACTTCTAAATGCTTTAGAAAACTTAAATATTGATGAAAATGAATTTGATCATATTAATGTGGAATTAAATGATTTAGAAAAGAAACGCATAAAAAAGAAATATAAAAAAGCCATAAAAAAGAAATCATTATTCCTTAAAAGAGCAGCTACTATTGCTGGATTAAGTATATTACTTTTTACTGGTGCCTTCTATTCTTCTCCAGTAAAAGCTAGTAACATTCCAGTTTTAAACAGTATATATGAAATGTTAGGAGTTTATGATGAATACGCTGATTATAGTCAGTATATTGGAAAATCTATAGAGGTTACAGGTGGAAAATATACCTTAGAAGAAATATTAATAACACCATACGAATCTTTAATAGCTATTAGAATTACTGGCAATGAACCACTTAAGGAAGATTCCCTTGGATTTATGGTTACTTCATCTATTGGAAATGTTCATTTTATCTCAGCAACTTCATCTTTTCATAAAATAGATGATTATACTATTATTCAGATTATTGAATCTAAATATTCATCTAAAATTCCTGAAAAATCAATAATAAATATAGATATTCATGAAATGTCATCTGAAAGTTCTCCTTCTACATTTGATTATGGAAAATTTGAACTTAAAGTTGATTTTGGAAAGAGCTACGATGAGTTCTCCTCTTTCCCAATAAAACAAGCTAAATTAAGTGAATATGACTTAAAGTTTAAAGAGATAAATTCAAGTATATTAGGAACTGAACTTTTAGGAAATATAACTACTCTACGAAATTCTGAATCTGAATATCAGGAGAAAATGAATAATTCATATTTCATTCTCAACGTTGATGGAAAAATGTATGGCGGATTCGCTTCTTATAGTCTTAACACTCTAGGTAAAATAGTTTTTGGTAAAGCTTCATTTTCTTTTAATGGAATAAAGGTTAATGAATTTAAAAATGCTGAAAATATAAGTCTAAGCGTATTTAAGACTAGGTATAGTTACGAAGAGCTTGATAAGCTATATGAATCTGAAGATGCTAAATATATAAATGAACTTAATGAAAATCAAGAAAATAAAATAACATCTAATGGAGTTTCCTATTACAAAACAGTAAATTTATTTAATGGGGAAAAAATTGACTTTTATAACTTAGAACGAAAAAATGATACTGTGCTTTTACATGCTAAAATATCACCTAATGAAATACCTTTATTAACTAAGATAACTGGAAGATCACAAGATGGAATAAATATTCATTATCCTAAAATTTATGCTAATCCTGAAAAAGAAAATGAATATATACTTGAATTCTTTAATATAAAAGAAAATGTTGATTTTTCAATTAATAATTATATAAACTACAATAA
>SKEM01000365.1_pt2 | contig 12910 bp, 10 predicted proteins | sample 4826731 | NCBI WGS metagenome assembly SKEM01 (sample SAMN11008809, study PRJNA524170) | human gut metagenome | biome: Human fecal sample; material: Feces; isolation source: fecal sample from pouch patient p37 | host: Homo sapiens | place: Israel: Tel-Aviv | collected 2015-07-27
CTGATAATCCACGCAAGCTAAGTGGTAATGCAATATTTTCTCGATTAGACAAATTTTCTAGCAAATTAAAGTCTTGGAAAATAAAACCTATTTCTTTGCTACGGAAGTCAGCCATCTGATTAGTATTCAAGGTACTGACATCATGTGCATTAATGAAAACTTGACCCGTAGTTGGTTTATCTAAAGTTGAAAGAATGTTAAGTAAAGTAGTCTTACCAGAGCCAGAAGCACCCATGATTGCTACAAATTCACCTGCGGCAATCTTAAAATTGATGCCCTTCAAAGCTTGGTATTGTTTTTCGCCTTTTTTACCGTAAGTTTTGGTGACGTTGTCAACCACAAGAATTTCGTTCATTTTTATACCTCTTTCTCCCCAATTTGTTTTACTGTATTATTCAATTAATACACTAATATGATATTAACCTTTTGTCAATCTATTTTTACGCAAAAAAATAGTTCTTCACGTCTTATCGCGTGAAGAACCTTGATCTATCAATGCTTAATTGCTAGTTTTGGTTTTAATTAATTTGCATTTCCCTAATGTTTGAATCTCTTGATGACCGTTTACTAGATGCAAAACTGCATCCCGGTATAACAGTTTTTCTGTCTTTTTGCTCTTATCTTTATACTTTTTAACAAAAGTTACTTCATAATCAATCTTGCTATAATTGCGCTTACCTGGCAAAACAGATAAGACTTTGACTTCAACATTGAACTTCTTAAGTTTCTTATCCTTTTTCCACTTCTTGATTTGTTGCTCAATCTTCTTATAATCGGCGTTTTCTTTATCATTTTCAAAATTGGTTACCATCGGCTTTTTAAAGTTGGTATATAGCATTCTCGCAGCATCTTCAACTTTAATTAAACCTGGCCAAATTGGGTTAACAATATAATCACCTTCAGCATCTTGGTAAACATCTTTTTCACCATTGCCTTGGTAATCTGCTGCACCATCATAATCAGTTACATCGTCTTCGCTATCGCTAAATTCCGAACTGATTGATTGTGATAAATCTGTCACATTTTCAGATTTAATGGTTTGACCATCAACCTTGCTTTTAACAAAAATTTCCATTCTCTTAGCAAGCGGATAATCCTTAAATGTATAGTGGCCTTTTTTATTAAGAGTGGCTGCTTTGTGATCATTGATATAAACTACGCCATTAGGAACGCTGCGAATTTGGAAAGTGGCGGTTTTAATTTTCATATCTACCGTCTTATTTGACCAAATATTTACAATCGAGTCAGCATCTAACTTTCCATTGTTAACCTTGGATTTAACCAAAATATGGTAACGACCAGGGAAAATTAATCCTAAATCTTGATAGTAATTCTGATTGTCGCCATTCATTTTGCCGTAATCTTCCCCGTTAACAAACAACGTCGAATTGGCATGGTTGGTTTGAACCTGCGGACGATAGCACTGCACTCGCAACTTATATTTACTGAAAAATAAGAAATAGCGGCCAGCTTCAACTAATTGAATCTCACCATTGTCACGATCATGACGTAAGTTAGAATCTAATTTTTTCGCAGCCGCTGCATGATTCTTAAAATAATTCTGCAACGGTTTTAAACTATCATCGGTTACCTTCATATCAGGAGTTGAAGCAACCACATATTGCGCCATCCCTGTCTTAGGGTCTTTTAAGTTGGCAACAATGCGGCTAATCTGCCGATCTTTTGTATAATAAAAATTGCCGGCGGTAATTAATCCGCCAACTAAAATCACAATAATTCCAAATAACCAAATAGTTTTACGTTTTTTCATACTTAAAACCCACCAAATTAATACTTTTAATTTAGATTAACAGGTTGAGCCAAAATAGCAACTATCTTCATTTTTGTGAGGAAAAATTATGGAAATTAACTTCAATTTTGTCAAAAATAGTCCAACATTTAACGAGGAATACTCTACTGCTGAAAAGATTCACAAGTTATACACAATCGATGATTATCGTGACGTCATCAGCAACTCTCGCCTTTTGCTTGAAACACTTACTAAGAAAATCTTCAAACTAGAGAATCTGAATGCTTATTATCATGTGCCAGACGGTGAATATCGCAATTTGCGCAATGACACGCATTATTTACGCGGGGAACTCGATTATCCTTTAAGCATTATGGCTTTATTCGATGAAGTCCGCCGGATGGGGAATGCAGCGATCCACGATAGCAAAATCGAACCTGATAAAAAGCAGGCCTGGCGCTGCGTTTGCGACGTTCATGACATTCTAGTCTTTTTAATCAATAGCTATGATGGTCAGGATTTATATTACATTCGCCCCGACATCGCTATGGAGGCTCAAACCTCTAGTCAATTTCATATCCGTGTCAAAAATACTAAACCGCATATTAAACTTAAAGATCATCAGACTAAAAAAGTCGAAAAGCATCATTTACACACTAATTTGAAAAAGGTTAAGCATTTCTCTAGTGTAAAATCTGTGGATAAACCTGCTGAAAAACATGAACAAATTAAGCCTGCAAAACAGAATTGGTTTACCAAACTTTTCCACAAAAAATAGCAAGGTATACGTAACCTCGCTATTTTAATTCAAGAAAGTGTAGTCATTAAAGATCACATTATCCGACTACTAAAAAACGGGCTGTACATACTCCCCCATCAATACACCCGTGCAATCATCATACACCTTATTTTTTGATTAAAAAAATCAACTTTTTCTTTACTAATGATAACCAAAAAATAATATTTATCGCTTATTGACGCCGCGTCACTTTACTGATATTATTTCTTATAACGATTTATATATTGAGAGGCGCCAATGACGCTGCCAATACACAAATGAAAACTGAAGAAGTTTCTCAAATGGGGAATGGCTTTGTTAAAGGCCATTCTCTATTTTATTTTTGACGAAAGGAGTGATATGTCCTTTATGGATAATCACATACAAAAGCCTTGGGCTGTTACTCAGTCTGAGGTACTAACAGAGACAAATACATCAGAAGCTGGCTTAAGCGATGACGCAGTTCGAATACGTCAAAAAGATGGTTTAAACGAACTTGCTGCTAAGCCTCCTAAAACCACCTTGCAAATGATCAAAGAGCAAATCATTGATCCAATGATCATGATTCTAATCGGCGCAGCCTTCTTTTCAGCTCTTTTTCATGAATATACTGAAGCGATCATCATTGCTATGATCGTGGTCATCAATACTATTATTGGTATTGTGCAGGAAAAGAAAGCTCAATCATCCTTAGCTGCTTTGCGGGATATGAGTGCTCCCATGGCTCATGTTATTCGCGCCGGCAAGGAGCAACTAATCCCCGCTAAAGAATTAGTAGTCGGTGATATTGTCAACTTGCACGACGGTGACATGGTTCCAGCAGACATGCGTCTTCTCGAATCCGCCAACCTAAAGATTCAGGAAGCATCCCTCACAGGTGAATCCGTACCTGTGGAAAAAGATGCAGATACTGTTTTAGCTAAGGACTGCAGTCTTGGTGACCGCATCAATATGGCTTTCAGCTCTTCCATTGTTACCTACGGACGCGGACTAGGTGTCGTGACCACTACAGGTATGAACACCGAAATGGGTGCCATTGCCGGCATGCTAGAAGATCAAACTGAAATTGAAACGCCATTAAAACGTAAATTAACTAGCGTTGGTAAAGTTTTAACAATCATTGGTATTTTTGTCTGCATCTTGGTATTTATCATTGGTGCAATGTACCAAAAACCGCTTTTACCCCAATTTTTAATCGCTATTTCGTTAGCAATCTCCATTATTCCTGAAGGTTTGCCTGCCACAGCTACAATTGTGATGGCCCTTGGCGTTAAGCGCATGGTAAAAAAGAATGCTTTGATTAAGAAATTACCAGCTGTGGAAACCTTGGGTAACGCTACTGTCATTTGTTCCGATAAAACCGGTACTTTAACTTTAAACAAGATGACAGTTACTAAAACAGCTGCTGGCGACTTCAATGAAATTGATGTTAAAGATATTAAACCTAATAAGGTTTACCAAGCGTTAGCCTATGCTGGTGCCCTTTGTAACGACGCCAGCTTGAAGGATAACGAGGCAATCGGTGATCCTACCGAGGTTGCTTTAATTCCCTTTGCTAAAAAATTAGGCTTCAACCAAACAGAATTAAAAAAGGCTCACCCACGTCTATTTGAACAACCATTTGATTCAGATAGAAAACGAATGACTACCTTGCATGAAATTGATGGTCAATACGTAGCTTTCACTAAGGGGGCGGTGGACGAAATGTTACCGTTATGTAATCACATCATGACTGATAATGGTGTTCGTCCAATTACGACTAATGATAAAAAACGAATCTTGAACTTGATGCAAAACATGTCTAACGAGGCATTACGCGTACTAGGTTTTGCCACAAGAGTTGTGGATAACTTACCAAGTGAAGGAACCGATTTAGAAAATAATTTAACTTTCATTGGTATCAGCGGTATGATCGACCCACCTCGTGAAGAAGTGGCGGAATCGGTTAAGACTTGTCGTCAGGCCGGCATTAGAACCATTATGATTACTGGTGACCACAAGATTACTGCTTTAGCTATTGCTAAAAAGCTCAATATTTACCAAAACGGTGACTTGGCTATATCTGGCATTGAACTTGATCAAATGTCTGACGACGAACTTGATCAAGCGGTTAAAAAAACGAATGTCTTTGCCCGCGTTTCACCTACCGATAAGTTAAGAATTATTCAAAGCTTGAAGCGTAACGGTGAAGTAACGGCAATGACTGGTGATGGTGTTAACGACTCACCTGCTTTAAAGGCTGCCGATATCGGTATAGCCATGGGTGTTACCGGTACCGACGTAGCCAAAGACGTGGCTGATATGGTACTTTTAGATGACAGTTTTACTACTATTGCTTACGCAATCAAAGAAGGTCGTCGCGTTTACCGTAACATTCAAAAAGTAATCCAATTCTTGTTAGTTGGTAATATTGCTGAAATTACTACTTTGTTTGTTGCGACATTATTTAACTGGGATGCACCATTATTAGCTGTGCATATCCTGTGGGTAAACTTAGCCACTGCTACTCTACCTGCTCTTGCTTTAGGCGTTGACCCTGCAAGCAAAAACATTATGAAACATAAGCCCGTAAATCCAGGTACTCTTTTTGAAAAAGATCTTGTGTGGCGCGTGATTACTCAGGGAATCTTCGTTGCGCTGATGACTTTAATTGCTTACTTCATTGGTGCAAGCATTGATAATCCGATCACTGGTCAAACAATGGCCTTCAGCGTATTGGCTTTATCACAAATGTTGAGAGCCTTTAACCAGCACTCTAACACCGATCCTATCTGGAAGAGAGCTACCGGTATGAATATGTGGTTGGTAATTTCATTCATTGTTTCCGCATTTTTCATGGGCTTGATCCTATTTGTTCCAACTTTACGAAAAGTATTCTACATTACTAATCTTTCAGCTGGTCAATGGTTAGTTGTCATCGCCTTATCCTTGCTTTCAATTGTACAAGTTGAAATTTTCAAAGGATTTAAGAAACTAAGAACTAATTCAAACAAAAAGCAATTAATTGAAAAATAAAAATAAAGGATCCTTATGTAGGATCCTTTTTTCATACGCTTAATTTAATTCTTCAATATCTTTAAGTAAGCTGTCTTGCTCTGGCGTTAAACGCTCATGTTCTTTACGCAGCTTTAAGACTTGCTTACAAGTATGCAAGATTAGCTTAGTCTTTTCATAGTTTACTTTTTAACGATTGCACTAGAAAATGTTTGCGCATTAGACTCAATCAGCTGATTTGAATTATTAGCAAAAAGAGATACCCCAATTCCTAATGCCGCTAAAGTAAGCCAGACTTTTTCTAATAGTTTACTTTTCATATGTGTGCACTCCTTTTGGCTATATTATACAAAAAGCATCGATCTATTAGTATTGTCTGCGCTTACATTTAACTAAATTGTAACATTCTTTAGTTAGTCTTAAGAGTTACTTCCCCGGCCACATCTGTATTAAAGAAATCTGCCACTTCATGGACGTTCATGTCCTGGCCTAGTGCCCACATCAACTTGGTAATGGCACTCTCAGAAGTCATGTCGCACGCACTGATCGCACCTTCTAGCAAGGCCTCGCGTCCTACTTCATACTTAGTTAGATCACTACGTTCATATAAACATTGGCTGCTGGCAATTACAGGGATGCCCTGTCTGATCAACTTACCAATTGCGGCCACCATGTTACGGCGAATAAAGTTCATCCCACCTAAACCATAGGCTTCAATAACAATTCCTTGGCAGCCACTATCTACCATCGCAAAAAGCAAGTTAGGATCAAAGCCTGGGAACAATTTAACTAAAGAAACATTGGAGTCAATCTTGGTATTCAAGCAAGTTTCACCCGTTTTTTTCTTAGGTGTATAATCCGGATTGAAGACCAAGCCATCTGAAGAAACGGTTGCAACAGGTGGAACGTTAACACTTTCAAAAGCATCAAAGTTAGTCGTTCTAACCTTAACGGCTCTGCAGCCCAACATAATTTTATTATGGAAGGCTAAATAAATATCAGGTGGACAAGTAGCTGCTGCCGCAAAAGCTAAACGCAAATTATCGTGGGCGTCACTTAAGACAACATTGATAGGTACCTGGCTTCCAGTTAAAACCACTGGAATATTAATATTCTTCAACATAAATGCTAACATTGAAGCAGTATAAGCCATTGTATCGGTACCGTGTGAAACCACGATTCCATCATAGTCATTACGATATTTATAAACATTTTCCGCAATAAATTTCCATTCTTCTGGTTGAATATTAGAAGAGTCGAGCTGCAAAATATCGTGAACGTCGATATCATACGGTAATTTACCCAGCATTTTAATCAATTCTTCGCCAGTTTCTTTAGGTACTAACCCTGCATTAGATGCAACTGATGCAATCGTCCCACCAGTTGAAAGCAATAATAACTTCTTTTTTTCCATCTTTATTTCCTCTACCTTTGCAATTTACGCCGTTTTGCATATTCATTAATGATTAGATCAATTAGAACATAGGCTGAACTGAAAGTCACGACCTTTTTACTAAACTGAAATGGCGTAGTCTTGAAAAAGAAGCTGTAATCACTAAGAGAAGCTAATTTTCCCGGCTGCCAGCTTGTTAAAGAAACTAGCTTTAACTTATTATTAATAACATCGATTTTCTTCAATTCCTCAATAATTGTCTTATTAAAACCACCAAATGAAATTACAAACAACATATCATTTTCTTTGGCAGCTTGACCCAGCATTGAAACTTCATCACGCGCACCTGGTAAAATAATCGCGTTTTTACCTATTAGGTAAAAAGAATGAGCCAAATACTCCGCAATAATCTGCTGTTGCCATCCCGTCGAATAAATATAGATAGTTCCTGCTTGATCTAAATCCGCACATAAGTTATGCAAATCCAATCCCTTAAAATATTTAAAGGTGTCATTGATTATTTTCTGCAGATTATCGCCAAATTGCAATTCTTGTGCATGCTTAGCATATTGCTCTTTTCTCGCAATCAATTCAGACAATTCAAATTTAAGTTCACTAAAACCGCTCAAGCCTAATTTTTTACTCAAACGAAAAATAGCAGATTTAGAAACATATAATTTCTGCGCTAATTCCATTAAGCTCAACTTACTGGCTTCCTTGGGATACTTGAGCAAATAACTGACTATTGCCTTATCAGTATCATTGAAGCTTTCTTTTTTCTTCATTACTACTGTTTCTAAATCCATTTCTATGTCCTTTCTGCCATAACTTTATATCAAGTTCAGAATATCATGATCAGCACAAAAAAGGTAGCTATTCAATTATAGAATAGTTACCTTTTTCTTATTTGTTATGACTTTTAAAATTGTTATTTAAGTTCTGGCCAATATGGAGCGTTAACTGGAATCATGTCATCCAAGATCTTCTTGGCTACAGATGCATCTGGAACAGTCTTGTTCAAAGCAAAGGCTTGGAGCATCTTTTGGTATGAGTGCTCTACATAAGCATCAACAACCAATTTTTCACAGGTTTGTTGTTCCATCATCAAACCTCTTTGGAAGCGGCCAGCCTTACCAGTTGCCATTGGTTGAATACCATCAGCACCAAACAATGCTGGAACTTCAACGATTGAATCTGGATCCATGTTTGAAATAGCACCATTGTTTTCGCAGTTAGCTAAGAACTTCTCGTGAGTGTTGTAGGCAATAGCGTGAATAATATCTACGATATATTCTGAGTGCAAACCTGAAATGTCCCAAATATTATTCTTAGCAGTACCTGCCTTAACGATTCTTTCACATTCACCGAAGACGATCTTTTGACGGTGTTCACGAATTTCATCAGTACGAGTGTGCTTTGGATTGGCGTTTGCCACTTCATATTGTGGGAAGTAGTAGTATTGCATGTAGTTGTTTGGCAAGGTTTCTGGGTCCATCTTGTAGTCGTCAGCAACCTTCTTAAAGGTAGCTTCCCATGAAGCTTCAGTATCCTTGTCGTAGTCGCCGCCTACCCAGTAGCCGTGATCCTTAACGTATTCCTTAAGCTTAGGCATTAAGTCTTCGCCGGTCTTCTTGTTTCTAACTTCTTTCCACCAGCCGAAGTGGTTCAAGCCGTAGTAGTTGAAGTCAATGTCATGCCAGCTGTTCAAACCGCAGATAGCTGCCATTCTGTCCATGTCATCAATAGGCATATCACAAATGTTGATAATTTTTGCATTTGGACGAAGACGACGGCAAGCTTCAGCAACAATAGCAATAGTGTTGGAGTAGTTGATCATCCAAGCGTTTGGTGAATATTCTTGCATCCAATCAATAATTTGCAAAATTGCAGGAATTGAACGAAGACCATAAGCCATACCTCCGGGTCCTGTAGTTTCCTGACCGTTTACGCCGTATTTCAATGGGATCTTTTCATCCAAGCTTCTCATGTGGTATTTACCAACACGAATTGAACCCATTACGAAGTCAACGTCAGTAAAGGCTTCCTTAGGATCAGTGGTGTATGAGAACTTAATTTGTGGAGCTCTTTCCTTCATGATAATCTTAACAGCTTCACCAATCTTCTTTTGACGTTCTGCATCGTTATCGTAGAACTTCAATTGTCTCATTGGGAATTTATCTTGACTCTTAATTAAGTCCAAAACAAATCCTGGTGTAAAAGTACTACCACCACCGGCAATAACTACTGAATATTTTTTACCGTTCATATCTAAAATCTCCTTTGATAAGTTTTTATCTCTGATATGTTTTCCGTTTCATTTACCTTACGGTTATATTTATACCATCATTTTTGCTAAATGTATCCGTTTTCAATGGCTTCAGACTTTGTTTCAGCGCTTGGAACTCATTTTAGATCTCGAAATATATTTCAATCTTTACATTGCTATACCTATATAGTTTTTCCATCAAATTATATCTTATATGTACTTGTTATCATAACAAGCTTAAAAAATATCAATTTTTATTTATTTTATTTTTCTACTATATAAACTTGCACTATTTACACAAAATGCCTTTAATCCCCGATATAATGGCATTTGCTCTTTTAAAAAATACTACTATATTAATATAACTAAGGTTATATTAATATAAAAAATTATATATTCTTTTTTTAAAAACTTTTTTTACATTATTTAATAAGTGTGCAACTTAATATCCTCATTGCCCTCAAGCAGCATGTTAACAGCGTTTCTAGTGCTATCCCCTCCATATATATTATTGTCTTTTGTTATTAAATTTTTTCACATATAGACTTTGGTTTTATTCCTGTTAGTCTTATCACTTTAAGAGACTTATAGCGGAACTCAAGAAATTGACTACTTCTTGAGCTTTGAGTTTTCATATTTTTGGGAATTTTTGATAGAGAATAACTTTTTAATAAATAGGGGATTAGGAAAATGAGAAAGAATGCTAAACTTTTATCGACCATTAGTATTGCCGCTGCTTTAGCTGGTGGCACTATTACCGCTTTAAACAATAATGTAGAGACTGCAGCAAATTCAACTGTTGAAGCTGCTTCTATTACTTTGCCTTCTGGTTATACTAAGAGTGCCATTATTAAATGGAACCAAACTGGTAGAGCAAGCAAGGCTTTAATCAATGCCTCAAAGAAAGGCATGATAGAAAACACATACAGTGGTGCTGGTTCTGACGATACTTTAGTTAACGTAACTAACTTAAGCCACAGCCAAAAGGTTGAATTGAGCAAGTACACTTTAAGCTTGATTAACTCTGCTCGTCATCAACTTGGCAAGAAGTCTTGGACTTACAAGGCTGGTGCTTTGCACTTTGCAGATCGTGTAGCTGAACAATACTACTCACACAACAAGTCTTGTTGGGATGCAGACCACTATGTACCTGGTATCAAGCGTGCAGCTAAGGCTTCTGGTCTTAACTCAAGAGTAGGTCAAGTCTACGAAGACGAAGCAGCCTTACCTATTTCTTCAACTTACCACACTAATATGCGTACCATGTCAGCATTGAAGAACCAAATTCACTTCAACGTTAAGCAAATGCTTTTCGGTGGTTTCTATGGCTCATACAGTCAAATGAATGATTCTTCAAGATACACTGAATGGGAACACGCTGGCGACTTGCTTGGTTGTCGTACTAAGCACTACGATGCTAAGACTAAATACTTTGGCATTAGCTTCAGTGGTTTAAGAGGCGATTCAAGCAAGATTAGTGTTCACATGATGGGCGTTGCTAAGCGTTACATCCAAAACTACAAGAAATTTAATCGTTAATATTGACGTTGTAGTTTAAAACTTAATAAAGTTTCCTAATCCAAGAGTTCAAAAAGGTTTAGTCACCTGTTTGAACTCTTTTAATTTACTTAAAAAGGCCAAATTGCTCTGGTTTTCAGACAATTTGACCTTTTTGTGTTCTATATTAGGCAAGATTAATAATTAAAAGTAAGTACTTAAAAGCCTATTCTCATCGTATTTTCGGCAAGAATGTTGTTATATCAACGTTTCAAGCACCTTCAGCAATTATAAGTTTTAAATTCTAGTTTTTGTTTTTTTATTTTATAAAAATTTTTTTGAAATATCTATTTATATATAACCTGCTTGAACTATGCTTACATCAAGCCATAAACCAATTATTATCAAAAATGGCTATTGCTATATTCATGTAGGCTTGGTATATTTTATAAAAATAAAATTTAAACAAAATCTTTGAACTTACTTGGAGTTGTCATTGAAAGGGATGAATGGAATGAGAAAACTTACAACTTACGAGATTTTACGCGAGGAATTAACTAGAGGTATTATTACCAAATACTCTGTTACCCAATTTTGCAAGGCTACTGGCATGAGCCGCGGCGTCTTTTATAATACTTATACTGGATTAACCGATTTATTTTGTAAAAGTATTCAAGCAGAAATTAGAAACCATTTCCGTGAATATGGTGATTGCCAATCGAATCAATTGGTCTTCGCCTTTCTTAGACAAATTGGCAATGATCGTCTTTTCTACACTAACATTTATCGTCTAACTCGAAAAAAGCACACTAATCATATCTGCACTCAAATTAATCGCACACTTTTTACAGAGATGCAAAAGCACCTTTTCAATAGCGATTATTCCAATAAACATATTAAGAGCATGACTAACGTTCTTCTTGCCCACATCACTAATTGGATCGATCACGGCTGCGATGCTCAAGTCCTTGACGTTTACACTGATGTAGAAATCATTCTGCCTAAATAAAAAAACGCTGCTAGTTCATAGCTGGCAGTATTTTTTATTATATGCGTTTAATCATGTGATCGTATGTCCGATCCCCAATTGTCATTGTCTTTTCAGTTTGATAGCCCTTGTGCTCATATAATCGTTGCGCACGTGGATTTTCTTGATCAACATTTAAACTCAAAATATGATAGCCCTGCTTAGCCGCAACTTTTTCAGCTTCATCAAGCAAGTGACTAGCAATCTTTTCTCCCCAATGATCAGGATCAACCGCTAAGGCATCAATATACCATTCATGTGGCCAAGCTTCTTGATCTGAAAAGATCACCGTTGAGATTGGCAAGCCTGTTTTTGCATAATCATGACGCAAGACTATATCAATAATCTTTTGATCCTTGTATGGGTACATATCAAGAATACCGACTACTTTACCCGCTTTCTCACTTACCCAGATACGGCGGTATGAGTAGCGGTAATCCTCTGAGATAAAACCTAATTTCATCAAACTATAAAATTGATCCTCTGGTAACTTTTCAATCGTCTCCATCTGCATTTCATCAAAAATCTGCTTCAAAATTGGATATACAAATGGAAAATCTGTTTTTCTCGCTCTTCTAATCATTATTCTTCCCTTTCATGCTTTTTACTATAAGTATAAGCCTAATTTTCGTTAAAACAAAAACTATCATTTTTGAAACTTATATGGTGTATTATAAGTAGATAAAGTAAGTGCTTACTTTAATATATATTTTAGAAATGAGGTGTTGTTGTGATATCAAATACTGAAATTGATTGGTTTTCCTTCAATGAAAATATAAAATACCACACATCTAAAGACACCCATCAAGCCAGGAGTCATGCGTAAAAGGCGCTTGATTCGTGGCTTGGATACAAAAAGACGAGGATTACAATGGTAGTCCTCGCTTTTTGTTTTAATCTCATTTTCCAAATAAATCCGCATAAATTTTATCAGCGCTATTACTCAAATCGCCATACCGACTGCTATCTGTACTTTGCAAAATCAATGCATTTTGCCCATCTTTAGAAATGCGTAAAAAGTTACAATAGCCATAACCATTACCGTTAGATTCGTAATGGTTATTTTTAGTGTACAGACCCCCGCGGTAATGCGAAGTATTATTTCCAGGAACGTAAATGATGTCTTTATTTTGCGAAGATAGCAGCTTGCCATTTAGTAAATCTAAACTTACCTTATACAAATCATCATTCGACATGGCAACACT
>SKEM01001144.1_pt1 | contig 12881 bp, 13 predicted proteins | sample 4826731 | NCBI WGS metagenome assembly SKEM01 (sample SAMN11008809, study PRJNA524170) | human gut metagenome | biome: Human fecal sample; material: Feces; isolation source: fecal sample from pouch patient p37 | host: Homo sapiens | place: Israel: Tel-Aviv | collected 2015-07-27
GAAATAATAGTTGAAATTTTATGTGTTAAAAGAAGAAAAGATAATTTGAGAAGATTTAGAGAAGCTCATATAAATGTTGGGCGAAAAAACTCTAAATCTTTTTTAGTTGGAATTATTATGAGTTATATATTCTTTATGCAAAAAGATATATTTGGAGCTTTATTTATTATAACAGGTAATACAACTAAGCAAGCAAGTGAATTATATAATACTTTTAAGTGTTTTGTTAATAGCAATAATGCCCTAAGAAAAAAATGTAAAATTACAGATTCAAGAAAAGAAATAATAAGAAAAGATAACGGTAATAAACTAATAGTTTTAAGCAATGATGGTGGTGGAGCTGACTCTTATTCAGTTTATAGCTTTGCTTGTGATGAAATTCATGAATATAAAAGTGATGCAATATATGGGAAATTAAAAACTGGTACAGGTCAATGGAGAGAACCATTAGCAATTACTTTAACAACTGCAAGTTCTGGTGAAGATCCTTTTAATTTGGAAATGCAATTATATACAACAGCTAAAAATATAGAAGAAGGAAAAGGTGTAGATGAATCTTTTTACTATAGAATATATGAAGCTGATAAAGATTGTGAGATTGATGATGTAAGACAATGGTTTAAAGCTAATCCAGCACTTGGTTTATTTAGAAATGTAGAAGATATAGTTAACCTTTGTAATAGAGTATCTTTGATGCCTTTACAAGAAAATATATTTAGAAGATTATTTTTAAATCAACATGTTGCAACAGATCATATTAAAAATGCAATTAATATGGAATTATGGAATAGATGTATACAAGACATAAAATTAGAAGACTTCAAAGGTGAGAAATGTTGGTGTGGTTTAGATTTATCATCTCAAAATGATATCACTGGATTTGTCCAAGTCTTTTACAGAGAAGAAGATGATAAATATTATATATTCCCACATCTATTTACAGCAAAGGATACTGTAATGGAAAGAGAAGAAAGAGATAAAAATCCTTATTCTACATGGATTAAAAATGGTGAATTAATAGCTACAGAAGGACGCTATATAAGATTTAATAGTGTGTTAGATTACATAAAAAAATTAAGCAATGAATATGATTTTGAAAAACTTGGATTTGATAGATATGGTACACCAACAATTATGAATGTATTAGAGGATGAATGGAATGTTGCACCTTTAGGCCAAGGAACAGTTACTATGAATGTTTTCATAAAAGACTTTGAAAATTTACTTATAGATAATAGGCTTGTAATTGCTAAAAATAGTTTATTTGATTTTATGGCTAGTAATTGTATTGCTGTTTATAATGAACAACTTGATTGTAAATATAGTAAAAAGAGATCTAGGTTTAAAATCGATGGAATAATAGCTATGCTAATGGGTTTAGGATTGGCTATAGAAGATAATGAAATTGAACACTATGATCCATTTGCTTCATTAGAAAAAATGGATTGGTAAAGGAGGGATTATTATTAAAAAGTTATTGAATTTTATTAAAAAGAAATTAAAAGATGCAACTTTTGTATCTGATTTATTGATAAAAATATCCTTTCTAATATTCTTTGCAACTACTTTTACATTAAATAAATATATAGCTTTTTACCTTTTAGCTTTAGGATTATTTGTAGAAAGTTATTTTATTCAGAAAGGGGGTAGTAAGTAATGTATTGGGATAGATTAGAAAAAAGAAGTACAGAAGAAACTTTACAAAAATATACTTTTGGAGAATTACTTAAAAATGGTTTTGAAACTGAAGATAATGCACTAAAAGAAAGTACATATTTTAAATGTATTAAATATATTAGTGAGAGTGTTGCTAAATGTCCTATAGTAGTAAAACAAGATACTGAAAAAGGTGAATTAGAAGCTTATAAGCATAGATTGCATGATAAATTAAGGCTTAGACCTAATCCATTCATGACTGCAGTTGATTGTATAAGAACTTTAGTAGCACTTGGAGAACATTATGGTATATCTGGATTATATATAGATAGAGAAACTATGGATTTATATCCAGCTAAGGTTGAAAGCATAATTATAGATAATTTAGGTTTAATAAAAACATTAAAGAAAAATGCAACATTATATAATATTACAGTTTGTGGAAGCAATTTTGATGTAAAAGAAGAAGATTTATGTTTATACAAGTCTGGAATAACCTTTGATGGTTTAAATACAAAATCTAATAAATCTTTGCTAACAAATATAATTAATACTAATATTAAAAGTTCTAATTATTTAAGTAATTTATTTGATTCAGGACTAACCAACAAAGCAGTAATTCAGCTGACTAGTGATATTAAAGATACAAAGGAACTTAAAAAAATACAAGACAAATTTGAAAGATTATTTTCTTTAAATAACAATAGGATTTTTCCAATTCCAGCTGGTTATAATATATCTACTTTAAATCTATCTCTTGCAGATGCCCAATTTGAGCAACTTAGGAAGTTAAGTAGAAGAGAAATTGCTAACTGTTTTGGATTAAGTCCAGCACAGATCAATGATTTAAGTGATTCTAATAATAACAATATGGAAATGCAAAACTTAGGATTTTTAGCTGATACTTTATTAATTAAATTCCAGCAAATTGAACAAGAATTAGACTGGAAATATCTAAGTTCTAAAGATAGAGAAAATGGATTTAAATGTAGATTTAATCAATCTGTAATGTTAAGGACAGATGCCAAAACACAAGCTGAAATAATTTGTAAGTATCTACAGAATGGAGCTTATAGTATTAACGATGCAAGAAGAAAGTTAGGTGAACGATTGATAGATGGTGGTGATACTGTCTTAGTTCCAAGTGGATACTATGATTTAAAATATCTAAATGAAATAACATTAAAGAAAGTAGGTGCTGAAATTGGAAAAGAAACAGAAGGAGATTAGGAAATTTATTGCCACCGATTTAGAAACTAGAACAGAAGAAAATTCTAGTGAAAAAATTATAAGTGGATATATAAATAAGTTTAATACCAGGAGTCAATACATGGGATTTTATGAAGAAGTGTCTAAAGGTGCTTTTGATAAAACCTTAGCTGATGGTCATAATATATATGCTATGTATAATCATAATGCAGATATGATTTTAGGTTCTACTAGAAGTGGAAGTTTAAAACTTAATGTAGATAATATAGGGCTACATTTTGAATTAAGAATAAATCCTAATATTTCTTATGCTAGTGATATTGCAGAACTTGTTAAATCTGGTGATTTAGAAGGATGTAGCTTTGGTTTTTGGGTAACTGATGATGAATGGACTTACACAGAAGATAAAATTGATTTAAGAATTATAAAAGAACTTGAATTAATTGAAGTTACTATTACTCCATTCCCAGCTTATTTAGATAGTGAAGCTAATTGTAGAAGCTTTGAACTACATAATAAAGAAGTTGAAAAAGCTAAAGAATTAAGAGATTTAGAAAAAGAAATTGAATTATTAGAAATTGAAGCAGAGCTACTATAGTAGTTCTTTTTTTTATACAAAAATTTAATTAAAGAAAGGATTATTTAATATGAGAATTGATGAATTAAAAGAAAAAATAAAAGGTTTAACTGGAGAAATTAGAAATCTAACTAATTCTAAAGATATAGATGGTGCTAAGGCTAAAATGGAAGAACTTAGACAATTAAAAGAAACTTTAAAAATAGAAGAAGAATTAGAACAAGAAGAAATTAGAGATTTAAAAAGACAAAAAGAAGAAAGAAAGGATGATTTAAGAATGGAAAATAGAAAATGTACAAAAGAAATGGAATTAAGAGCAATTGCTGGTGTTGCATTAAATAAAGTAGGGGAATTATCTGAAGAAGAAAGAAGTACAATAGTAAGTTCTGGAAACACAGCTATAATTCCAAAACAATTTGTAAATGATCTTATAGAAATAAAAAAAGGATTTGGATCATTAAAACAGTATTGTGATATAAAACCTGTTACAAAGAATGAAGGAACAATTCCGGTAGTCGATTATGACCAAAATGAACTTGCAGATATAGTAGAAGGACAAGACATAGTAGAAGGTAATTTAGTAACAACTGACGTTTCATTTAAATGCACTAAAGTAGGTTTATTTCAAAAAGTTGGTTCTGAAACTGTGGATGACTCAGCCGTTGAAGTTGATCATTTAATAAGAAATAACTTTAGTGAAATTTCTACAATCAAAGAAAATAAAAAGATATTAGCAATTATAAATAAAAATGCTAAAGTAATTGAAGGTGCAACTGACTATGATGCTATAGAAACTGCCCTAGATAGTATAGTTCCATCTGCAAAGGCTGGAGCTATTACATTATGTAATAGTGCAGGTTATTGTTTATTAAATAATAAGAAGGATAAGCAAGGAAGACCTTTAAATTTAATTACAGTTGGAGCTAATGGAGTTGAATACTTCCATAATAAACCTATTGTTCAGTTTGATGATAGTTTAGTTACTCCAAGTAAAGAAAAGAAAGCAGTATTCTTTACTTTAAACTTTAAAGAAGCTGTAAAATTTATAGATAGAAAACAAATAACAGTTGCAACTGGTAAAGAAATTAAAGATGATACAAATATGTGGAGTATCTTAGAAAGAATAGATGTAGTAAGTGGATCTAAAAGAACTATAAGTAAAATAGAACTTTAATTTAGAAGGGATTAATCTCCCTTCTTTTTTATTATAAGAAAGGAGAGATTCTATGGTACTACTAAGTGATACTAAGAATTACTTAAAAGTAGACTTTGAAGATGATGATTCTTTAATAGAAAGTTTTATACAACAAGCTCAAATATACATTGATGCTTGCTGTGGAACTAAATATAAAGAATATGAAGATAAGATCAAATTATCTGAATTACTTATAAAAAAGATTGTTAGTGACCTATATGAAAATAGAGAACTTTATTTAGATAATAAAAAAAGTGGCTATGATAAAATTTCTTCTACTATCTTAGATATATTAGCTAATTGCGGTGATTCAGATGATTAAATTAGATAAAAGAATTACATTTAAGAAAATTGAAACCATACAAAATGATTATGGGACAACTGAAGAAAGTTTAATTGACTATTATTCTTGTTGGGCTGAATTTAAAACAATTAGTGGTAAAGAATTTATTGCAGCTAAAACAACTAATAGTGAAAATATAGTGACTTTTACAGTTCGATATTGTAATAAATTAAAGCAATTATTAAACCCAAAGGAAATAAGAAACTTTAAAATTGAATTCAATGAATGTAAATACAATATTTTATTTATAAGTGATTGGATGAATTTACATAAATACATAGATATCAAGTGTGAGGTAATAACTTAAATGAGTGCAACTATAGAATTAGAAGGTTTTGAAGAAGTTGAAGAACTACTAAGAAATCTAGAACTTGATGAATCTACTAAAAAGAAAGCTGTGAAAGTTGGACTAAATATTATAGCAGACTCTATAGAGAGTAATTCTCCTAAGAAAACTGGAAGATTATCTAAAATTAAAAGAAAAGTAGAAAATACTGGTCTAGCTATAGAAGGTACTGCTCATTCTGGAGCGTTCTACGATAGATTCCAGGATATTGGAACTTCACAACAAAAAGCTCATGTAGGCTATTTTGATAGGGCAGTAGATTCTAGTATAAATGAAGCCATAAAAGCTTCAACTGAAGTCTTATTTAATAAAGTGAGGTAAGTATGGATATAAAAAAATTATTATTTAAAACATTAAATATAAAACCAATAACCAATCTTACAGTAGATAATAAGGTTTATTATTTGCATATTCCCAATATTCCTAAAGAAGGACAGTATGTTGAATATGAAATATTAAATGAATATGGAGAAGATTATGGTGATGGTCGAGAAATGTTAACTACTTATAGAATTCAAGTTGATATATTCTCATATAAAGCTGATGAAAAATTCTTTGAGTTAGAAAAAGAAATTAGAAAAGCCATGCTAAGTAATGGATTTATAAAAGAAAACGTTTTTGATGCTTATGAAAAAGAAACTAAACTTTATCATAAAGCAATGAGATTTAATATTACATTATAAAAAGAAAGGATGATTTTAATATGACAATAGAACAAAATAACATGCCAACAATTAACGTAGAAAGATTACATTTTGCAAAACTATCATCTGAAAATACAGATGATGTTACTAAAACAACTTATGATGCTCCTAAATGGTTTGCTGGAGTAAGACAAATTGGAGCTAAGCCTAAGATTCAATCTACCCCAATTCGTGGAGATGGTAGACTAATGACACAACTTAGTAATGTATCTAGTATAGATGTAACAGTAGATGTAGTTAGTTTAAATGACGAAGAGGAAGCTTACCTATTAGGTCATCAAATTGCTGAAGATGGTGGGATTATCTATGGGGATTCTGATAAAGCACCAACAGTAGCAATGATGTTTAAAAGTCCTAAAGCAAAAGGCGGAGATAGATTTATGATTTTTTACGCTGGAGAATTCGAACCATACGATATCAATTTACAACAACAAGAAGATAAAACAAACCCAGCATATACAAAACTTAAAGCAACTTTTAGACCTTTAAGTAATGGATTATATAAACATAAATTTGATAGTGATTCTCCTAATGTAAGCCAAGATAAAATAGATAATTTCTTTAAGAAAGTTTATATACCAACTCCTAAAAAAGTTGTAAGTGAAGAATCACACTAAAAGAAGAAAGGATGATGAATTATGATAAGAAAAATGATAATCGGAACAGAAGAATTAGAATTTAAAATGACAAATAAAACAATATTTGAGTTAGATGAAATGTATGGTAACTTTGGATTAATTATAAATGGAATAATGGAAGGAACTAAAATATATAATAACTCATTAAAATTACTTTGTGCTTCTTGTATAACTAAAGATTTATCTTTAGAAGAAGTGGAAGAAATATTAACACCTTCTCAGGTAGTACAAGAATTAATTCCTTTTGCAACTAGCTTATATCTAGACTATATGGGAATTAAAGAAACATCTGATTCAGAAGAAAATGAATCAAAGAAAGATAATAAAAAAAAAGCATAGATGAAAAGCCTTTTAATATTAATAGGCTTTTTTTAATTGCCAAGAAAGACCTAAATTATAGCAGAGAAGAATTCTTTAGTTCAACTTTCAAAGAAATTGTAGATCTAATTGAAGAACTTAACTCTGCTAATTCTTTAAATGAAAGTAATCCTAATAATACTAGTAATACTCAACAAACAGTATTTATAGATGATTTAGGTTTATAAAACTAAAGAAAGGAGGTAATTATTATAAGTAATGATGTAAATAGAAGAATTACCACCAAATTTATTTTAGATGATACTGGATATAACAGTACATTAAAAGGAATTAACTCTTCTTTAAAAGAGAATAAAAATTATTTAAAAGCAGCAACATCTGGACTTGAAGCTTATGGAAGAACTACAGCTAATATAAAAAGAGTACAAGAATCCTTGCAATCTCAACTTGCATCTCAAAATAAGAAGCTAGAAATTTATAAAAATAGTATTGCTAAAACAACAGAAAAATTAGAATCTAATATAGAAAAGAGAGAAAAATTAAAACAATCTTTAGAACAAGAGAAAGCTAAATTAGAATCTTTAAAAAAAGTATATGGAGAAAATAATCAAGCTGTAACTAACTCTCAAAAGAAATTAGATGAATTGCAAGAAGAGTATAATAAAGTTAATTCTAGTGTAGAAAATGGTGCTAAAAGAATACAAGGTTATGAAACTCAACTTAATAAAACAGAAGCAGAAATAAATAAAACCACAAATTCTATTAATAATTTTAATAAAGAAATTAAAAAGAATGGTGGAGCTATTGATTCTGCTTCTTTTAATGTTCAAAAACTAGGAACCCATATGCAAAAGGCTGGTGGAGCAATAAGTTCTGTCGGAGATAAACTTACTACAAGAGTATCCTTACCATTAGCTGGAGTTGGAATAGCTGCTGCAAAAGTTGGAATGGACTTTGAAGCTCAAATGTCTTCTGTTGAAGCAGTTAGTAAGGCAACTGGTTATGAATTTCAACAACTAAAAGCTAAAGCCGAAGAGATGGGAGCTAAAACTAAATTTAGTGCAACAGAAGCAGGACAAGGTATGGAGAATCTTGCAAGAGCCGGATGGAAAACTGGAGAAATAATTCAAGGTATAAATCCAGTTTTAAATTTTGCAATTGCAAATGCTATTGACCTAGGTAGTGCAGCTGGAATTGTTGCAGATGGCTTAAGCCAATTTGGACTACAAGCTAAAGACACAGGAATGTTTACAGATGTTCTTAGTGCTACCGCAGCAGCAGCAAATACAGATATAGGACTTTTAGGAGAAACATTAAAATATGCAGGTGCCCCCGCTGGTTCTTTAGGTTATAAGCTACAAGATGTATCAGTTGCTATGGGTCTAATGGCTAATAAAGGTATAAAAGGAAGTCAAGCTGGTACGACTTTAAGAAGTGCAATGACTCGACTTGCTAATCCTACTGGTGAGAGTGCTAAAGCTATGAAAAAACTTGGAATTAGCATTACAGATAGTGCAGGAAAGGTTAAACCATTTGCAACTCTTATGCAAGACTTAAGAGGGAAATTTAACAAGTTAAATGATGCACAAAAAGCACAAATGGCAAGCACAATATTTGGACAAGAAGCTATGTCCGGTATGCTTGCAATTGTTAATAGTTCTGATGAAGATTTTAATAAAATGACTGATGCAATAGATAGTTCCAATGGAGCAACAGATAGAATGGCTAAGACCATGAGTACAAATGCAAAAGGATCTATAGCCGAAATGAAATCTGCATTAGAAGGAAGTGCTATAAAAGTATTTGAGGCATTAGCACCAACAATAACTAATGTAGCTAATGAAGTTAGTGATTTAGCTAATAAATTTAGTCAATTATCACCAGAAACCCAAAACTTTATAGTTAAAGCTGGAATGGCAGCCGTTGCATTACCACCTTTAGTATCAGGATTAGGAAAAACAATAAGTGGAGCTGGTACTTTAATAAAAGTTGGAGGTAAATTAGCAACTGGATTAGGTTTAATTTCTACTGGAGCAGAAGTTGCAAGTGTAGCTACAACAGGAGTAGCAGCTGCGGCTGAAGGAGCAACATTAGCAACAGGAGCAGCTGGTGTAGCCGCAACAGGACTAGGAGCAACATTGGCATCCGTAGCCGCACCAATAGCGATAGGGGTTGGAGCAATAGCAGCAATAGGATATGCTGGATATAAAACTTATAAGCATTTAACTTCTGAAGCAACTCCAGCAGTTGATTTATTTGCTGATAAAGCAGTTTATTCAACTCAAAAAGTTTCTACAGCTCATGGAGAAATGACGACACAAGTTCAAACTGGTACTATTAAGATTAGTGAATCTACTAAAAAAGCTGTTCAATCCTACTTAGATATGGATAAGAAAGCTTCAAGTAGTCTTATGGATCTAAGAATCAATAGTGATAAATTTACTAAAGAAGCTAAAGACAAGGTAATTAAAAACTTTGAAGATATGTCTAAGAAGTCATCAAATTTATCTGAAGAACAAAGACAAAATATGACCGTAGACTTTAAAAAATTAGTTAGTGATACTGGTACTTTAACAGATCAAAATAAAAGAGAAATAATAAAACATTATTCTGATATGGTTAATGGTACTAAGGATCTTAGTAATAAACAAAAAGTAGAAATTATTAAAAACTTTCAAGAAACTCTTAATCAAAGCACTTCTATTACTAAAGAACAATCTCAAACTCTCCAAAAAATTTATTCAGATATGAGTTCTAAAATTAAAACTGGTATGGATTCTAAAAGAGATGAAGATTTAAAAAGTCAAAAAGATTTCTTTGAAAAAAGTAATGCTTTAACTACACAAGAAGAGCAAGAAATTTTACAAAAAACTACTGATGCGTGGAATAAAAAGAAAGAAAATATAGATAATTTACAAAAGCAAATAAATGATATAATTCAAAAAGCAGCTGAAGAACATAGGCAAATAACAGATTCAGAAGCTAAGAATATTGACAGTATTCAAAAGCAAATGAAAGAACAAGCTATAAATACTTTAAGTAATCAAAAAGTTGAAGCAGAAGTAATTTTAGAAAGAATGAAAGATGAGGATACTAGAATTACAGCTGAAGAAGCTAGTGAAAAGATTAAAACTTTAAATAAATCTCGTGATGAAGCTGTTAAAACTGCTAATGATGAATGTGATAAAAGAATTGCACAAATTGTTAGAATGCGTGATGAAACTGGTGTAATTAGCTCAGAACAAGCTGATAAACTTATAGCTGATGCTAAGAGACAACGTGATGAAACTGTTAAATCAGCAGAAGATACTAGAACACAAGCTATTGATAAAATAAGATCTATGAATAGTACTATAGAACAAAATGTTGATACAACAACAGGAAAGATCTTATCATATTGGGACAAGTTCAAAAGATGGTGGAGTGGATGGCAACCTGAAGCTAAAAACCTAACTGTTAAAGAAACTCGCTACTCAGATGGTCGTGGTGGGGTTGAACATAACTGGACTGGAGATAGTTACTTTAAAGGTGGCTATACTACTTTACATGAAAATGGTTGGGAATTATATGATTTACCAGGTGGAACCAGAATCTATAACCATGAAAGTTCTGAAGCACTTGTTCAAGAAACAGCAAGACAAGCAGCTCAAGGAGTTATTGATAATTTTGCATCTAAATTAGAAAGTGTTATTGGTAATACTAGTAATACTAACTCTAATAATCCAGCTAAAAACATTAATATCAAGACAGATTTACATATTGGAACTCTAAACGAGGTTAATAAATATGATTTAAAACATATGTTAGATGAAAGAGATCAAAAGATTGTTAAACAAATTGTTGAAGAACTACATACTTATTAAAGGTTAGGAATAAAATCCTAACCTATTTTTTTGCCTTTTAAGCTTAAAAATAATATACTAAAGAAAAAACTAGGAGAATAATATTATGAATAAAGAAATATGCTTGGATGATGTCTTAGAATTCATAAAGAAGTATGGTTACAAATATAACTTTCAAATTCAAAAAGAACTAGATAAAACTAGAAAATTTACAGATAAAGAGATAGATGAAGAAATTAATGAAAATTTTGATTTATATAAAAAATTATCAGAAATGTAAAAGAGCTACACTTAAATTGTGTAGCTTAAACTTTAAAAGATAATAAGGAAATTTTCTATAAATGTTATTTAAATTATAGACATATTATATAAATTTAAACATATTTTCTAATAAAATCTAAATATAGAAATTATATATACTTTATTCCCAATCTAAGCTTGGACATTTATGAGTTTGAGCAAATTGATACCCCTTCTCGCCTTGTATCCTCATCTGATAAGCAAACCATTTTTGTAATGTTGTTATTCTCTCTTGTGTTAATTTTGTTTTTGTAGCCAAATCTTTACTATCTTTATATTTTATCCATTTTTTTTGACTTTTAATTAAATCTGGATAATCTGCACCATAACTTACTATTTGATCCCAAAGTTCATTTAATTGTTTATCTGCTTCTTCATATTCATATTTTAAATTTTTTTCTTCAGAATCACTATTTGAATTTTTATTAGTTTTATTTTCATCATTTGAAGTTGAATCTGTTTTTTTAGAAGAATTATCTTCTTTATTAGATTTTTCTTTTGAGATAGCAGAATCATTTGCTTTTTTAGAATCTTTAGAATTCTCCGCATTTTCATTATCCTTTTTAGGTGTTTCTGATGACGAACTATTTTCTTTATTTGAATCTTTAGAAGACTCCTGTTTATTTTGATCACTATCTATTTTATTATCTTCTGTTGTTGAATCTTTTTTTGAATTACTATCTGATTCAGTATTAGTTTGAGCTGTTGAGCTATCAGGTTTATTACATCCTACAAAAGATAAACCAGAAATTAGAAAAATCCCTATTATTAAACTAGCTATTAATTTCTTTTTCATATGTACCAACTCTTTTCTTTTTATTTATAATTAAAATTATATATTAATTATCTATTTAATGCTAAAGATTTAATTTATTTATTATCTTCCATAAATTTCTCCAAAGCTATGCTGAGAATTTCATACATTTTCAGTTCTCTATGTGTGTTACAAAACTCAGTAAACTTTTTTGATGTATTTTCATAGAGTTTAAAACTACGCCCTATAATTTTTCCATTTAAAATATCATTATCAATTTTCAACTCATTTTTTTGCTTAGTATTACTAAGTAATTCTAGTATTTCTCTTTGTTGCTGTTCAAGTTTCTCCACCCTTTTAATTAAGGAATCTTCATTAATCTTTACAAAGAATTGTTGTTCCTTATCAAATACAAAACCTTCTTTCTTCATTATCTCAAATATTTCATTTCTCTTACATTTTAACATTTTAGCTATTTGATTAATGCTCATACCTTCTACAACTAAAGAATTATTAATTTTTTCTACCAAACTTTTATTATCAACATTACTCACATACTCCACACCCTTATTTACTTAGTATTTCTTAGTATCACTTTACAATAATTGGTATGAAATAGCAATAAAAAATCATAAATATATTTGCACTTAATATTTAATATATAACATTATTATTTCAAATTAATTTTATGTTACTATAAAGAATTATACTCTTAAAAATACCTTGTAAAGCAAGGTATTTTCATTTATAATTATGATATAAATGATTGAAAGGAGAATATTATCTTGGATAGAGAGATTTTAAAAGGTTCTTTAGAAATAATTTTGCTATCTTTATTAAGAAATAAAGATATGTATGGATATGAGATATCTAAAGAAATTAAAAACATAACTAAAAATGTTTTAATATTAGGAGAAGGAACTTTATATCCAGCACTTAAAAGATTAAAAGAAAAAAATTTAATACAAGATTATTTCATTGAAACTAATAGTTCAAAGA
>SKEM01001147.1_pt1 | contig 12845 bp, 13 predicted proteins | sample 4826731 | NCBI WGS metagenome assembly SKEM01 (sample SAMN11008809, study PRJNA524170) | human gut metagenome | biome: Human fecal sample; material: Feces; isolation source: fecal sample from pouch patient p37 | host: Homo sapiens | place: Israel: Tel-Aviv | collected 2015-07-27
ACTTGACTTTGATTCTGTCCTGCCGGCAAGGCAACCGGCGGTAGCCCCAGCGGAGCGAGCACATGAGCGTAAGCGAACAATATGTATGCGTAGCGTACATATAAGTGCGCCCTTAGCAGGGAGCAACCAATTCATAAACCCAGTATAGCATTCTTATCTTGTAAACAGTATACTTCATTTGTAGAACAACTAGTAATTAAAAAGGGAGTTATAAAAATGTCAGAATCCAATGAAGAGATTAAGAAAATGGAAGCTCGAATTGCTAAACTAGACGAACAGCAAAAACAACTCAAAGCTAAAAAAAGGGTCTTACGTAACCGGCTTAGTCAGCAAGCACGCAAAGCTCGGACCAAACGGCTGATCGAAAAAGGCGCCATTTTAGAGAAGTTCCAGGGAAAGGGCGCGGATAAAATCAGTGCTAACGATAGTTTGACTGCACTGGTCCAACTTCAAAATGATTTTGACTCACTTAAAGCCTTTACCAGCAATGTTAAGTATCGTAAAAGCAATCCTGATGAACCCACTCGAACGGTTTACGATAACTGGAAAGAACAGCAAAATCGAAATTAGCTTAAATGGTCATGAATTCGTTTTTAAGCGATTTTATGCCTTTTACATGTAATTGTCGTTGTGTCCTTTGTAAGGACGTTAAACGATGTATATGGTCGTTCTAGGTCTGTCCGAGACAATGGCGAGGTTGCTTACTAATGATTTTGGTCTTGGCAACGAACAAAGTGAGGCGCAAGGAGCGTAGCGACTGGAGTTAAATGTGAGCCTGTTTTGGGGCTCACTCCTTTGTATTTTTGTTTTAGATTTTGATCTTGTACAGTGGTGCCTCTTTTAAACCTCTTTTATAAACCTCTTTTAAACCTCTTTTAGACCCCTATTGAGCCTTACTCTCCCAAGGCATACAGAAGTTTATCAACGAGGTTTTGTCTGTTTATCAACGAGGTTTTGTCTGTTTATCAACGAGGTTTTGTCTGTTTATCAACGAGGTTTTTAATAGTGATCGTTGATAAACAATCGTTGATTTTATATAATAGTTGTGGAGGTGTAATTATGAGCAATGAACTTATAAAATATGATCCAGAACTTAATACTATTCCCTTACGTAAATTCACCCCTATTGAAATGAATCTATTTTTTTCAATTATTTCTCGTATGCGTGATAAAGGGGATCAAACAGTTAGATTTTCTTTTGAACAACTTAAAGACTTGAGCAACTATAAACCAACTGCAAATAATCGCTTTGAAGATGATATTCAAAGAACTTATGAAAAACTAATGGGGCTTCATTTTGGAAGACGTAGTAAATCTGGATTAAATAGAGAAATGTTTGTTATGTTTACTAAATTCAGAATTGTTGGTGAAGCTGATTCTCCTTATATAGACATTGAAGTATATAAAGATGCTTTGCCACTTCTTAATAATTTAGACACGTGGGTTAGATATGCTTTAGCGGAATTTAGAGATCTTCGAAGCAGTTATGCTAAAACCGCTTTTAGATTGTTAAAAGGTTTCAGAACAACCGGTTATGCTTTTTTATCAAAAGAAGATTTTTTTGAGTTACTTGATATTCCTAAAAGTTATTGGAAAAAGCCGGGAGACGTTGATAGATACGTTCTTAAACCAATCAGAGAAGAATTAACCCCTCTTTTTAGAGGCCTAACTGTTCGAAAGAAATATGGTAAAGGCCGCGGGAAACCAGTGATTGGGTATTCTTTTACTTGGAAGCCTGAAAAGAAAGACGCTAACGACTTCTCACAAGGTCAATTTCAAGATGAACGTCAAAAACTCTTTAACATTCAGCATAATGGTGAATTAACAGAACAGGAAAAATGGCGCGCCATTGACAAGGTTAAGGGGCTAACTTTAGGCTCTACTGAGAAACAAGCATTGGCTGATAAACAGGCCGAGCACGATAAAAAAATAAGAGATCAAGCACGAAAAGAAGCACTTGCTGAACTCCGAAAGGAGTTTGGAAAACATGCCTAAAACTATTAGAGAACTTGCTGATGAATTAGGCGTTTCAAAGCAGGCTATATGGCAAAAGATAAAAAGAGATGCGTCAATCGATTTACGTCAATTTACATCAACAAAAGGCAATACTGTTTACGTTGATGTTGATGGGCAAAAAGCTATTAAAGCAATGTTCTCAAACAATTCGTCAACAAGATACCGTCAACAAAAAGATGATGTTGACGACAACAAAAAAGATTCGGTTGATGGACAAGATGAAGTGAAATTCCTTCGAAATTTAGTATCAGAAATTCAATCTGAAAAGAAAGAGTTACACAAGTTACTAGATCAGCAACAAAGATTGGCCTTACAGGACAAACAACTGCTCGAAGAATACAAGGCAGAAATTAAGGACTTGAAAGCCTTAACGATGGCACCGCATGATGATGGTGAAAAAGAAGTGACGTCAGACAAACAACCGGAACCTGAAAATAGCACCTCGGAGTCACAACCTAAACCTAAAAAGTGGTGGCATTTTGGTAAATAGTTACAACTAAAAAAGAAAAGAAGACTAGTTAAATGGCGGAAGATAAATTTGAACAAGCTGTAATTGACAAGCTAAAGAGTGAAGGTTGGGAATATCTAACAGATTATTCTGGTGTAACAGTTGATCGGTTATATGATCACTGGCGAGATATTCTGAATGCCAACAATCGTAAACGACTAGAAGATACGCCGTTATCTGATAATGAGTTTGAACAAGTGAAGTTGGAACTAACGAAGAATAAAACGCCGTATGATGCGCAACTCATGTTGGCGGGTGCGGGTGGTGTTGGGACCGTACCGTTGAATCGTGATGATGGGACGCAGCTAGAACTTGAAATATTCTATGGTGATGAAGTGGCTGGTGGACATTCACGTTATGAAGTCGTTAACCAAATTACGTTTACGGATTTAGCAACGAGTCTAAGCTCTAAGCGTCGAATTGATATCATGTTGCTGATTAACGGGCTACCTGTGGCCCACATTGAAGAAAAAGATGAGTCCCTGCAAAACCAGTGGAATGCGTTTGAGCAGTTCCAAAAGTATGACGGTGACGGCATGTACACGGGACTCTTTTCTTTTGTGCAAGTGCAGTTTGTCTTGTCGCAAAATTCAGCGCACTATTTTGCACGACCAAAGAATAGTGACTCATACAACCGTGACTTCGCCTTTGGCTGGCGTGATGATGCCGGCAAGGATGTCACGAATACGATGACCTTTATTCATGAGGTGATGGGTATTCCAGCTTTACACCGCTTAGTAACTGTGAATATGATTCCGGATGCAGCCAATGATAACTTAATGGTCATGCGCTCGTATCAGATTCAAGCAACGCGGCAAATTTTAGATCGCATGCGTGAAATGGACCAAAACGGGTTGGTTGAAAAAGAAGGTGGCTATGTTTGGCACACCACTGGTTCTGGTAAAACAGTCACCTCATTTAAAGTGGCGCAACTACTGGCTTCACGACCAAGGGTTGAAGATGTTTTGTTTATTGTGGATCGGGTTGACTTAATCAATCAGACCTATGAAAACTTTAAGTCATTTGCCTATAAGACCTTTGAAAATCGGATTCAAGTGGTGAATGGGAGTGAACTAAAGCGTGCTCTTAAGCACGATAACACGGCCCATATCTATTTGATTACGGTACAAGGCTTGGATAAGGCCATTAAATCAGGTCTAGCTTCTAATAAGCGGATGGTTATTTTAATGGATGAGGCCCACCGATCAGCCAGTGGTGATGCCGTCAGCCGAATTAAACAAGCGTTACCCAAAACCACTTGGTTTGGGTTTACAGGGACGCCTAATTTTTATAGCGATGAAGTCCATGACGTGAAAACCTCTAAGGATATTTCAACCTATGATATTTTCGGGCCGCGTTTACACCGGTATACGATTAAGGACGCTATTGGTGACGGTAACGTCCTTGGGTTTGATGTGACGTATTATGAGACTGATTTTGAACACGATCTGGATAGTGGTTTAACTGAAAAGGAACTGGAAAAAGAAGTATATGCCAGTCTGCCATTCCGCCAAGCCGTTGTGGCAGATATTCAGCGTAATTGGGCTACGAATGCTAGCGGACCAATTAACATGGGTGTCCGCGAGCCGAATCAATTCCAAGGTATGTTAGCGGTGTCTGGTAAGCAAGCCGTTGCTTCTTATTACAGTCTTTTCAAGCAACTAGCACCTGAGTTACGTGTTGCTATGACCTATTCGCGTGATGAAGCCAATGGGACGGGTGCATCAGACTTACAAGCTGCTCTAAAGCAAGCAATGCAAGACTACATGACGTTCTACGGCACACGTAATTTCTTAGAGGACAAGGATCCACAACGGGCGTACCTCAATGATATGACCAAGCGCATTGCCCGTAAGAAACCTTATAACAAGGGTAATGATGCCGATCGATTGGACTTGATTATTGTGTCAGATCAATTATTAACGGGATTTGATTCAAAATTCGTTAATATCATCTACATGGATAAGATTTTGGGTGAAGGTGCCCTGATTCAAGCAATGTCACGAACTAACCGGACAATTGATAAGACAGCTAAACCTCATGGTAAAGTGCGTTTTTATCGTCAAGGTGCGGTAATGGAAGAAAAAGTGAAGGATGCGTTGATTATCTATACCAAAGGGGGCAATGATACCTTAGCGGATGCGGGGAATACCCCGGATGATCAGGAACAAAAAGAGTTGTTTGATGAAGGAATTTTGGCGCCTAAGGCAGCTGATAAAATTGTCGACTTGAACCCCCAAATCAAGCGTTTGCAGCAGTTAGCAGGCGATGATTTTTCACAGATGCCGCGTTCTGAAAAAGAACAAGTCGAGTTTGCCGTGACAGCGGCACAAGTCAACTCGCAGGTGCAACAATTAGTGCAACAAGGATATGTCTTGGGGAACTCTGTTGAAGGACCAGAAGGACCTATCGCACTAGGAATTGAGAGTGCAACGCAGCTCAGCTCATTGCAAGCACGCATGAACGATGTGAATGAAGTCTTACCAGCTGACAAGCAAGTTGATTTAACGAATATCAAGCTGGTGTTGCAATCCTTTGCGAATGAAATTATTGATTACGATAAACTAGTCGATTTATTGAATGCGTATATGGATGAAGTCAGTGTTGCCAACCGTGCAGCCGTTGAAGAGCATGTACAGCCCTTAGATCAAGATAATCGTGAAGAGATTGGACAAGTCTTAGATGGTATCGAACAAGGGGAGTATACGGAGCCTTTTACAACTGAAACACTCAAGTCAGTCCGTAAGGCGATCCGCACTGCGCAACAAGACTTAAAAATTTACAAATGGGCAGCCGACCATGATTACAATGGCAACGATATTCTAGCAGCTTACGAGCTATACCGCCCCGGCATTCCATTAGTTGATAACACGGCGCTGAATCAATATTTACAAGACTTAGAGAGTCACTTGGACATTGGCTTCTTTGAGCTAGCTGACTTTGAAGAGTCGCTACTGAACTACTTTGCTAAAATTACCAAAAAATAAATTATTCATCATAGAAAAGGGATAAACATGGCATTAACAGCAGATAAACAAGCATTAATTTGGAAAACATTGAACGAGACTCGCGGTAAGATTGAACCTTCTGAATATAAGAACTACATTTTTGGTTTGATGTTCTATAAGTTCTTATCTGAAAAGGCCCAAACATGGCTGAATAGCCAGTTGCGTGGCGAAACTTGGTCATCAGTTTGGGAGCAAAACCCAGAAAAAGCGGCAGCTTTTATGCAAACCAAGTTAGGGTATGTGATTCAACCAGGTGAACTATTTAGTGACTGGCAAGCAGCCATTAACGTGGATCAATTCAACATTACCAACGTGGCAGATGCGTTGGGGCACTTTAACCAAGGCATTCAACCAGGTGCCAAGGCCACTTTTGAAGGCATTTTTGACGACATGGATTTGACTTCAAGCCGTCTTGGTAGCAATACGCAAACGCGTACGAAGACCTTGATGGATTGGATTAGTTTGATTGACCAAATCGAGTTGGATGAAGACGCGGATGTGTTGGGTGATCTATACGAATACTTGATTGGGATGTTTGCGGCTAATTCTGGCGCTAAGGCCGGGGAGTTCTATACGCCGCACCAAGTGTCCGATATTATGGCGCGGATCTTAACGGCTGGTCGTGAAGATATGCCAACGTACAGCCTCTATGACCCAGCCATGGGATCAGGTTCATTGCTTTTGACGACTGCTTCATACATGAAGAATGATGGTGTTCGTGGGGCCATTAAGTACTACGGCCAAGAAGTTATCACGACAACCTATAACTTGGGCCGAATTAATTTGATGATGCACGGGGTGGAGTATAACGATATCCATATCCATAATGCAGATACCTTGAGTTCAGACTGGCCGGATGGGGTGCAAAGTGGGGTTGATAGCCCGCGTATGTTTGACGCCGTGATGGCCAACCCCCCTTACTCACTGAAGTGGGATAACACGAACCGAGAAGATGACCCGCGTTTCAAGGCCGGCATTGCGCCTAAATCAAAGGCTGACTTCGCGTTCTTACAACATGGTCTATATCACTTGAAGCAAGATGGCCGGATGGCAATTGTTTTGCCACACGGGGTGTTGTTCCGTGGTGCGGCAGAAGGTCGTATTCGCCAAGCATTACTCGAAAATCGCAATATTTCAGCGGTGATTGGGTTACCCGAAAAGATCTTTACGAATACGGGGATTCCAACCATTATTATGATTTTGGAAAAGAACCGGACGACTGATGATGTGCTTTTTATTGACGCTTCAAAGGGCTTTGAAAAGCAGAAGAATAATAACAAGTTGCGCCAAGAGGACGTGGACTTAATTGTGGAGACGTTCTTAAAGCGGGAAGATGTTGCTAAGTATGCGCACGTGGCCAGCTTTGACGAGATTAAGGAAAATGACTTTAACCTCAACATTCCACGTTATGTGGACACGTTCGAAGAAGAAGAACCTGTTGATTTGGTGGCTGTTAGCCATGAACTAGGTAACATTAATCGTGACATTGAACAAAGTGAAGCTGACTTATTATCCATGATTAGTGATTTAGCGGTCACAGAAGATAGTCAGGCGATTATCGAATCAGCTAAGCAACTATTGGGAGGCCATCATGAGTAACAAAGTGCCGCAAATTCGATTTAATGGTTATAGTGACGCTTGGGAAGAGCGTAAGTTAGAAGAATTAACCCTAGTTTTAACAGGCTTTCCATTTAAAAACGAAGATTTCGTTGACAATGGAAAATATTTAGTTATTACCAACGGAAATATTCAAAATGAATCTTCTACCGTAGATGTATCATTAGGTAATAGAGTAGATGATCTATCTGATGAGATTAAAGAACGATATTATTTAAACAAAAATGACATTTTAGTCACAATGGATGGAACCGTTGGAAGGACTGCTAAAGTGGTAGATGATAATATGATTTTAGCTCAACGAGTTGCCCGACTAGTAGCCAATAAAAATACTGAATTTGTATATCAGTGGTTAAATCAGGGTTCTTTTTTTAATGAAATGACAAAAGTGTCCCATGGTGGCACTATTAAACATATCTCTTTAAATGAAATATCCAATTATAGCGCTACGGTTCCTAGTAATAATATTGAGCAACAAAAAATAGGCTCATTTTTCAAGCAGTTTGACAACACTATCGATCTTCATCAACGTAAGTTGGATTTGTTGAAAGAACAGAAAAAAGGCTACTTGCAAAAAATGTTCCCTAAAAATGGAGCCAAAGTTCCTGAATTGCGATTTGCAGGGTTTGCTGACGATTGGGAACAGCGTAAGTCATCTGCCATTTTCCACACTATTACAGATTTTGTCGCGAATGGCAGCTTTGCTTCTTTGAGAGAGAATGTTTCTTACTCGGACAAACTTGACTATGCTATTGTTGTTAGATTAACTGATTATAGCAATGGGTACAAAGGCCCGTTTCTTTACACTTCAAAATCCGGTTATGACTTTTTAAAGAAATCAAGTCTAAACCCAAACGATATTTTGATTTCAAATGTTGGTGCTAATGCTGGTTTGGTGTTCAAGGCACCGATCTTAGATGTGCCAATGACTCTTGGTCCCAATTCAATACTTGTACGAACATCCGACCAAGATCGTGAGTTTATGTACCAACTAATGAGAAGTACGACGGGAGAACACTTAATAAAAACACAAATCGGGATAAGTGCTCAACCCAAGTTTAACAAAACTGAGTTCAAACAAATAATTTTTACCATTCCAAAAAGCCAGGAAGAACAACAGAAGATTGGGAACCTCTTCCACGAACTTGATCACACTATCGCTCTTCATCAACGTAAATTAGAGTTGCTTAAGGAACAGAAAAAAGGCTTCTTACAGAAAATGTTTGTATAGGCGTATAGATATTATGATTAAACTAAACGATATATTGAACATCGATGATTTTTCAGATTTTCGTATTAGATTCGTTTTATCTTGGGGAAACGAAATTGAACAAAACCCTTTAGAGAGGTACAGAAATGATCCAGATGATCCAATACGGCATTACCTTTGGAAAGGTAACAAAGCAACTGGATTTAAAGTTGGCACAAAAGTAATCGGACTGATTCGACTTGCTGGAGATAACTGGTTATTAACACATATCTTAGAAATAAAGGCTGTTAACGACGTCCCCATTGGTGCAGCATTGCCTACGATAGATGAACAGCTTAATTATTGGTACAATGCGGAACCAATGGAAAAATTTTCAAAATTTTTCGATCGAGTTATTGTAAATTTCCACAACACTTCACAAAATTTAATTCGCCGGCCTGGAGCGGTGATTGATGAAATGGAGGTTGTCGAGATATTAAGTAATAACTTTTCAGATCGGGACTTCCCCAGTTATGCGAACGTAACAATAAATTGGTCACAGCTGCATCAAATTATTTCACGAAATAATCGTGAGTGGAAAACCGCTTTACAGAACCAAAAAGGGATTTACTTAATCACCGATACACATTCAGGTAAGCAGTATGTAGGATCAGCTTATGGGGAAGAAATGATATGGGGACGTTGGCAAGCCTACGTTTTGACGGGACATGGTGGTAACGAAGCGCTGAAAAAATTGTCGTTTGAGTATATTAAACAGTATTTTCAATATTCTATTTTAGAAATCGCGGATGGCAAATCATCTGACAAATATATTTTTGAAAGAGAAAATTGGTGGAAGCAGGCATTACTGACGCGAACTTTTGGATACAATATGAATTAACATCAATCAGCTGAATAGGGTCTATAACTTACAAATAGACCCTCGAAAACATTGTTAAAATAACCCCCAAAATCTATAATATAGATCTTGGGGGTTATTTTGTTGTTTTTATTAATAAATAACATCTGTTTTTTAGAAAAATTGTTGGACCTTTGTACTAATCGAACTAATTTCTTGTTGGGATAAAGCGGCCACAACTTCGCCATCTGATCGTTTTGTGGGATCGACAGCGCGGACATGTTGTAAGAGCGCTGTTCCGTGAATTTTCCCTTTATCTATCCTGATAAATAACGGAGATTTAACATACTTTTCTAGGGTGCGATATTTGTCAGAAGTGCTGATTGGTACAACTAGCGCCGTATTAAAATAGCGATTATAGTGATCGTTGCTCACAACTAAACACGGTCGCTTTTTCTTAGTTTCAGTCCCTTTGGCTGGATCTAAATTAATCCACAAAATAGCGCCTTGTTTTAATTTCATTAATCAAAGTCTTCACTTTCTATGTCCTTACCCCAATCAAATTCCGTGGTACTGAGATTTCCGAACTTTTTTTCCTGTTCATCAACAAGTTGCCATAGATCAGGTTTACTACGAACAATCATTACTCTACCATTTGGCTCAATCTGCCATTCAATTGTGTCAGTAGACCGAACTTTTAACAGCTCACGTACTGTTTTAGGAATTGTAATCTGATTTTTACTTGTGATCTTCGAGCTAACCTTAGTTACATTACCTGCACTCACAATACCATCTCCTTACTTTTTCCTTACAAAAATAATAACATAACTGCTTTAATGTCTCAAGAAAAGGGGCTAAAACTATGCAACAAATCGTCTTACCAATCAAAGATTCAAACGTCCTGACCGAAGTACAAGATACCTTACTACACAATTTTAGAGCTGGTCGTCGTAACTACACGATTTTTCAGGTTGGCAAAGCCACCTTGTTACGGGTAAGTGATGTTATGCGCCTTCGTTGGACCGATATCTTTAACGAAAATGGAACCGTGCGTCAGAATGCGTTTATACACGACAAAAAAACCGGTAAAGCTAATTTGCTCTACCTAAAACCAATTCAAACTGATCTTTTAACTTATCAAGCTTGGTACCAGAAACAAAAACTACACTCAACTTGGTTATTTCCTTCAACTCAACACCCCGATCGACACATTACTGAAAAGCAATTTTATAAAATAATGAGTAAGACTGGTGACTTGTTAGGTATTAATTACTTAGGCACGCATACAATGCGTAAGACTGGTGCTTACCGCGTCTACACCCAATCAAATTATAATATTGGGCTCGTCATGAACTTGTTAAACCATTCCAGTGAAGCCATGACACTAACTTATTTAGGCTTAGATCAAGCTAGTACCGAAAATATGTTAGATAAAATTGATTTTGGTTAATCCCCTTAAACTCAATTGATCAACATTTGAATGCTCCTTTATCAGTACCGGTCATGTCGCCAAAACATGAGCTTTTCTGTATCCCAGTCCGTCAGCGTCTTTACAGCTTTGACCATCCCCCAGAAACTGACAATGATGGCGCCAGCAATCAGCACCATTAGAATCAACCCAAGAATACTCCCGCCGAAAGGGTGTGATCTCGCCAACGTCAGCACAAAATCAGTGAGCTTGTTAAGTCCTAATCCACGCCAAATACCGTCCCAGAGAAGCGCTTTGAACAACAACAGAATCATGACGGCAAAAAACAGGCTCACGACACCGCCGGCAAGGTTCGGTATCAGCTCCCGCCAGAACTGTTTCTTCTCTCGGTCTGCTAGTCTTTCCCGTTCGTCGTCCAGTTCGGCCTGTGCTTCATTGACCGCCTTACTACGCCGGTCAATGTCTGCCAGCAACTGTCGCTTGACCCCCTCCACGTCTAGCTGGCTGGCCTGCTCTTGTAGTCGGGCACCTTGCTGTTCCAAAATCTTGTTAACCTGTTCGTTATAACTCGTTTGGTCGTTCTTTAGTTGCAGGCTGGCCTGTTCCTTTATCTCAGCGGGATTGACCGCTCGGGCCACCTGACGGGCAACTTCTTGCCGGACAATTGCTTGAATGGCAGGGACTTTCGTAAAGTCAATTTCCCCGTTATCATACGCTTTTAAAAGTTGTACTAGTGCCTGTTCGTTCTCCGTCATAGTTTCGGCCCTCCTTGGTCATGCGTTCGCTCACGATATTTATGGTCTTGCCTCTTACTCCTATCCGAGTTGAGCTTTTTCAAGAAATCTCCCGCCACGGATTCTTCCGGCGGTGCCGACTTAGCTTGTTTCGCCTTGTCAGCATTGAGTTGCTTCAAGAAATTGTCTGCCACGTTCGGCGTGGGTTCCGCTGGCTCCGGCTGAGCTGGTCCTGTCTGGGCAAGCTGTTCTACCTGCCGTTTGGCTTCCGCCTTTTCCTGTGCTCGTTTCCTGATGAGCTCGGTTAGCTCGGCAATCTGACGGAACAGCTTCCTGGCTTCTTCTTGAATTTTGGTAATGGTGGCGCTTAGACCGCTCAACTCACGGTTACTCGCCTTGATGTCGATGTTGGTTTGAACTCGTTCCGAGCGGTCGCCCATCTCACGGGCCACGTGTCCTTCATGGATAGTCGGTATCTGTTCCACACCTTGGCGTTCATAGCTTCGATGGTCAATTTTATTTTCCGGAGCCAAGTACTGGTTACAGCTCTCGGCCCAACTTTTACGCCAAATTTCGGCGTTGTTACGGTCGTTCCAATCCGTGTAAGATTCGGTAGTGCGCTGCCACATCTTCCGCCCACGGGCTCCAATTTTCTGCTGCCCCGTTTTAGGGTCGATTTGCGGGACTTTAGCCCCGTTCTCGTCTAGGAGATAAGTGCTCTTCTGCTTCGGCGCCCACGTGCCGTTTTGTTTGATTGCACGGGTCGTGAGCATGATGTGGGCGTGTGGGTTCCCGTCCTCTTTATCATGAATTGACCAATCAGCACACATGCCACGATCGACAAAGTTTGTTTGTACATAGTCATGCACTAATTTTATCTGCGTTGGACGTTCAAGTTCTGCCGGTAATGCCAGCTCTACTTCACGTGCAAGTTGTGAATTAGACTTAGATTCCTTCTCCTCAACGGCATTCCAGAGTTCTTCTCGGTCTTTGTATTTTGCTGGTGCTTGCGCAGGTAGTTGTATCTCACTGTATGCAACACCATGCTTTTTAGTGAAGTCTTTAGTTTCCCCGGTCTCACGGTCTTTGAGCTTACTGCCAGAACGGTAAGCTGACGAAGCTACGGCCGACTGGCCTTTACTTCGGCTGATGGTTTTGAGTGATAGGTGGTAGATTGCCATGACGTTGACCTCCGATTCTGACGTTGATCTTGGTTTTGACTTATGGGGGTGACCCTCAAAATTCTGTTCATCATTAGGAGCCTAAAGGCGACTTTTGATGAACGGGATTTTGTGAGATTTTATTTTTTGATCAGGCGGAGGAGAACCGCCTAAAATCAAAAAACGAAAATCGAATGCACTTGACTTTGATTCTGTCCTGCCGGCAAGGCAACCGGCGGTAGCCCCAGCGGAGCGAGCACATGAGCGTAAGCGAACAATATGTATGCGTAGCGTACATATAAGTGCGCCCTTAGCAGGGAGCAAC
>SKEM01001149.1_pt1 | contig 12826 bp, 11 predicted proteins | sample 4826731 | NCBI WGS metagenome assembly SKEM01 (sample SAMN11008809, study PRJNA524170) | human gut metagenome | biome: Human fecal sample; material: Feces; isolation source: fecal sample from pouch patient p37 | host: Homo sapiens | place: Israel: Tel-Aviv | collected 2015-07-27
GGTTCTGGAACTCCATCTCCTAGAGTCAGTAACCTTTTGTGATGGCTTCTAGGATTCATACATCCGGAAGCTGACCAACCTTAATTTGGCATACTACCATTTAAGAAACGAGCACTCCCGGGTGTTGCAGAAATGCAATTCCCGGGTTTTTTATTTAAAGGAGGAACTTTTCAATGCCAAAAATGAAAGCTAGTGTTAGTCAACAATTCAATCCCAACCTCTCTAGAGTTCAACCAACGCCCATCCGGGTGTTTGATAATCAAGCTAGTCAAATTCCCGGGATCGTGAAATTAACCCTTGGTGAACCGGACTTCAATGTTCCAGAAGTTGCTAAGCAGGCTGCGATTGAGAGTATCAAAGATAATGACTCGCACTATTCAGCTGGTTCAGGAACCCCGGCTTTACGTGAAGCAATTTCAAACTATCTAAAGAAGCATTATGATCTCGATTATGATGCCACAACTGAAATTGCGGTCACGATTGGCGCAACCGAAGCTATCTACGCCGCCCTGTTTGCCATTATCAAACCTGGTGATCAAGTCTTGATCCCAACACCAACCTTCCCACTGTATGAAGCAGTCGTTAACCTTCTTGGTGGTGAAGCAATTAATCTTGACACCAGCAATAACAACTTCGTACTGTCACCGGAAGCATTGCAAACTGCCTTAGACCAGCACAAAAATGTTAAAGCAATTGTTTTAAACTACCCATCAAACCCAACCGGGGTTACTTATTCAGCTGACCAACTAAAGGCCCTTGCAGACGTCTTGGCAGATACAAACCTGGTTGTGATTGCTGATGAAATCTACTCTGAGCTAATTTATGGTGGTCAACACACTTCCATTGCTAAATTCCTTCCTGGACAAACCATCGTCCTCAATGGTGCCTCTAAGTCTGGAGCCATGACTGGTTACCGGATTGGTTTCATGGCAGCCCCGGCAGAATTGATGAAACGATTAGGGATGGTTCACTCAATCATGATTACTTCCCCTTCTGATCCAGCAATGGCTGCTGCCGTTCCAATCTTTGATAGCGAAGCAGGACATCAAGCTACCCTTGATATGAAAGCAGCTTACGAAAAGCGGCGAGACTTCTTAGTAGCCGCATTGCAGGATCTTGACTTCGGTGTTGCAACTCCAAATGGTGCTTTCTACGTTTTCGCTAAATTACCGGCCAAATATGGTACTGACGACGAAGCCTTTGCTACTAAATTAGCTCAAGAAGGTAAAGTTGCCGTTATTCCTGGATCATATTTCGGTGATGGCGGTGAAGGTTACTTAAGAATGAGCTACGCTACCAGCATGGACAACCTGAAATTAGCTGTCGACCGGATCAAAAATATGTTAAATAACTAGGAGGAATTCAATTATGACAAAAATTTTAATGACTAGTGTCCGCCCTGATGAGCAAAAAGCGATCAACGATTTTGCCGAACAGCACCATATCGATGTTGTAACTACCTCTAAGCCATTTATCGACGATGAAGCCATCGCGATGACTAAGGGAATGGATGGATTAGTCATCCAGCAACACGCCAAAGTTCCTGACAACGCCTACGCTGCTTTAAAAGCCAATGGGCTTAAACAAATTAGTACCCGAACAGCTGGTGTTGATACGATCAATGTTCCATTAGCACATGAAAACGGCCTAAAAGTAACTAACGTTCCAGCATATTCACCACGCAGCGTTGCAGAACATGCTTTAATGCAAATCTTCCGCCTTTTGCGTAAATCATATGCATTTGACCACCGGGTTGCTCAAAACGATTACCGGTGGGCTGGTCTGCAAGCCACTGAAATTCATTCCGCAACCATTGGGATCATTGGTGTTGGTCGAATTGGGGGAACCCTGGCTAAATTACTAAAGGCGTTAGATGTACGAGTGCTCGGCTACGATGTCAAACCACGAAAAGAAATGGATGGGATTGTCGAATACGTTTCAAAAGAGGAACTCCTGCAACAATCTGACGTTGTCTCATTGCACGTAGACTTAAACGACACTTCCAAAGGCCTGCTCACGCTCGATGATTTCAAGTTAATGAAACCCACTGCCGGATTGGTCAACGCTAGCCGTGGCCCTGTTGTCGTCACCCAAGACCTAGTCACCGCGCTTAAAGATCAAGAAATTGCTGCGGCCGCCCTCGATACGGTTGAAGGCGAAGAACACATCTTCAATCAAGATCATCGTGAGGACGGTTTAGAGGCTGTCCCATTAGTCAAAGAACTCCATGCGATGGACAACGTCATTCTGACCCCGCACATTGCATTTTTCACCAACATTGCAGTACAAAATATGGTTGAAATTGCCTTAATGGATGTCTTAACCATCCTGGATGGTCAATCATCACCTCACGAATTCAATTAAGATAAGGAGAAATTACAATTATGAAAGCCAAGCTCAAAGAATTAACGATGGCCACTCTTAACGGAAACGCCATTGCCATCGTCATTGCGCTAATTCCGAGTGCATTGCTCTCTCAATTACTACAATTTTGCCCGGTTAACTCGGTTACCACCGGGATTACTCACATGATTAACCTCGCGCAAGCCGCCTTCCCCTTCATTGCCGCTTTTGCGGTGGGGATGATCTTAAAGTTCACCACTTTACAAGTCGGTTCAATGGCGCTGGCAACCTTCGTGGCTGCCGGTAACGCAGTCCCCCACAAGGCCGCCTTTATCATTAGTGGTTCTGGAATTATTTTGAACATTATGTTAACAACCTTCATTGCCTCCATTGTGGTGATCCTTTTAGATCAATTTCTTGGTCAGTTCAAAATGATTTTAGAGTCACTATTAGTATTACTGATTGCTGGTGGAATTAGCCTGCTTACCATGCCCGTAATGGTTGCAATTCAAAACGCAATTGGGCAGGTGGTCCAAGCCGCCACTAATATGTCACCACTATTAATGGGGATTGTCCTTGGAATGTTATTTGGTGTTCTGATTGTCTCCCCAATTTCCTCCGTTGCTATCGCAATGGCAATCTCGCTTTCCGGCGTTGGATCTGGGGCCGCAAATGCTGGAATCGTTGCCTGTTCCTTTACTTTGGCATGGATGGGAGCAACTGTGAACCCGATTGGTGGAACCCTGGCGCACTTCTTGGGTTCACCCAAGATTCAAATGGCCAACATGCTTGAAAAACCGAAACTATTCATCCCAGTCATTATTGCTTCAGGTATTTCTGGTTTGTTCGCAGCACTTTTCCAAATGAATGGTACACCATTCTCCGCTGGATTTGGTTTTTCGGGATTAATCGGTCCACTAACTGCTTACCAACATTCCACCGGTTCATTCCTCCTGCTACGGGTAATTCTGGTGTTTGTAATCATCCCGGTAATCTGTGCTTGGCTCATGAATTTCGTCTTTGTTAAACGCACTACTTTTGTTCAGCCAACTGATCTAAAACTAAACCTATAATGTTTCATGTGAAACATACAAAAAAGGTGATCGAAATCGATCACCTTTTTTTGTGTTATCAAGTATTTTAATTTTAGTAAATGCCGTCGTAAGCCTTTTGGAATAGCTTAACAACATCTTCAACAGTTCCCTTCCGTGGGTTGGAGAACGCATTACCGTCCTTTAATGCATTCTTGGCCATTAATTCAAAGTCTTCTGGCTTAGCGCCAATAGCCTTAATTGAATCCGGAATACCGATTGACTTAGCTAATTCACGCATCCCATCAATTGACTTGTGGGCAGCTTCCATCGTCGTCATACCAGTTGTGTCATAACCCATAATTTGGGCTAATTTAGCAAAGCGGTCTGGGCAAGCAATGATGTTCCATTCTTCAACTACTGGAAGCATCAAAGCACAGCAGACACCATGAGGGGCATCATATTGACCACCCAATTGGTGCGCCATTGCATGAACATATCCCAAGTTAGCGTTATTGAAGGCCATTCCGGCAAGCATTTCTCCTTCGACCATCTTGGTCCGTGCTTCAACATTGTGACCATTCGCAACCGCTTCTGGTAAGTATTGTTGAATAATTTGAATGGCCTTTTCACATTGGCTATCAGTAATATCATTGTGGTCAACCGAAACGAATGGTTCAACTGCTTGAACGTAAGCATCCAAACCAGTTGCGGCAGTCGTTGCTTGTGGAATATCCAGCATTAGCATTGGGTCATTGAATGAAACCAATGGAATGTTCCGCCATGAAACAACCACAAACTTCAGATGGGTATCTTCATTGGTAATTACTGCGTGCCGGGTCAGTTCAGAACCGGTACCAGCAGTCGTGTTTACCGCCATCAATGGTGGTAATGGCTTATCTAGCGTTTCAATTCCAGCTAGTTTGGTAATATCATCACCATTCGTGAGAATAATTCCAATTCCCTTACCACAGTCATGAGCTGAGCCACCACCAACGGTGATGATGCTATCACAACCTTCATCCAGATAGATTTGCTTACCCTTCTTAATATCACGAATCTTGGGGTTTTCTTCTGCACCATCAAAGATGACGTATTCAACGCCGGCTTTCTTCAATGAGTTAACAGTTTGATCAACTGGTCCATTTTCGATTTTGCCAATGTGGCCACCAGTAACCACGAGGACCTTGTGCATCCCAAGCATCTTAGCCCGATCACCAATTTTAGCAATTACTCCCGGGCCAAAGAAGTTTACACTTGGCATTAAGAAATCAAATTGTCGTTCCATGCTATTGCCTCCAATAAATTAATTACAGTATTGATTGTAATACCAACTTTGTGAAAATAAACACAATTTTAAAGGAAACTAAACATTTTTATCAATCTGTTTCATTTAAGTCCTGAGTTATGAACTAATTACGCCTTGTAAAATCAATCACATTACTTATGGTAAGGTAAGCTGTTAATAATCGTAAATGCCCGATAGATTTGTTCCGTGAGGACCAACCGCATCAATTTGTGCGGGAGCGTAAACCGTCCAAAAGAAATTTCAGTATTCGCCCGTTTCAAAACAGCTGGACTTAATCCTAGTGATCCACCAATCACAAAAGTGAGGTCACTATGTCCATAGGTGGTTAACTGATTAATCTCCTTAGCAAATTCTTCTGAGGAACGTTCCTTTCCCTTAATCGCTAACGCGAATACGTATTCCCGATCTTTAATCTTACTGAGGATCCGCTCCCCCTCCTTGGCCATTACCTCAACCATTTCATTTTGGCTAAGTGATTCAGGAGCCGGTTCATCGGCTACCTCAACAATCTTAAATTTGCAAAACCTCCCAAGGCGCTTTTGATATTCAGCAATTCCATCTTTAAAATACTTTTCTTTGACTTTCCCCACACCAATAATTTTAATATTCAAAATTTTTCATTCCTTACCTTTTTCTTGCTATTTTACCATCATGTTAATAACGAGAACTTTTCAACAATTTTTCCACAAGTTATCCACAGAAGGTCGTGGATAAATCAGGAAGTTCGTTCTTCTATCTTTGGTCTACCCCGAATTAACAACTTAAGTTATCCACATTAGCAATAAAAACAATCGTTCGCTCGTCTTAATCCGATAACCTGATATAGTAGCGTTTATGACGGTCTTAATTAAATTTAATCCACTTATCAACAAGTGTGGATAAAATCTGTGGATAACTTTTTACACAAGAAAAACCGTTGAAATAACAACTATCAACAGCCTGTGGATAATTATGTGGATAACTTTTCCACGGTTTGTTATTAATCACCAATCTTTAGACAGATCATTCGCTTTTCATTTACATTCGATGATTTTGGTAAACTTTTATGTCAAATATTCTATCATTAACGAACTATCTCTCTTTGCTTAACCGTCAAGGTTCTGTCCTTGACAGGATAAAAAAACTGGTGCTTTCTAAGCACCAGTTTTTTTCTAGAATCCCGCATCATCATTATCTTGACTTTGCTGATCCTGATCACTTTCCTGTTGAGAAGACTCTGAATCTGAACTACTGTTAGCTGAACTATCGTTTTCAGTTAACTTAACAGTAACTGTGTGGGCCTTCCCATTTCGATAATATGTGATTTTAGCTGATTGACCGACCTTATACTTATACAATGCGGTTCGTAATGAACTAACATCCGTTACTGACTTATTACCAATCTTCGTAATGACATCATATTTTTTGATACCAGCGTTTTTAGCGGCACCACCGTCCGTGATGGTCATCACGACTGCCCCTTTAGTAACGCTAGAAGGTAATTTTAAGACTGAAGATTGTTGATCTTGCGAAACGCTACTTAGGTCAATTAATCCCACTCCCAGTGAAGGACGAGTGATTTTACCGTTCTTAACTAATTGATTGATAATCCGTACAACTTCGTTACTTGGAATGGAGAAGCCCATCCCTTCAACGTTACTTCCGTTAGTATCAGAAGCTAACTTCATTGAATTGATTCCGATCACTTGGCCAGCCATATTGATGAGGGGACCACCAGAATTCCCTGAATTAATAGCTGCATCAGTTTGAATAACACTAGTTGCTGCAGCACCAGACTTCGCTCGAATTGTCCGATTCTTTGCAGAAATAATCCCTTTGGTAACCGTATTTGCGTATTCACTACCCATTGGGGAGCCGATCGCTAGCACGTCTTGTCCTGCTGCAATGTCATTAGAATTACCAAAGGACGCAACAGTTTTCACATTTGCTGCACTAATCCTTAAAACTGCTAAGTCAGTGGTGGAATCTGTCCCAACAATCTTAGCAGAAACTTCCTTACCATTACTCATAATAACCTTGAGCGCATTTGAACCGGATACCACATGATTGTTAGTCACAATATAGGCAGAGCCACCACTCTTTTTGTAGATGACCCCAGAACCTTCGCTAACCGTTTGCAGTTTGCCAGAGCTGCTCTGACCACTACTTTGTCCAAACAAACTATAAATACTACTTGAGCTTTGCCGATTTTGTAAATTAATTACCGACACTACTGAATCTTTAACTGACTTATAAGCCTTCGTCGATTCATTATTTAAGTTCGCCTTATTCTTTGCAACGGATGTCCCACCAGCTTTATTCGACCCAGCGGGAGTCCGCATGGCAATTCGGTCACGAATACCACTAACCACATTGCCGATTCCTAATGATAATCCCCCACCAATCAAACCAGCAATTAAACCAACCACAGCAACTTTTATCCAAAATTTATTATTTTTCTGTTGCATGATACGTCCTCCTATTCAGTTTTCATTATAGAAACCAAATATGAATTATTTTTGAAATTTTTATAACATTTTTCATTATAACGTCATTAGTTTACTAGCGTGATCTTGCTCGGCATCATCCAGCCGAAAATCATGATCAACACCAAAATCACGTTGCTCTAACAACGTGGCGACCGTCAAGTGTGCTAATGATTTGGTATTATTTTCGTGACTGCGGTGGCCAATAATAACCTCTTTCGTATGACGACCAATCACGCTCGTGAGCGCTTCTGCGCCATCCTCATTAGAGAGGTGCCCTTCATCACCCAAGATTCGTTGTTTTAAGGGCCATGAGTACTTGGTTCCATTTATTAGCATTTCAGTATCATGGTTGCACTCCATCAAATAAGCATCTGCACCTCGGATCGTCCCTGCCACTCGCTCAGAAACATACCCGGTATCAGTTAAAATACAAAACGCTTTATTATCGTGATGAACCTGATAAAACTGTGGTTCTGCTGCATCATGGGAAACCGCAAAGCTTTCAACCTGAAGATCACCAAAGTCCTTAACCGATCCGGGTGCAATCAAGTGCTTTTGGTCTAAAGGAACCTTACCAATTTTATTATCCATTGCTTGCCATGTGCCGCGATTAGCATAAATATCCAGGCCATACCGACGCGCTAACACCCCCACACCATGACTATGATCACTGTGCTCGTGCGTAACGAAAATGGCCTCAACGTCCTTCAACGAGCGGTTAATCGCTGTCATCCGGGCTTCAATTTGTTTACCACTTAATCCTGCATCAATTAAGATTCGGTGGTGGGCAGTTTCAATATATGTAGAATTACCCTTACTGCCACTGGCTAAAATACTGTAGTGTAAATTATCCGTTGTTGCCACAACTATCCCTTTCTCTACTAATTATCACCATTCATTTTAAAAAGCGTTCCACTAAAGGCATTCACCCGCAAATTTTGGGTATTATCACCAGTTTTGCTTTTCACATTCACATTCCAAATTGGAACATACACAAGCTGATTACCATTCTTCTTAATCTTATCATAGCCAAACAGGACATAGCGGATTCGCGAATTATTAGCAATCTGGTTATGCCGATAGAGCCAAGTCACAGCCTGTTGCTGTGAAACCGTCAGGGAGCGTGGTCGCAAAATCGTAAAATGATTTAAATAATTCTGCGTATATCCTGTGACTTCGTTACTATCATTAATATGTAACCGCAGTTGTCCCGCATTATCTAAAATTGGCTGTCCATGAACTGTTTGGGCATAGACAACCTGACGTTTATTTGATAACTGCGCACAATAAGTATATTCCTGTCCATGAATAATCCGTTTGGAATGCACGAGCTTATCCAGTTGTTGCTGTTGGTTAACTTGATTATGAATTTTAATCGGTTTTTGAAATGTACTTGTGACTGTCCCGTTGTTCAGATGAGAACTCTGATTTTTTAACGATGTCACCCGTGAATTACTGGTCCACTGGTTATTGTCTTGAGCCGCAATGTAATAACCGTCTTGTCGATGATTAGAGAGCGACCCAAAACTAATCATGTCATTCTTCATTTCTTTCATCGTAATTTGTGACTGGCTTTGTTGCCGACCACTATTATGAAACTGCGTCCCCATTAATAACGAAATACAGAGTCCAATATCAAGAAGGACAAAGGCAATGATGAAAATCCACTGAATTCGTTTAAAATTCATTCCAGTCCCTCCTAATTATCGATTAAACTCTTATAATTTTCCCAACTATTCCGATAACGAATGTAATAAGTCGGTGTTAACGTTACCGTTTTAGTATTTTGATCTGTCTTCCACTGATAACCAATGCGAATTCCCGTAACTTCCTTCAACTTATTAACTGATCGGAGGCCATTAAAGACCACCGCTGATGATGGTAGAACGGTCTTTTTATTATTTACTGGCACCGGCACCTGCAAACTGTAGGTGGAAAAGTGGTAGCGTTCCGCACCATCATGATTATTCTGGATCTGGACGGTTCCATAACCATCATCATTAAAGATGGGGAATCCTTCTACGAAACTGCGGTAAGTAATAGATTCACTTTTTCCATTATAGGAATCATAGCGGAGTGAATCCAATGGAATACTCGTACTAGCTAACTGGTTATAAATATGTCCAAAAATCTGTTGGTAGCTGAAGTTGTCGGACCGTCCAACGTAATTTTCATAGTCAAGTGCACCCTTTGCTGGATCATATACCAACCGTTTACTGGTTCCTGACTGATAAACAATATGGTTATTTTCCTGTTGTGACGTGACCGTCGACTGCTTTGATGAGTTATTCATTAACGTTTGGCTTACGCTATCCGGATTAATCTTACTAATTTGATAACCAAAGTTCGGTAATTTTACCCCATGCGGGTAGGTAACCATCGGATGACCACCATAAATCTTATGGTCAACGCTAATTGATGACCCACCCCTTAAAGATTCTCTAATCGCCTTAATATTAGCGTTATCAACCTTAACTCGGAAGACCCGATAGTTATTATCGCTCAACAAATAAATCCGGTTAATCCGATTGCTTTTATTTAATGGGATAACAATATGATCAACCCGACTAAGATTATTATAATTGAGATTTTGATTGAAACTATCGTTAAAGATCGTCATCGGCACACTCGATGGGTACGACAACATTACCGAATTATTTAAACGCAGATAATTAAGATAATTATTTTGCCGACCAGACTCAATCCTCGTTAACCGGTGCATTCGCCAACGTTCAATACTTTGACGAGCCGTTAACACAGGATTTTTAGCTTGCCCATAAAGGAGTTTTTGTCCTTGATCACCATTCGTTTTGATAACCTGCGTTGGTAAATAAATATCGCGCATCGATTGGGTTGCGACTTGTCTTCCTGTACTCGTTCCAGAATCACCAAAAAAACGATGATCCGACCGATATGGGTTTACCCAAACAATTCCAGAGAGAATAAGACTAATAACCACCACAATGGTTAAAATAATGGCTAACCAGTTATCTTTAATCTTCGCTAGCATCCCATTCATCTCCTTCATCGTATGGTACATATGGTAGGGAAATGTAGAAAGTTGATCCTTTGCCTTCGATACTATCAACCCAGATTTGACCACCTAATAGGTTAACCACTTCTTTTGAAATTGCTAATCCTAGTCCGGTCCCACCTTGTTTCCGCGAACGCGCCTTATCAACCCGGAAGAACCGATCGAAAATATGTCCGATATCCTTCCGTGGAATACCAAGCCCTTGATCCGCAATACTCATAATGACATGATTCTTAGTCTCCATCAGACGAGCAGTGATTACACCACCATCAGGTGAGTATTTGACGGCATTATTCATAATGTTATCAATCACTTGGGTAAATTTATCGGTATCGATTTCAACCCAGAGATCCTTCTGAGTAATTTTTCGTTGAATCGTATACTTTTTTTGCTGTGGATCAGTTTCTTTTTTCAAAATCATATCAAAACGGTCCAGAATATAATTAAAAAGTTCGTTGATATTAACGTATTCAAGATTTAACTTTACCGTCCCGGAATCCATTCTGGATAGACTCAGTAAATCATTAATCATTCTAATCATTCGGTCGGTTTCATCTTGAACCACCTTTAAAAATTGGGGAGCAATCTCTGCATCCTTCCAAGCACCATCACTCAATGCTTCGACGTAACTTTTAACACTCGTTAATGGCGTCCGTAATTCATGCGAAACGTTCGAAACAAATTGTTTACGTTCCTGATCTTCCTTCTGTTGACTAGTAACATCATGCAGAACACATACAAACCCACTGACAAATCCAGACTCACGCTGCACAACTGAAAAGTAAGCCGAAAGAATCATGCCGCTGGTATCACTATTATCAATCAGAATCTGTTGAACATCATCATCAACCAATTCACGCATTGTGTAATCTTTTCTGATCCCCAGAATGTCCAACAACGATTTCCCAATTACGTTATCATCCTCATTGACATCCAACAGTTGTTGAGCAGTTTCATTAATAATCGTAATATTTCCCCGACGATCAGTTGCCAAAACACCATCTGACATGTGAGAAAGTACGCTATTCAACCGCCGCTGCTCCGCTTCGGAAACTTCTTGACTTTCTTCCACCCGCACCGACAAGTTATTAATTGCACCAGCCAGTTGGCCCAATTCATCATTACCCATTACCGCAACTCGACCAGAATAGTCACCACGGGCAATTCGAAGGGTTTGCTTACGCATTTCCTCAATTGGTCGGGTTATTTCCCGGGAAATAATAATCGTAATTCCCAAACCAATAATAATTGTTACCAAAGCAGCAAACACATAGATCAAGGAAATATTATTGATCGTTGAGTAAACGCCCTCTAAGCTAGCCCGCATATAAACGGCTCCAACAACATTATTGGCATTATTATTGCTTAATAGTGGGACAACATTTACGTAATAACGATTATGGTTATCATTATCATAAACATTTTTATTATGCGAACGGTTAGTAGCTAAAACATTTTTTACCGTACTATCCGTTGTTCGCTGGCCAACCATATTGCGGTTACTTGGATTACTACTTCCACGAATTATTCCCTTATTATCAATAACCCGAATTTCAGAAATGTTGTTATTATTTACTTCTGTCAGGATTTCACGAATTTGACGATTAGCCTTTTTCGTATTTTTTCGTCCAAGTTGTGTTGCTAATGAGTTATCAATATATGATGGCAGTTCTATTTGCTGGCGGAAATTAGAAAGGTTCTGCCGTTCCAATTGACGCACAAAAACCGCCCCAACAATTTCCAGCGTCAACATTAACATCAACGCAAATACTAGGGCGATTTTAAAATGAATAGATTGATAAAATTTTAGTTTGCTATTCACAACTTATTTACTCCTACTCTTGATTAGGGTTTGCTAAGTAGTAGCCAACACCACGCCGAGTTACTAGCCATTGCGGGTGGCTTGGATTATCTTCAATTTTTTCACGTAGACGACGAACCGTCACATCAACTGTCCGAACATCACCAAAATAGTCATATCCCCAAACCGTTTGTAAGAGTTGTTCACGCTTGATCACTTGCCCAATATGTTGGGCTAAGTAATGCAGCAATTCAAATTCACGATGAGTTAAATTAATATTGTCTCCGCGTTTAGTGACAGTATATGCATCAGGGTGAATGGTTAAATCACCAATTTTAATATCATTATTTTCTGTTTCAGCATTGGGTGTGTTTGCAGCATCCTGACGCCGTAAATTAGCCTTCACCCGTGCTACCAATTCACGATTGGAAAATGGTTTAGTAACATAGTCATCTGACCCTAATTCAAGGCCTAAGACTTTATCAAGTTCTGAATCCTTGGCAGTAACCATAATAATTGGTGTATTATGCTTAGCCCGCACCCGTTTGGCTACTTCGAGGCCATCAATTTTCGGCAACATCAGGTCAAGAATGATCAAATCAGGCTGGTCACTTTCGACCTTTTCCAGGCCTTCTTCACCGTCAAAAGCGGTTACGACCTCGTAGCCCTCTTTCTCTAAGTTGAATTTGATGATGTCTGAAATTGGTTTTTCATCATCAACTACCAAAACTTTATTGGCCATGTGAATTCCTCCAATTGATAATGGAACTAAGTAAGTCACCGTTAGCAGTGCCTTTTATTCCTAATTCATCCGTTTTAATTACTTTCATATTATACCAC
>SKEM01000992.1_pt2 | contig 12780 bp, 8 predicted proteins | sample 4826731 | NCBI WGS metagenome assembly SKEM01 (sample SAMN11008809, study PRJNA524170) | human gut metagenome | biome: Human fecal sample; material: Feces; isolation source: fecal sample from pouch patient p37 | host: Homo sapiens | place: Israel: Tel-Aviv | collected 2015-07-27
TAGCTTACATAATGTTAAGAAAAGCTATAAAAGGAAAGTTCAAATCAGAGTACAAATTTGTTAAAAATGATAAATTTGCAATGTTAATAGGTACTTGGTGTTTTGTATTTACAGCATTCGCTTGTATATTAGGTATGTTCCCAACAGATGTTAAAGCATTCTCAGGAGAATGGATTTTCAGAGTAGGAATGAATATTGGTACACCTTTAGTATTAATAGGATTAGGTTTAATATTACCTAAAATAGCTAAGAGAACTAACGGACAAGCATACAAGGATGCAGTAAGAGAAGCTACAGCAACAAAGTTAGAACTTAATTAGTAAAAAAGGCACTCTATAGAGTGTCTTTTTTTTATACAATTATATAATTATATTTGGTGATTTTATTAGATTAATTATAATGACAAAATATATGAAATATGATAATATGATAATTACAATATATTTTGATAATCAAACAAAATATTGTTAGAGATTAAAAAGAATAGATAAAGGGCTAAAGAAAATATGAGCCTTTAAAAATAATAAATGGAAAAGAAGAAGGGAGAGAAATCTTAATGATAGTAGAACCAAAGTTTAGAGGATTTATATGTACTACATCACATCCTACAGGTTGCAAAAAAAATGTTGAGAATCAAATAGAGTACGTAAAAGAAAATGGAAAGATAGAGGGAGCTAAAAGAGTACTTGTACTAGGGGCTTCCACTGGATATGGATTAGCAAGTGCTATTGTGGCTTCAGAAGCCTGTGATGCAGAAGTTTTAGGTGTTTCATTTGAGAGAGAGGCAAAAGGGAAAAGAACAGCTTCAGCAGGTTGGTATAACATAGAATCATTAAAGAAATTTGCAGAAGGTGAAGGAAAAAAATTCATATCAGTAAATGGAGACGCTTTTTCTAATGAAGTTAAAAGTGAAGTTATAGACTTAATAAAAGAAAATATGGGAAAAGTAGATTTAGTTATATATTCCTTAGCAGCTCCAAAGAGAAAGGATCCTGTTTCAGGAGAAGTTTATAGTTCTTGTTTAAAAACTGTAGGAGCTCCATTTACTAGTAAAACTTTAGATTTCCACACAGGAGAAATACAGGATATCACTATTAATCCAGCTACAGAGGAGGAAATAGAAGGTACTAGAAAAGTAATGGGTGGAGAAGACTGGATGCTATGGATTGAAGCATTAAAAGAAGCTGATGTTTTAGAAAAGGGCGTTAAAACAATAGCTTATTCATATATTGGACCAGAAGTTACCTATCCAATATACAGAGAAGGAACTATAGGAAGAGCTAAAAATGATTTAGAAAAAACTGCAGGAGAGATAACTAAGGTTTTAAAATCATTAGATGGAGAAGGATATATATCTGTAAATAAAGCTTTAGTAACGCAAGCTAGCTCAGCTATTCCAATAGTATCTTTATATATTTCAATTCTTTATAAGGTTATGAAAGAAAAAGGTACTCATGAGGGTTGTGTTGAGCAAATATACAGAATGTTTAAAGAGCTTTACGAAGGAAAATTAAATTTAGACTCAGAAAATAGAATTAGAATAGATGATTTAGAGATGGCTGATGATGTACAAAAGGCTATTGAAGAAATATGGCCACAAATAACTAGTGAGAATGTTTTTGAATTAAGTGATGCAGAAGATTTTAAAAAGGAATTCTTCAAGTTATTTGGATTTGGTTTAGAGGGAGTAGATTACTCAGAGGATGTTGATATAACAACAGTTTAATATAAAAATATTATTTGAATAATCTTAAAAATATGAAAAGGTCATACTTTAGTTAATTTACTAGAGTAAGGCCTTTTATATTTTATTTAAAGTTAATTTATTTAAGAATTTATAGTTGCTTTTTGTATGGCAATGTATTTTTATATTTTGAATAAAACTTAATTGTATCTAAAAAATAATAAATAGTGATAATATGATGATTATTATTCCTGCAATTAAGTTACTATTTTTTGAAATGTTTTTACTTTTTATTGTTTTTGATAAATAGAAGCCTAAAGATATAAATATCAATGAAATAATAAAGGTTGATATTGTTGTAAAGGCAATATTAAGTCCAGAGATGCTAGCACCTATTCCTAAACCAAAGTTGTTTAAAGCTAGGGCTAGGGATAAAGCTAGGGATTCTTTAAAATCAATATTACCAGACTTATCTTTATCTGCAACTTCCGGGTTTTCTAATATAAAGGTGGGAGAGGAATTATTCTCACTATTATGTGAGGTTAGGATTTTTTTCTCTTTGAAATAAGAATATATAGAATAAAAACCTAATAAAAGAAGAACTAAACCACCTATAATATCTCCTAATTTAACAGGAATTAAATCCACTAAAAATTTTCCAAGTATCATTGAAATAAAAGTTCCTAAAGCAGATATGGATGCTATGACAAGGGTACTTGAAAAATTTATTTTTATGTCTTTTAAACCATATGCTAAAGAAACAACAAGTATATCTAAACTTGCAGCAATTACAAAAAGAAGTATACTTAAAAAGCTCACTTTTTCTGCCTCCAAAATTTTACTGTTAATTCCAATATATTTTATTAATATATAAATTGTGACAATTTTGGAGGGGGAGTAAGCTTAAGACTGAGAAATATAATAAGATAATTCCTTAGGGGGAAATTCTATTTTCTTTACTAACTTTGTTAAATAAACTTTAGCTTTTTCATATTCTTTTTCATTAATGAGCTTTTTAAAATACAGGCTTTCCCTATTACTTATGTGATCTTTTAAAATATTAAAAGCTAGTTCTAAAGAGTATTTAAATCCTATAATATCCTTAGGAGATAATAATAATTTATCTAAATAACTATAAAATTCTATTAAACCTTTAGAAAAGGAGTTAAGCTTTTTCTGAAAGTCTTTATCATGTTGAAGCAAAAGTAATTTATAATTTTCTATCTCTTCCCTATAAGCTTTAGAGTTTAATGTTTTATTTATTTCTTTTAAGGAGTTTATACACTTAATTGCAGAAACATCCTTATCCTTAACCTCTAACATTATGTCAGGAGAAAACTCTTTAACCTCCTCATAATATTCTAAAAAACTATTTATAGAAATTGAAGGAGAGTGGGATCCTTTCTTTTTAAAAATATCCTGCTCACTATAATGTACTTTCATATTTCCATCTAACTCTTTATTCCATGTTTTAATAACAAGTGAGTAAATTTCTTTTAAACTATAGGAATTATCCCCATAGCATATATTATGTAAATTATCAAATATAACAGGAATATTTAATTTACTAGAAATATCTAAAACATCATCTAGAGAAAAATTTCTCTCATCATTTTCTATGACTAATCGCTTTTTAGAAGAATCTGAAAGCTTTTTAAATCCCTTTAAAAAGTTTTCGTTTGCTAATTTTTTATCTCCATATACCCCTCCTATATGAAGTATTATTTTATTTTTATAATCTACCTTTAAGGAGTCTAAAAACTCACAGTGATACTCAATATCCTTTATAGATTTGTATAATACATCCTCCTTAGGAGTATTTATTACTGTATATTGACCAGGATGCATAGAAACTCTAATTTTATTATTCTTAATAAAAGTTCCTATGTCTTCTAACTTATCTTTAAATTCCTTTTGCCAGCTTATATTATTTATTTCATGGGAACCTAAGGGGATAATATCTGAGCCTATTCTAAATAAGTAAATATTATTTTTAATATTCCATTCTAATATTTTTTGTAAATCATCTAAGTTTTGCTTTGTAATAGAAAGGAATTTATCCTTAGAAAAATCCTTTAGTAATATTCTGCGATTTGTTCTAGCATTTGTAGTTATTGGAGTACAAGCATATCCTATTTTCATATATAATCAATCCTTTTCAAAATATTAATTATATATTTTGCATTTAAATAAAAAATAAAACAAAAAGTTTTAGAAACGTATTAACTTTTAAGTATTACTTTAATAATTAAATATAAAGAATTATTATAATATAGATAGTAAAATTATTCTAAATTAACAAAATATAAAACTACAGTAATCATTGCTTTTATTTATAAATTAATAAATTTGTAATAATTCATAAGGGGGTTATATGGCAAAATTATATTATGAAAAAAGATATATTTAGATTTAAGGATATATAAGAAGTTTGTAAATTTGGTTTATTGTAATTAAATATATAAATTTAAATTAAATCTAAAGGACAGTGATGTTAATGTAACTATAGGGTATATGAAAATCTTTGTAAAAGGTTTAAAAGATGGGGTGAAGTTTTAGACTTAGATTAATACACTGAAGAACATGACGATTATATGGTTAGTAAAACACTATTAATTAAATGCTAATAAGAAAGAAATTTAAAAATTTCTTAGGAAAATTCAAGAGGAACCTTTATTGAATAATGGTTGTTTACAATAAAAAGATTATTTCAAAAAAATATGGAACTGAATTTTTAGAGGTTTAAAACATATAAAATAGATAAATAGTAATATTTTAAGTTTTGGTGCAATTGATTCATAAAATATATTTTGTTTTATGAATCAATTGCTATGAAAATTTTACGATGATATTTATTCTAAATTGATGATTTTATTCCATTTATCATGTTTTTTTGATAATTTATTAAAAAATAACAAAAAAATATATTTTACAAAATATATAAACAACTGTTATAATGTCAGAGGTTAATTTAAATTATAGGAGTGGAATTTATGGAAAAGTATATATTTTGGGTAACAGCTATTTTTCAAATAGGCGTATTTGCTCTAATGCTATACTATTTATTCATAGCGTTATTTGGATTCTATAAGAAAAAAGATACAAAGACTTTTGAGCCTCAAAAGAAATTTGCAATGCTTGTAGCAGCCCATAATGAAGAAGTAGTTATAGAAAATCTAGTTGAAAGTTTAAAACATTTAGATTATCCAAAAGAATTATATGATATATTTGTTATTGCAGATAACTGTACTGATAATACTGCTAAGATTGCAAGAGCAGCAGGGGCAAATGTATTTGAAAGATTTAATAAAGAGAAGAGAGGTAAGGGTTTCGCATTAGAATGGATGTTTGATAAAATATTCAAAATGGATACTCATTACGATGGAATAGCAGTTTTTGATGCCGATAACTTAGTTGATAAGAATTTCTTAAAAGAAATGAACAATAAAATGTGTGAAGGATTTAAGGTTGTTCAAGGATATATAGATTCTAAGAATCCACAAGATTCATGGATAACAGAATCTTATGCCATAGCATTTACATCAGCTAATAGAATGCTTCAATTAGCTAAGAGTAATATAGGTTTGTCAGCTCAAATAGGTGGAACAGGATTCGTTATAGATACTGCAACTCTTAAAAAGTTAGGATGGGGAGCTACTTGCTTAACAGAAGACTTAGAGTTTAGTTGTAAGCTTATATTAAATGGAGAAAAAGTAGGTTGGGCACATGATGCCATAATATATGATGAAAAACCATTAACTTTAAAAGCTTCATGGAATCAAAGAAAGAGATGGATGCAAGGATTTGCAGATGTTGCTACTAGATATGGAATGAAACTTTTAAAGAAATCTATAAAAGATAGAAGCTTAGTTGCTTTTGACTGTACTTTATATGTAATGCAACCATTTGTTACTTTAGCAACTGGATTAGCTGGTTTATTAACTTTCGTACAAATAAGAGCAGTAGATGGTCTTGGAATATTCGTTATAAGTTATTTATTTAATGCCACAGTATGGCAATTATTCTGTGTATTCCAATTCTTATTAACACCATTTGCTTTATTGTTTGATAAAAAGATGAGCGGAAAGTTATTCGTAGTTTTAGGACTATATGCATGTAACGTATTTATACAACCATACTTAATAAATCAATTAGGTATATTAGACAATATAATGTTATTAACATTATTCAATGTGGCTTATGTAGGAATATTCTTAATAGGAACATTATTATTCCTAGGAAAGAGAAATTTCCAAATATTCTATAGATATTTAATTTATCCATTATACATATTAACTTGGATACCAATAACAATCCAAGGTATAATCGATAAAGATAAAAAAGAATGGTCACATACTAAACACGTTAGACAAATCGGAATATACGAAGTTTAATTATTATAAGACATCCATTAATGGATGTCTTATATTTTTGCTGTAAAAATGATTATGAGAGTATAAAGTTGACAATATTATTAGAAGATATTTATTTAAATAAGGTAAGTTTTTGTATTTTAAAATCTTTTGATATAATTAATAATCGTGAAGTACTATAAAGATATGTTCGACGGGAACAAATGTTTGACAATGTATTTTTAAAGAATTATACTATTTTAGTAAATTGAAAGGATGATATATAAATGTTTGGATTAATAAGTTATGAGGAGATATATGGACATGAAGACGAGTATATCTTTATAGATGTTAGAAGCCAAAAGGAAGCCTTTGAAGAGCCTATGATAGGGTCTGTAAATATTCCTGTGCTTTTAAATGAAGAGAGAGATGTAGTCGGAACTTTATATGTTAGAGAAAGTGCAGAGGCTGCAAAAGAGCAAGGAATAGAATTCATCTCTAGAAGACTCCCAGAAATATTTAAACAAGTTCAAGAGCTTTATAGAAATAAACATGGTAAAAAACTTGTTATTTTTTGTGCAAGAGGTGGAATGAGAAGTGGAAGTCTACATTCATTACTAAATAGTTTAGGAATAAATTGTTATAAATTAGAAGGCGGATATAAAGCATATAGAAGTTTTATAATAAATAAAATAGAAGAATTCTCAAAGGAAATTGATTTTATAGTATTATACGGAAATACTGGTGTAGGAAAAACAGAAATGCTATATAAATTAGAAGAAAAGGGATATGATGTTTTAGACTTAGAGGGATGCGCAAATCATAGAGGTTCAATTCTTGGAGGAGTTGGATTAGGTGATTGTAACACTCAAAAGAGATTTGATGCACTAGTTTATGATAAACTTAGACATAGAAATTCTAACATTGTATTCATTGAAGGAGAAAGTAAAAGAATAGGAAGAATTTTAATACCAGATCCTTTATTTGAAAAGATGTATGAAGGTGCAAAACTTAAAATAAGTGCTGATCCAGAGATTAGAGCAGAGCGATTAGTTAAGGAATATACTGCCTTTGAAAATGTAAATGAACAATTAGATGAAGCTTTAGGAGTTCTTAAAAAGCATATAAGTCAAGAAAGAGTGGAACAATATAAAGACTTAGTAGCCCAAGGTGATTATAAGAAAGTAGCCTTAGAACTTATGGAAAAATATTATGATCCTAGATATGGAACAAGTGCAAAGAAAAAAACATTTAGAAATGAATTAGAGATAAATGACATAGAAAATGAATTATTTAAATTAGAGGAAATATATAAAGAGATTTCAGAGGAATTAAGGGAGGATGTATATGAGCAATAAAAATAACAATTATGATGTTACCTCTTTAACTTCTTTAGAAAAGTTAGAACCAGTAAGAGTAAGACCAGGAATGTACATAGGTTCTACAGGAAGCAAGGGACTTCATCATTGTATATGGGAAATATTAGATAACTCTATAGACGAAATATCAAATGGATATGGAAATAAGGCTAAGGTTATTTTAAATAAAGATAAAAGTGTAACTGTAATAGATAATGGAAGAGGAATTCCTACGGGAATGCATCCAATAAAGAAAAAAACTGGTGTTGAAATGGTATTTACAGAGCTTCACACTGGTGGTAAGTTTAATAACCAAAACTATAAGACTTCTGGAGGACTTCATGGTGTTGGGGCAGCTGTTGTTAATGCCTTATCAAGATGGCTAGAAGTTGAAGTAAAACAAAATGGAAAAATATATAGACAAAGATTTGAATATGCTTATGACAAAGAGCTTAAAAAAGATATGCCAGGAACACCAGTAACTCCATTAGAGGTAGTAGGAGAATCTAAGGAAACTGGAACAAAGGTTACTTTTTTACCAGATAGAGAAGTATTTTCAACATCAGATTTTAAATTTGACATAATAGATGAAAGATTACAAGAATTAGCTTTCCAAAATAAAGGAATAAGATTAGAACTTATTGATAATAGAAAAGAAGAAAGCGTAAGTAAAGAATATTACTCTGAAAGAGGACTTTTAGACTTTATAGATTATTTAAATGAAAGTAAAACCCCTCTTCATCCAACTCCTGTTTTATTTGAAGGAGAAAAAGAAGTAAATAACATACAAATGTATGGAGAGATATGTCTTCAATTTACTGATTCAACAACAGAGAATATAGTTAGTTACGTAAATAATATTCCTACTACAGAAGCTGGTACTCATGAGACGGGTTTTAAAACAGGAATGACTCGTGCTTTTAAAGAATGGGCTAAAAAGCTTAACCTTATAAAAGAAAAAGATAAGGAATTTGAAGGTGATGATTTAAGAGAAGGTATGACAGCTATTGTCAGAATAAAAATCACAAATCCAGTCTTTGAAGGTCAAACAAAAACTAAGCTTGGAAATAATGAAGCTTACACAATGATGAATGATTTAGCTTATACTAAATTTGGTCATTGGATAGAGGATAATAAAGAAGTTGCAACTATGATTATAAATAATGCCTTAGATGCAGCTGCTAGAAGAGAAAAAATTAAAAAGATTAATGATGCAGAGAGAAAGAAAATAGGAAAAGGAACAGCACCTTTAGCAGGAAAGGTTGCAGTATGCACATTAAAAAATAAAGAAGCTAATGAATTCATAGTAGTTGAGGGAGATTCTGCAGGTGGATCAGCTAAGCAAGCTAGAGATAGAAGATTCCAAACAATAATGCCTTCAAAGGGTAAAATAATGAATACAGAAAAACAAAAGTTAGAAAATGTTATAGCTTCTGAGGAATTAAAAATCTTTAACACTGCCATAGGTACAGGAATTTTAGATAATTATAATGAAGAAGATTTAAAATATGACAAAATAATAATAATGAGTGATGCTGACGTAGATGGATATCATATAAGAACTCTTTGGATGACATATATCTATAGATACATGAGAGCTCTTATAGCTAATGGTCATCTTTATTTAGCACAACCACCTCTTTATAAAGTTGCTAAATCAGGTAAGGGTAAAGATAAGATTCTTTATGCTTATAGTGATGATGAATTAGAAGAAGTTAAAAAGAAGGTAGGAAAGGGAGCGACTATTCAAAGATTTAAAGGACTTGGAGAAATGAATCCAGACCAATTATGGGAGACAACTTTAAATCCAGAAACAAGAACTTTAGTACAAGTTACTATAGAAGATGCCGCTAAGGCTGAAAAAATGGTTTCTTTATTAATGGGTGATGTTGTTCAGCCTAGAAAGAACTATATGTATAAGTATGCTGAGTTCTAAAGGAGGAGATTAAATGGCTAAGAAGAATATTGAAATACCTAAGGATAATAATATTATCAGAATGCCTCTTGAAGAGGTTATGCCTGATAACTATTTACCTTATGCAGTAGAAGTTGCTAAGGATAGAGCACTTCCAGATGTAAGAGATGGATTAAAGCCTGTACACAGAAGAATTTTATATGGTGCATATATGTTAAAGGCTTTTCCAGATAAACCTTATTACAAATCAGCTAGAATAGTTGGGGATATACTAGGTAAATATCACCCACATGGAGATAGTTCAGTTTATGATGCCATGGTAATTCTAGCTCAAAATTTTAGTACAAGAGCTCCTCTTATTGATGGACATGGAAACTGGGGAAGTATAGATGGAGATGGAGCAGCGGCTATGAGATATACAGAGGCTAGACTTTCTAGTATATCTATGGAGATGCTTAGAGATATAGAAAAAAATGTAGTAGATATGGTTCCAAACTACTCAGATTCTGAAATGGAACCTAAGGTATTACCAGCTAGGTATCCAAACCTTTTAGTAAATGGGACTTTTGGTATAGCTGTTGGACTTTCAACTAATATACCACCACATAATTTAAGAGAAGTTATAGATGGTACTTTAGCTTATATAGACAATAATGAAATTACTACTAGAGAATTAATGAATTATATAAAAGGGCCAGACCTTCCAACAGGAGGAGTTTTAATTGGTGAGAAAACTCTATTATCTGCTTATGAAACTGGAGAAGGAAAAGTAACTTTAAGAGCTAAGGCTAAAATTGAAACTTTAGAAAATGGAAGACTTGGAATAGTAATAACTGAATTCCCTTATAGAAGAAATAAGGCTAGAATACTTCAAACAATATCAGATATGACTGGTGACAAGAGACATGCTAAAGCTTTAGATGGAATAGTGGATATTAGAGATGAGTCAGATAGAACAGGTATAAGAGCCGTAATAGAATTCAAGAAGGCTGTAGATCATGATATGGCTGATAAGGTTCTTAAGTATCTTTATAAGAAAACTGATCTTCAAGGTAACATAAGCTTTAATATGGTTGCCTTAGCAGATGGAAAACCAGAGACTATGGGATTAAAAACAATAATATCTCACTATGTAAACCATCAAAAGGATGTTGTTACAAGAAGAACAAAAAGAGAGTTAGAAGTAGCAGAAAAGAGATTCCACATAGTTGAAGGTTTCATAAAGGCTATAGGAATAATGGATGAGGTTATAGCTACAATTAGAGCTTCAAAATCAAAGAAAGATGCTCATGAGAATTTAGTTTCAAAATTTGGATTTACTGACTTACAGGCAGAGGCAATTCTAGAATTAATGCTTTATAGATTAACTGGATTAGAGATAAAAGTATTCCAAAAAGAGCATAAAGAATTATCAAAGAAAATAAAGGCACTTAGAAAAATTTTAGAAAATGAGTCAGTTCTTTTAGGTGTTATAAAAGATGAATTAAAAGAAGTGGCTGAAGTTTATGGTGATGAAAGAAGAACTGCCTTAATAGAAGATGAAAGCGAAGCTAAGATAGATTTAGAAGAGTTAATAGTAGCAGAAGATGTTATGGTTACTCTATCAAATGAAGGATTTATAAAGAAGATTCCTCTTAAGACTTATAATCGTTCAAATGTTGATGAAAATGAAATTGAATATAGAGAAGGAGATTATTTAAAATTCCTTATTAAATCCAATACTAAGGATACCTTAGCTATATTCACTGATAAAGGAACTGTTTATCAAATAAAATGTAATTCTGTAGCAGATAAGAAATGGAAAGACAAAGGAGAAAGACTTGAGGATTTAATAAGAGGATTAAGTTTAGAAGATGAAAAAATTATTGCTCTTGAATCAATTGAGAATTTCCTTCCAAACAAATGCTTTAAATTTATAACTGCTAATGGATTAATAAAGAAGACTACCTTAGATAAATTTGTTACTGCTTACTCAAAACTTATGGCTATAAAGCTTAAAAATGACGATTTATTAGCAAGTGTATCTTTAATAGATTCACAGGATGAAGAAAGATTTGTTGAAATTGAAACAACTAATGGATTAAACTTTGTTGTTTCAGAACCAGAATTAGAGTTTACAGATAGAAATATACTAGGAGTTCAATTAGTACCATTAAAGAGTGGTAACCAAATTAAGAGTATAAGATTTGTAGATAACTATGAATATAAAGAATTCATCATAGGAATAAATAAAAAGGGAAATATAAAAACTTTCAGCAATATGAATAGCAATTCTTATGAAAAGGTAAAGGTTAATTCCTTTAGAAACATAATTGCTTTCTCAAATAAAGGAAAGGTATTTAAATTCCCAGCATACTTACTTCAAAATACAGAAGAAAGTAATATTTCAGACTTAGTAGATGGATTTGAAAAGGATGAACTTATAATAAAAGTAGCTCCTATAAATGAGTTTGGAAAAATAGGTGAAGATTTATTTGTTTACTTCTTCTCAAAAGAAGGATTAGTTAAAAAGACATCTTTAAGAGAGTTCTTAGGAGAATTTAATAATCAAATAGCTTATAAGTTTAAAACTCCAAAGGATGAATTAATAAATGTAGATATAAATTTTGAAAATGCTACAGTAATCTTAGTAACTAAGAATGGTATGGGAATTAAATTCTCAGCTACAGCTATTAATCCAATGGGGAGAGTGGCTTCAGGGGTAACAGGAATAAGCTTAAAAGATGATAATAAAGTTATATTTGGTAAGGTTATACCATTAACTGAAGGTATTGATGATAAAACTTTAGAGGCGTATAATGACTATAAAAAAGAATTAACTAGTAATTATGAAAAACTTGTTTTAGAGTCTAAGCAGAAGGAAAAGGCTGAGGTCAATATTGAAGATATTAAACTACAAAATAGAGCGGGAAGAGGAAGTAGTTTAATGATTTTAGTATTGGAAGACTACATAAGGGACGTAATTATTAAGTAGGAGGTATGGTCATGAAAAAAGTATTAGTATTTTTAGCAGAAGGTTTTGAGACTATAGAAGCATTATCTGTTGTAGATGTTTGTAATAGGGCTAAGGTAACATGTCATGCATGTAGCCTTACAGAAAACAGAAATGTTAATAGTGCTCATGGAACAATGGTGCTTTGTGATAAATTAATATCAGATGATGATTTAGAAACTTATGATGCAATTGTACTTCCAGGTGGAATGCCAGGAGCAACAAATCTTAGAGATAATGAGAAAGTACAATCATTAATAAAGAAATATAATAAAGAAAATAAAATTGTGGCTGCAATATGTGCTGCTCCAATCGCTTTAGCTAAGGCTGGCGTTATTGAAGGAAAGAAGGTTACAAGTTATCCAGGATTTAAAGAGGAACTTGGAAATGTTAATTATGTAGAAGAAGACACAGTAGTTGTGGATGGAAACATAATAACTAGTAGAGGGCCTGCAACTGCCTTAGTATTTGGATTAGAA
>SKEM01001153.1_pt1 | contig 12758 bp, 9 predicted proteins | sample 4826731 | NCBI WGS metagenome assembly SKEM01 (sample SAMN11008809, study PRJNA524170) | human gut metagenome | biome: Human fecal sample; material: Feces; isolation source: fecal sample from pouch patient p37 | host: Homo sapiens | place: Israel: Tel-Aviv | collected 2015-07-27
GGTCCGAGAAGTCCGGCGAGGGCATCGCCCTCGGCTCGGCCCGGGCCGCCCTCGACGCCCTCGCCGCCGGCCCCGAGGCGGACACGACCGCCGCACCCTCGGCACCCTCGATGGCCGCCGCCGGCCTGACGAAGGAGAAGAACTGATGCTCGACCTCGACGCCCTCGCCACCCGCTGGGACCTGCCCCTGCCGGGCACCACCGGCGGCAGGAAGGTCGCCGACGGCACCCTCGCCGTCGAGACCCCCGCCCACGCCCTCGCCCGCACGAGCCTCGACTGCTGCGTCAAGTGCACCATCTGCGAGACCCAGTGCCCCGTCGCCGCCGTCACCGACCTCTTCCCGGGCCCCAAGTTCGTCGGCCCCCAGGCCGAGCGCTTCCGCCACGGGATGAGCGTCGACCACTCCATCGACTACTGCTCCAGCTGCGGCACCTGCACGCGCGTGTGCCCGCAGGGCGTCAAGATCGCCGAGCTCAACAACCAGGCCCGCGCCGTCATGCGCGCCCAGAACAAGTCGATCCCCGTCCGCGACCGGCTCATCACCCAGACCACCCTCATGGGCCAGGTCATGACCCCGATCGCCCCCGTCGCCAACGCGGCCCTCGACGCCAGGCCCATCCGCTACGTCATGGAGAAGGTCGTCGGCGTCCACCGCGACGCCCCCATGCCCACCGCCCGGCCCCAGTCCCTCCAGGGCTGGCTCAAGCACCGGCGCCCGCGCCAGGACACCCTCGTCCCCGCCGGCTCGCGCGGCCCCGTCGTCTTCTTCCACGGCTGCGCCGGCGGCTACTTCGAGGTGGAGACCTCCAAGCGCGCCATCGAGCTCCTCGAGCACATCGGCTACGAGGTCCTCGTCCCCAAGCAGGGCTGCTGCGGACTGGCCTCCCAGTCCAACGGCCTGTACGGCCAGGCCTCCCACGACGTCCTGCGCCTGTGCGAGCAGCTGCGCGGCGCCGGCAAGGACCTGCCGATCATCTCCTCCTCCGGCTCCTGCGCCGGCATGCTCAAGCACGAGGCCCACGAGATCATGGGCGTCGACGCCGACGAGCTGCGCGACGTCGGCACCCGCACCTACGAGATCTCCGAGTTCCTCCGCGACCTCGAGGACGCCGGCGAGCTGCCCCACCGCTTCCGCCGCATCGACGCGACGGTCGCCTACCACGCCCCCTGCCAGCTCAAGGGCCAGAACATGGGACTGCCCGCCATCGAGATGATGGAGCTCGTCCCCGGCTTCCACGTCGTCGAGTCCGGTCGCGCCTGCTGCGGCATCGCCGGCACCTACGGACTGAAGAAGGAGAAGTACGACATCGCGCAGAAGGTCGGGCAGCCGCTCTTCGAGCTCGTCGCCGACGTCAACCCCGAGCTCGCCGTGTGCGACACCGAGACCTGCCGCTGGCAGATCCAGAAGGGCTCCGGCGTGAGGACCGTCCACCCCGTGTGGGTCCTCCACGCCGCCTACGGACTCTCGCAGCTGCCCGGCATCGAGGTCGAGGACCCCGACGGCCGCATGACCACCCCGGTGTGGCGCGAGCGCCCGACCGAGTCGGCCCGGGGGAGCGAGCCCGCCGACGCGCAGGACGCCATGGTCGCCCTGGCCCAGGAGACCGCCGGTGGCTGCGGCGGCTCCTGCTCCTGCGGGGGCCACTAGAAGACGCCCGGTGCGGGGGCGCGAGTCCACGCCCCCCCCGCACCGGTGCCACGGGAGGAAGTGCGGGTCCGGTTCCTGGGGAGGGGCCGGGCCCGCTCCCTCGTGCACGCACGGGAGCGCCCGCGCCCCGAAGCCTCGGCTCCGGAGCGCGGGCGCTCCCGCTCTCGTGCGCGGCGGCTCAGACCGCCTGGTCCACGTGCGCCACGGCGGTGGCGTCGTCGTGCTCGGCCTCGGCGGCCGCGATCTGGGCGACGCGGGAGGCGTAGGAGTCGCGCTCGCGGGCCACGTCCTCGTCGGACCAGCCCAGCAGCGGCGCCATGACCGCGAGGACCTCGTCCGCGACCGACAGACCGCGGTCGCGGCGCTCGAGGTCGAGGCGCACGCGGCGCAGGAGCACGTCGTCGAGGTGCGCGGCGCCCTCGTGGGTGACCGCCCAGGCGACCTCGGCACGCAGGAAGTCCGGGGCTCCCGTGAGCGGCTCGGCCCAGCGCGGCTCCCCCGAGCCCTCGGGCAGGGCCGCGTCGTGCTCGTCCGCGGCGGCCAGCAGGTCCACCGTCTCCGAGCCGAAGCGGTCCAGCAGGTGCGTCACCCGGGACAGCGTCCAGCCGCGCTCGCGGGCGACCTCGCCGGCGCGCTCCGCCAGCTCCGCGTAGCCGGTCGCTCCCACGAGCGGCAGGTTCTCCGTGCGCGTCGGGTGCGCCTTCGCCAGGCCCTCGCCGAGGGCGTGGTCGACGGCGTCCTGCGCCATGACGCGGTAGGTCGTCAGCTTGCCGCCCGCGATGGCCGTGAGACCCGGGGCGACACGGGTGACCGTGTGCTCGCGCGAGACCTTCGTGCTCGCGGCCTCCGCGCCCGGCTTGAGCTGGGGCTGGAGGAGGGGGCGCAGCCCCGCGTAGACGCCGATGACGTCGTCGCGCGTGATCGGGCGGGTGAGGACGGAGTTGGCGTGCTCGAGGATGTAGTCGATGTCCTCGCTCGTGGCGACCGGCTTGGAGACGTCCTCGGCCCAGGCGGTGTCCGTCGTGCCGATGACCCAGTAGCGCGGCCACGGGATGATGAACAGGACGGACTTCTCCGTACGGAGGAAGATGCCGGTCTCGGCGTCGATGGCCTCCTTGGGCACGACGACGTGGACGCCCTTGGAGGCGAGGACCTTGAGCCCGCCGTCGTGGGTGGCGAGGTCCTGCGTCTGCTCGGTCCACACGCCGGTGGCGTTGATGGTGCGGGCGGCGCGCACGTCGTGGTTCTCGCCGGTCTCCAGGTCCGTGACCCGGGCGCCGAGGACGGTGCCCGCGTCGTCCTTGAGGTACTCCGTGACCTTCGTGCGGCTCGCGGCGAGCGCCCCGAGGCCAACGGCGGTGCGGACGAGGTCGATGACGAGGCGGGCGTCGTCGACGCGGGCGTCGTAGAAGCGGATCGAGCCGGCCAGGTTCGAGGAGTCCAGCGCCGGGGCGAGGGCGCGGGTGCCCTTGCGGCCCAGGTGCTTCTGCAGCGGGACGGTGCGCTGGCCGTGGGCGCCGGCGACGGCGAGGGCGTCGTACATGCCGACGCCGACGGCGGAGTAGCCGCGCTCGTACTGGTGCTTGAGGGGCCAGAGGAAGGGCTGGGCCTTGACCAGGTGCGGGGCGTTCGTCGTGAGGAGGCGGCCGCGCTCGGTGAGGGCCTCGTGCACGAGGGAGAAGTCGAGTTGGTAGAGGTAGCGCAGCCCGCCGTGGACGAGCTTGGAGGACCAGGAGGAGGTGCCCGAGGCCCAGTCGCCCATCTCGACGATCGCGGTGCGCAGCCCGCGGCTCGCCGCGTCGAGCGCGATGCCGGCGCCCGTGACGCCCCCGCCGACGACGAGGAGGTCGAGGCCCTCGGTCGAGGACATCCCCTCCAGGGCCCGGGCGCGCTGCTCGCGGGTGAGGGCGGCGTCGGCGAGGGCGGTCGCCGGGCTCGTCCCGGAGGTCTCTGGCTGCGTGGTGGCGTGGTGGGTGCTCATGGCTGCTCCTGTTCTTCCGCGTGTCGCGGAGGGACGACTGGCACGAGGCTCTCGGACCGTGAGAGAATGGTCAATACTCATGCACGGATGTTCACGCAAAGACGCGTGTCCTGGAAGGATGCCCATGACAGATCTCCGCCCGACCTACGGCCAGGTCCCCGCGGACCTCCACCGCGCCTACGAGGCCTCCTCGATGTACTACGCCCAGGGCGAGACGATGGATGTCATCGCCCGGCACCTCGGCGTCTCCCGCTCCACCGTCTCCCGCCTCCTGTCCCGCGCCCGGGACGAGGGTATCGTCCGCATCGAGCTCGTCCAGCCCGGCGGCGCCGGGAGCGTCGAGGAGCGCCTCGCCCAGGAGATCGGGGTCCGTGCCCAGATCGTCCCCGTCCGCGAGGGCACGACCGAGATCCACCGCCTCCAGCAGGTCGCCGCCGTCGCCGCCAGCCGCCTCGTCGAGATGATCGACGAGATGAGCCGCGATCGCTCAGCCGAGGCCACCGCCCGCGCCCGCGCCGCGACCTCGGCGGGCGCCCCTCCCTGCGACGACCCGACCGCCGGGGAGCTCGTCGTCGGCACCGCCTGGGGCACCACCATGAGCGAGGTGAGCGCCGCCCTGCCGAGCCGCCGCTTCCACGGCCTCACCGTCGTCCAGCTCAACGGCGCCTCCGACCCCCTGCGCGACGGCCCCAGCGCCGGCGGGGTCCTGGCGCGCATGGGCCAGTCCCTCGGAGCCCGCACCATCGGCTTCCCCGTCCCCGCCTTCTTCGACCAGGTCACCACCCGCGAGGCCATGTGGTCCGAGCGCTCCATCAAGCGCGTCCTGTCCGTCGCCTCGCGCGCCCGGCTCGCCGTCTTCGGCATCGGCTCCCTCACCGCCGAGCTCCCCAGCCAGGTCTACGCCGGAGGGCACCTCTCCGACGCCGACATGCGGGTCCTGGAGAAGGAGGGCGTCGTCGGAGACGTCTGCACCGTCATGCTGCGCGCCGACGGCACCTGGGGCGGCATCGACGTCAACGCCCGCGCCACCGGACCCACCCCCGTCCAGCTCGCCCGGATCCCGCGCCGGCTGTGCGTCGTCGCCGGCACCGGGAAGGCGAGGGCTACGCTGGCAGCCCTGCGGGCCCGCGCGGCCACGGACCTCGTCATCGACGAGGCGACCGCCCGCGCCGTCCTCGCCCTCGCCGAGCGCTGAGGGGTCCGCAGCCGCACAGCCCGAGGAGGACCCGACGTGAGCGCAGCCGACGCACCCGGCACCGGGGCGGCCGCGCCCCGACGGGACCCGCGGTGGAGCGGCGCCCGCCGCACCGTCCTGCGCCAGGCGCGCCCCGCCGACGTCCGCGCGATCGCCGAGCTCGTCCGTCCCTACGCCGAGCGCCGCATCCTCGTAGCCAAGGACCTCATCAACTACTTCGAGGACGTCCAGGAGTTCACCGTCGCCGAGGGCGCCGGCACCCTCCCCGACGGCGGACCCGAGTCCGGCCTCATCGGCTGCGGCGCCCTCCACGTCATGTGGGACGACATCGCCGAGGTCCGCACCCTGGCTGTGCGCCCCGACCACCTCCACACCGGCGTCGGCTCCGCGATCCTCTCCGACCTCCTCTCCCGCGCCCGGGCCCTCCACCTGCGCCGCGTCTTCTGCCTCACCTTCGAGGTCGACTTCTTCACGCGCCACGGCTTCCACCCCATCGAGGGCACGCCCGTCGGCGTCGACGCCTTCTCCGAGATGGTCCGGTCCCACGACGACGGCGTCGCCGAGTTCCTCGACCTGGCGCGGGCCAAGCCCAACACCCTGGGCAACACCCGCATGCTCGTCGAGCTGTGAGCGGACAGGAGGAGGCGCGGGGCGCCGCCCGCGCCGTCGGACGCGGCGGCGCGCCCGGAGACGCCGTCGGTGCGGCCCCGGCCGCCGCGGACGTCGTCGCCTGGTACCGCGCCCACGCCCGCGACCTGCCCTGGCGGGAGCCCGGGACCACCGCCTACGGCATCCTCGTTTCCGAGGTCATGAGCCAGCAGACCCCCGTCTCCCGCGTCGCCCCCGCCTGGCAGGAGTGGATGCGCCGCTGGCCCACACCGGCCGGGCTCGCCTCCGCCCCGACCGCCGAGGTCCTGCGCGTGTGGGGGCGCCTCGGCTACCCGCGCCGCGCCCTGCGCCTCATCGAGGCCGCCCGCGCCGTCGTCGAGCGTCACGACGGCGAGCTGCCCGAGGACCTCGACGCCCTCCTCGCCCTGCCCGGGGTGGGGGAGTACACCGCCGGCGCCGTCCTCGCCTTCGCCCGCGGCCGCCGCGCCCTCGTCCTCGACACCAACGTCCGACGCGTCCTCGCCCGGGCCGGCGGCGGCGAGGCCCTGCCCGCCCCGAGCCTCACCCGCGCCGAGCGCGAGCGCGCCCGCGCGCTCCTCCCCGCGGGCGACGCCGAGGCCGCCGAGTGGTCCGTCGCCGTCATGGAGCTCGGCGCCCTCGTCTGCACCGCCCGCGACCCGCGCTGCGAGGAGTGCCCCTGGCGCGAGCAGTGCGCCTGGCTGGCCTCCGGGCGGCCCGCCGATGAGCACGCGGCCCGCCGCCGCACCCAGGCCTGGCACGGCACCGACCGTCAGGCCCGCGGCCTCGTCATGGCCCAGCTGCGCGCCGCCGACGACGGTGAGGCGATCCCGCGCGAGGCCCTCCTCGCCGCCGCCTCCGTCGCGGGCGCCCACCGGGGCGAGGCCGCCGACCCCGCCCAGCCGGCCCGCGCGCTCGCCGGGCTGCTCGCCGCCGGGCTCATCGCCACCGACGACGACGGCGCCACCTACCGTCTGCCCTGAGCACCGCAGCGGACGGCGCGCACGCGACGGGCTTGCGTCGCCGGTGACGTGCACGACCCCCGACCGGCACCGTGGACGGCGCTGCGATGGCGGTCGCCGACCGGGCCCGCCGGTAGAGTCCGGACCATGGCGCAGGGACGTGACGGGGGCAGCGGTCGGGGCAGTGACCGGGAGCGCGCACGCGGCGCTCGCGGGCATCAGTCGACCTCCGCAGGGGCCCGGACCGGACGCTCCTCCGCGGGACGCGCGACCGGCTCCTCGCGGGACCGGGTCCCGCGCCCCCAGAACGGTCGCGCCTCCGCGTCGCACCAGGGCCGTCCCGCACGGGGCGCCTCGAGCGCCCGCACGCGCAGCGTGCCACGAGGCGGCCGGGGAGGCCGCGGTCCTCGCGGCTCGCGCCCGAACTACGGGCTGCGCCGCGCCGGCTTCGGACTCCTCGCCCTCCTCCTCCTCGCCGGCGTCGTCGTCGGCGCCCTCCTCGGCGCGCTCAAGCTGCGCGACGTCGTCCGCAGCCAGAACGAGGCCCAGGCGGCCAGCGAGGTCAAGACCGTCTACGCCGAGCCGACCGCCTGCGCCGGCGGTGAGCTCGAGACGACCCTGAGCGCCCCCTCGAGCGTCTCCGCGGGGCAGGCGGTCGTCATCAAGGCGACCATCAAGAACAAGGGCACCCAGCCCTGCATCGTCGACGGCGGCTCGACGGCGCTCACCGCCGTCATCACCTCCGGCGACACCCAGGTGTGGACCTCCACCCAGTGCACCGTCGGCCCGACCAGCCGCCCCCTCCTCATCGACGCCGGCGCCGCGAGCGAGACGGCCCTGACCTGGGACGGCCGCGTCACCCGCACCGTCTGCCCCACCGCGAGCCCCACGCCCGCCGACGCCTCGGGCGCGGTTCCCTCCGCCGACGCGGGGGCCGCTGCGCCCGCGCCCGACGAGGCGCGCGCCTCGCCAGCCGCGCCGGCCACCGCCCAGTCCAGTGCGGCACCCAGCGCGAACCCGGACCCGAGCGCGGACCCGAGCGCCACGGCGTCGGCGGAGCCCGGATCGGGTGAGGCCGCCGGGGCCGGCACCTACCAGGTACACCTCGAGCTGGGCGGTCAGTCCGTCACGGACAGCTCGACCTTCACGATCGGCTGAGTCGGGCCCCGGCGGCTCGAGGGCGCCCGCGGCAGGTCCCGGACGACGCCCGACCGGCCGGCCCCGCAGCCGGAGCCCCGCCCGCCCTCGACGCACGGGCACTGCCCGCGTCGCGCCGACCCGTGGTCCGCGACCCGCGCGCCCCGCTCCGGGCACCGGTAGCGTTCGGAGAGTGAGACCTCCGCGAGGCGCGAGAGGCCGTCGCGCAGCGTGCGCGCGCGGCGCTGGCCGACGCCGTCGATCTCCTGCAGCTCGGCGCTCGTCGCCCCGAGGACCGCCTGGAGCGAGCCGAAGTGCTCGACGACGCTGCGGGCGGTGACGAGGGGCAGGCGGGGGATCTTCGCGAGGATCCGCAGGCCGCGCGGGGAGAGCGAGGCGTCGAGGTCCTGACCGTCGGGGCCGCCGACGCCCATGGCGCGGGCCACCATGGCCAGGTCGAGGAGGGCGGGGGAGCCGACCCACTTGAGGCGGGCCTCGACGGTGCTCGTGTCGAGCCCCTCGGGCAGGTAGTCGCTCAGGAGGAAGTCGCGCTCGGCCATCTGCCCGCGCGTGAGCTCCTCGAGCTGGAGGGCGAGGAGGCGGCCGTCGGTGCCGAGCTCGATGACGTCGTCGTCGATGTCGGAGGCGATGCGGCGGACCATCTCGAGGAGCTGGAGGACGGCGGCGACGTCGCGGACGGTGACGAGGTCCTCGATCTCGAGGGAGTCGAGCGCCTGGGACGTCTCGGCGAGGCGGTTCGTGTACCGCTCGAGGGTGGCCAGGGCCTGGTTGGCGCGGGCGAGGATCGCCTCGCTGGGCTCGAGGACGTGGCGCTTGCCGTCGACGTAGAGGGTGGAGATCTGCATCGACTGGCTCACCGAGATGACCGGGTAGCCGGTCTGACGGGCGACGCGCTCGGCGGTGCGGTGGCGCATGCCGGCCTCGGCGGTCTCGATGGAGGAGGAGGGCATGAGCTGGACGTTGGCGCGGCGGATGCGGCCGGCGCCCGTGTCGACGACGACGGCGCCGTCCATCTTGGACAGCTCGCGCAGCCGCGAGGCGGAGAGCTCGACATCGAGGTGGAATCCGCCCGAGGAGATCGCCTCGACCGACTCGTCGAAGCCGAGGACGATGATCGCGCCGGTGCGTCCGCGCAGGATGCGCTCGAGGGCGTCGCGCAGGACGGTGCCCGGGGCGACGAGGGCGAGGGTGTCGCGCAGCAGGTTGCCGGTGTTCTCGCTCATGGTGCCTCCTGGTGGCTCCGCGGGGGCGCCGACCCGTAGGGGAGGTCGGCCGGGACCGCGTCATCGTATCCGCGGGCGTCATGCCGACGCCGTGACCTGTGCCTCGCAAGGCGCTGCCGTGCGGGGCTGGTTCGCCCGGTCGCGCGCGCCGGTCAGGACCGGGGCAGGGCCGCTCCGACGGCCTCTCCAAGGTGGCTCACCGGCAGGTACTGCATGCCCGGCACCGGTCGCAGCTCCCCCGAGCCCGCCAGGGGAACGATGGCGCGGGTGAAGCCGAGGCGCGCCGCCTCCGCCAGGCGCCGCTGGACGCCGACCGTCGCGCGCACCTCCCCGGTGAGGCCGACCTCGCCGAAGGCGACGAGCCCCGGGGGAGTGGGCAGGTTCTGCGCCGCGCTCACCACGGAGATGGCGACCGCCAGGTCCGTGGCGGGCTCGACGGCGCGCGCGCCGCCGACCGTGGAGACGTAGACGTCCGAGCTCGAGGTGTCCACGCGCAGCCTCGCCTGGAGGACCGCGAGCGTCATGGCGACGCGCGAGTGGTCGACGCCGGAGGTGGTGCGCCGTGGCGAGCCCGCGTTCGTCCCGGCCACGAGGGCCTGGACCTCGACCGGCATGGGGCGCCGCCCCTCGAGGGTGACGGTGGCGCAGGTGCCGGGGACCTCGGAGCGCGCCGAGGACAGGAAGAGCCCGCTCGGGTCCTCCAGGCCGACGATGCCGCGCTCGCCCAGGTCGAAGCAGCCGACCTCGTCCGTCGGCCCGTAGCGGTTCTTGACCGCTCGCAGCAGCCGGAGGCGGGCGTGGCGGTCGCCCTCGAACTGGCAGACGACGTCGACGAGGTGCTCGAGGACACGCGGGCCGGCGATCCCGCCGTCCTTGGTGACGTGCCCGACGAGGAGGACGGGGATGCCGCGCTCCTTGGCCACGGAGATGAGGGCGCCGGTGACGGCGCGGACCTGGGTCACGCCGCCCGCCGAGCCCTCCACGGCCGCGGAGGCGATCGTCTGGACGGAGTCGACGACGAGCAGGGAGGGGCCGGCGGCCTCGACGTGCCCCAGCAGCGCGCCCAGCTCGGTCTCGCTGGCCAGGAGCAGCGCCGGGTCGATGGCGTCGATGCGCTCGGCGCGCAGGCGCACCTGGCTCGCGGACTCCTCGCCGGTGACGTAGAGGACGGGGCCCTCGCCGCGCTCGCGCGAGACGGCGGCGGCCTTGGCGGCGACGTCGAGGAGGAGCGTGGACTTGCCGACGCCCGGCTCCCCGGCGAGCAGCACGACGGCGCCGGGCACGATCCCGCCGCCGAGGACGCGGTCGAGCTCGCCGACGCCGGTCGGGCGGGCGCGGGCCTCCTCCGCGCTCACGTCCCCGATGGGGCGCGCGGGCACCGCGGGGCGCACCGCGGCGGCCCTGGTGAGCTGGCCGCCGGAGACGACGGCGCCTCCGCCCGCGGCCTCGCGGACCTCCTCGAGGGTCCCCCAGGCCTTGCACTCGCGGCACTGGCCGAGCCACTTGGGGCTCGTCCAGCCGCACTCGGTGCAGACGTAGGAGACGTGCGACTTGGAGGTCTTGGCTGAGGGCATGGCGGCAGGCTACTGGCGGGGTGCGACACGAACCGAGGCCCCCGCGGGCTTGGACCTTCCGGCCCGGCTGGGCCGGCCCCCGGCGTGACCGGATCTGCTTAGGGTCACCTTGGTCGCCCGCGCGCGCATATGGCAAGATCGATCTTGCTCAATTCGCGGGACCTCGGTCCCGCCCCGACGAGGGGACCCCACCGTGGCCGCCCAGAACCGCCGCACGCCCGCGCTCACGCGCCGCTCGGTCCTCGCGGGCGGTGCCGGACTCGGTCTCGGCGCCCTCCTCGCCGCCTGCTCCTCGGACGACGCCGCCGCCACCGGCTCCAGCGCCGCCGCCGGCAACGCCTCCAAGGGCGCCACCGACTCCTTCCCCGTCACCATCGAGCACGTCTACGGCTCCACGACCATCGAGGCCGAGCCGACCAAGATCGCCACCGTCTCCTGGACCAATGACGACGTCGTCATCGCCCTCGGCGTCGTCCCCGTCGGCGTGCCGACCGTCTCCTGGGGCGCCGACGAGAACGGCTCCTACCCCTGGACGACCGACGCCCTCGAGGCCCTCGGTGCCGGCTGGGACACGGACAAGGCCCCGAAGCAGTACTCCGAGACCGACGGCATCAACGTCCAGGAGATCGCCGCCCTCGAGCCCGACCTCATCATCGGGACCTACTCCGGCATGACCGAGGACGAGTACACCCAGCTCTCCGCCATCGCCCCGACCATCGCCTACCCCAAGGGCGTCGCCGCCTACGGCACCCCCTGGGAGACGACGACGAAGGACATCGGTCAGGCCCTGGGCCGTTCCGCCGCCGCCGAGGAGCTCGTCACCAAGACCACCGAGGCCATCCAGACGGCCGCCGGCACGTACCCCGAGCTCAGGTCCAAGACCTACATCGCCGCGAACCTCGACGCGACGAGCTCCACCATCAACCTCTACACCAAGGCGGACAACCGCCCCCGCCTCTTCGACATGCTCGGCATGACGATGGCCCCCGCCGCCGCGGACGGCGGCGCGGACACCGAGGACGAGTTCTTCGTCGAGTACTCCGCGGAGAAGGCCGACGCCCTCACCTCCGACCTCTTCTGGTCCTGGGCGAACGACGAGGCCGCCGTCAAGGCCGTCGAGGCCAACGAGCTTCTCTCCACCATCCCCGCCGTCAAGGACGGCACCGCCCTCTTCGTCACGGACAACACGACCGTCATGAGCCTGTCGGCCGCCTCGCCGCTCTCCCTGCCCTGGTGCTGCGAGAACCACGTCCCGCAGATCGCCGCCGCCGTCACGGGCGGCTCGGCGAGCGCGACCGCCTCCGCCACGGCCACCACGGCCTCCTGATGCCCGCACGCCCCACGGCAGCGACGACGCGGCCCGCGCCCCGGACGGGGGCGCGGGCCGACGCCCGTGCGCCCCGGGGCGACTCGCGCGCGCGCCGGAGCCGCCGCGGTGCCGGCGGAGCCTCCGGCGCGGGCTCCCGGCCGGCCGGCCGGCCGTCTCGCCGCCCGCGGGGCCGGCCTCGCCGCGCTCGCGGTCCTGCTCGTCCTCGCTGTCATCGCCTCCCTCGCCCTCGGCGCCCGCGAGGTCCCGCTGGGCGAGGTCCTCACCTGGGCCCGCGGCGACGGCGCGAGCCTCGGCTCCACGGTCGCCGCCGTTCTCGGCGCCCGCCTCACGCGCACCGTCGTCGCCCTCGCCGCCGGCGCCGCCCTCGCCGCGTCCGGCGCGGCCATGCAGGGCATCACCCGCAACCCGCTCGCCGACCCCGGCCTCCTCGGCGTCAACGCCGGCGCCACCACCGCCGTCGTCCTCGCCACGGGCCTCCTCGGGCTCGCCACCCCCGGCGCCTACCTCGTCTCGGCCCTGCTCGGTGCCGCGATCGCCTTCGTCTTCGTGTGGACGGTCGCCTCGCTCAGCCCCACCGGCGCCAGTCCCCTCACCCTCGTCCTCGCCGGCGCCGCCACCGCCGCGGGCCTGTCCGCCGTCGCCGGCGCCGTCAGCCTCGTCAAGGTCAACGACCTCGAGTCCACCCGCCGCTGGCAGACCGGCATCGTCTCCGGACGCACCTGGGACCTCATCGTCCCCGCACTCGTCGTCATGGCCGTCGGCCTCGTCCTCGTGCTCTCCCAGGCCCGCGTCCTCGACGCCCTCGCCATGGGGGAGGACGTCGCCACGGGCCTCGGCGTCCCCGTCGTGCGAGGACGCGCCGTCGCCGCCCTCGGTGCCGTCGCGCTGTGCTCCGGCGCCACCGCGCTCGCCGGCCCGATCGGCTTCGTCGGCATCATGGCGCCCCACCTCATGCGCCTCCTCGGCGGACCGGCCCACGCCTGGACCATCACCGCGGGCGCGCCACCCCTCGCACTACCGTGGCCGGGCGCCGAGCGCCCGGCCACGGTAGTGCGAGGGG
>SKEM01001154.1_pt1 | contig 12744 bp, 11 predicted proteins | sample 4826731 | NCBI WGS metagenome assembly SKEM01 (sample SAMN11008809, study PRJNA524170) | human gut metagenome | biome: Human fecal sample; material: Feces; isolation source: fecal sample from pouch patient p37 | host: Homo sapiens | place: Israel: Tel-Aviv | collected 2015-07-27
GGGCAGGCTCAGCGGGGGCGGGCCATGGCGACCTCGCGGGCGCGCACGGCCCAGCGCTCCACCGGGTCGTCGATCGGCACAGGGGCCCAGCTCCCACCGGTGTGCTCGACGGCCCGCGCCAGGAGCCAGTCGGCGACGAGCGGGTTCTTCGGCAGCAGGGAGCCGTGCAGGTACGTCCCGATGACGTTGTGCGCGCGGGCACCCTCGGAGCCGTCGGTCCCGTTGTTGCCGTCGCCGGTGACCACGGTGCCGAAGCGCGTCGCGCCCGGCGCGAGCGTCGTCAGCCCCGAGTGGTTCTCGTAGCCGATGACCTTGCCGAACTCGAGGCTGTCCAGGGTGATGTTGCCGATGAGGCGCGCCGGCCCCGCCACCGTCTCCGCGTCGAAGACGCCGATGCCGGGGATCTCCCCGCCGGTGGCCGTGACGAAGCGGTGCCCGAAGAGCTGGTAGAGCCCGCAGATGACGAGCATGGGCACGCCGTCGGCCGCCCAGGCGCGCAGGTTGGCGGCCCGCTCGACGAGGTCCGCCTTGATGCGCTCCTGCCCCGAGTCCTGGCCGCCGCCGCCGACGACGAGGTCGACGTCCGTGGGCGGCTCGTCGCCGGGGTCGTAGGCGAGGACCTCGACGTCGTAGCCCTGCCACTGGGCGCGGCGCGCGAGCGTGAGGGTGTTGCCCCAGTCGCCGTAGATGTTCATGTCCCGCGGGTAGAGCTGCAGGAGGCGCAGGGATCCGCGGGCGGAGCCGTCCGTCGTGTGCTCGTAGAGGATCGGGTCGGTGCTCACTTCATGACCTCCTCGACGTCGGTGAGACGGGCGAGCCGGGCGCGCAGTGCCAGCATCGCCGTGTACGTGGTGAAGACGCGCATCGAACCGGCGGAGTCGTGCCCGTCCGCCGGTCTCTTGTCCGCGTCCGTGGCCGCCGCCTTCCGCAGCCGTTCGATGGCGCGGTCGAGGTCCGGCTCGACGATCCCGACGGGGACGTCGTCGTAGCGCAGCCGCAGTGCCATGTCCCAGGCGCGTACGCCGGTGACGACGGCGACCCCCTCCTCGCGCAGCGCGGAGAAGTCGACGTCCCACAGCCAGGACATGTCGCGGCCGTCTGCGTACTCGTCGTTGATGGCGATCATGACGGTCTCGGGCCCGCCGACGCGCACCGCCTCCTCCGCGGTGAGCAGCCCCATGCGGAAACCGGCGGGGTTCTTCACCAGGGAGAGCTGGACGTCGCGCCCGTCGAGCTCGAGGACCTCGCCGCGGCCGAAGGCGGCCTGCACCTCGGACAGGGTCCGCAGGGCGCGCTCGAGGTCCACCCGCTCGCCGAGCACCTCGAGGACGAGGGCGAGGGCCGCGCAGGCGTTGAGCTGGTTGTGGATCCCGGGGATCGCGAAGTCGACGGTCCGCTCCTCGGCGTCGACGCGAACCGCGGCCCGCTGCCCCTCGATGTGCTCGAGGACGACGCGCGGCTCGGGCACGACCTCCGACGACGGCGGTGCGACGGTCTTGCCGACGGTGGCCTCGCGGGAGGCGGCGGAGCGCGGGACGTCGTCGGCGCCCGGGGCCGTGGCCGAGCCGCCGCCGGCCGGGTGCGCCTCGGCGGGCGCGGTGGTGGAGCCGGTCGTGCCGCCGGTGCGCAGGTCGTCGTCGGACAGGAAGAGGGAGCGCAGCGCGGGGCCGGCCCCGAAGCCCGCCGTGCGCGCGGTCAGGTCCCCGAGGAAGGTGGCGCCGCCGAGGCGCGGGTCGTCGACGTTGGTGACGACGACCTCGCTCGTCGCGGCCGCGACCTTGTGGAGGAGGGAGGCGGTGTAGTCAATCTCGCCGAAGCGGTCGAGCTGGTCGCGCATGACGTTGAGGAGGAGGCAGGCGCGCGGGTGGACGAGCTCGACGAAGCGCACGGCGTGGGCCTCGTCGAGCTCGAGGACGGCGACGTCGGCGTGGACGCGGCCGGCGGCGTCGACCTCGGTGAGGAGGGAGGCGAGGACGCCGCGCACGAAGTTCGAGCCGGTCCGGTTGGTGAGGACCGTGAGGCCCTGGTCCTCGAGGAGCTGGACGACCATCTTCGTCGTCGTCGTCTTGCCGTTCGTGCCGGAGACGACGATGACGCCCTGAGGGAGCTGGTCGAGGGTCCGCTTGAGGAAGCCGGGGTCGGTGCGCTCCATGACGAGACCCGGGAAGGCGGTGCCGCCGGAGCCGCCGCCGCGCACGCGGGCCGCCGCGCGGGCGGCGCGGCCGAGGGCCACCGTGGCACGCGATCGCAGGGACGCGGGGATCGGGGCTGCCATGGATCGCTCCTGACGTGTCGTGCGGGTGGGGCAGCGGCCAGTGTAGGCAGCGCCCGGTCGCGGGCCGGGGGAGGGACGGCACCGCGCGCCGCGTCCGGCGAGGTCCTCGGTGCACCGCACGGGGCCGCTCGGCGTTGCGGTGCCGCCCCCGACGTCGCCCCGTCGGAGGGGTCCCGGCGGTCTCAGTCGGCCGGCTGGACGACGCGCAGGGCGCCGGGCTCGACCTCGATCTCGAGGCGGCTCGTCTCGCCCTCGGTGTCCCCGTCGAGCTCGAAGGGCACGGGGGAGTCGGCCTCGAGGCGCACCTTGCGGGCCTGGAGGAGCGTGAAGCCCTCCATCTCCTTGCCGATGAGGATCTGGGCCCCGAGCTTGGCCCAGTCGGCGACGCGCTCGGGGCTCGCGAGCATGAGGTCGACGACGCCGTCGTCCGGGGCGGCCTCGGGGAAGAGGGTCATACCGCCGGTGATGGTGCCGACGTTGCCGAGGAGCGCCATGACGACGTCGTGCTGCTGGGGCTCGCCGTCGTCGAGGGTGACGGCGACGGTGAAGGGGTCGGGGACGGCGTTCTGGACGGCGGCGACGGCGTAGGCGCCCGAGCGGATGACCTTCTTGAGATCGTCGTTGGTCGAGTCCATGATCTGCGCGTCCAGTCCCAGGCCCGCCATGACGACGAAGCGGTCCTCGCCGTCGTCCCAGGCGCAGCGGACGACGTCGACGGGGCGCGCCTCGCCCGTGAGCGCGAGGCGCAGCGCGGCGTCGGTGTCGAGGGGGACGCCGAGGTTGCGGGCCAGGAGGTTGCCGGTGCCCGAGGGGATGAGCGCGACGGGCGTGCTCGTGCCGGCGAGCTCGGCGCACACGACGCGGACCGTGCCGTCGCCGCCGGCGACGAGGACGAGGTCCACCTCGGCGTCGAGTGCGCGGCGGGCGGCGTCGCGGCCCGGGTCGTCGGGCTCGGTCTCCAGCCACAGGCTGGGCTGCCAGCCGGTGCGCAGGATGTCGGCCTCGACGCGGCGCCGCAGGAGGGAGAGGTCGTCGAACTTGGTGGGGTTGAGGATGATCGCGGCGCGCTTGTCCACGGTTCCCTCCGGGAGTCCGAGGTGGGCCCATCCGGCGAGGATGGGGTCGATGCCGCCGATCGTGAGCCCGAGGTTGGCGAAGGCGCCTCCGATGAGCAGGCCGCCGACGACGTCGGAGACGCGCTCCAGGCCCATGGCCCACTGGGCGATCGAGGTGAGGAGGACGACGCCCGCCCCGGTGAGGGCCCAGGTGACGATCGAGGTGGAGCGGCGGCGGTGGGCCCGGGTGAGGGTGACGAGGACCCACGCGCCGAGGGTGATGGCGGTGACGTGCCCGGCGGGGTAGGCGCCTCCGACGTGCGAGATGGAGTCGGCGAAGGCGGTGGCGGGGCGCTCGACGTCGAGAACGAGGGAGAGGACGAGCTGGACGACGATGCCGGCCGCCCCGACGCCCAGGGCGAGAGAGAGCCGCCGCATCCGCTGCTTGAAGGAGAAGATGGCGACGCCGACGATCGCGGTCAGGATGAGGAAGGGGTGCGTGAGGAGGCTGAAGGTCTCGGTGATCTGCCCCAGGACCGAGCGCGGCGCCAGGGCCGGGGGCCGGAGCGAGGTGTCCAGGCCGTGGAGCGCCCCGTGCAGGACGAGCCAGGACCACACGACGAAGCCCACGACGAAGGCGCCGGCGAGCGCCGCCTCGAGCTGGGTGAGGCGGGAACGGGGCCCGGCGGGTCGCTGGGCGTGGGTGGCGGGAGGCTGCGGCATCGGGCTCAGGGTACGGGTGCGCGTGTCACGGGCGCGCGGCGGGGCCGTACGGTGCTGCGGGCCGCGCGGCGCGGCGGGCCTCGTGGCTACGCGCCCCGGCTCTCTGCGCAGGCCGGTGGTGCCGGACCGTGTCGGGGCTCCCTGAGCAGGCCGGTGGTGCCGGACCGTGTCGGGGCTGCGGAGGGCGTGGAGAGGGACGGGCACGACGAAGGCCCGGCTCCTGAGAGCCGGGCCTTCGGGGCCCTGGTGGACCATCTGTCGGGGTGGCGGGATTTGAACCCACGACCTCTTCGTCCCGAACGAAGCGCGCTACCAAACTGCGCCACACCCCGTGTGCAGCGGAGACACTATATCCACCGCCGGGCCGGGGACGGAAATCGTCCCCCTGAGTGCTGGGTCACGCCGTCGGCCGCCCGGAGGCGTCGACGGAGGCCAGTGCCGGCCGACGGCGGCCCGGCCGACTCCCGCTCAGGCGCGCGGCAGGAGGGTGAGCAGCGTGGCCTCAGGGCGGCAGGCGACGCGGACCGGTGTGTACGGGCTCGTGCCCAGGCCCGCCGAGACGTGCAGGTACATGTGGTCCGCGGCGGCAGGCGTGCCGATCCGGCCTGGCCATTGCGACAGCCCGGAGGCGCGCGAGCGGTCGAGGTCGCAGTTGGTGACGAGCGCGCCGTAGATGGGCAGGCAGAGCTGGCCGCCGTGGGTGTGGCCCGCCAGCGCCAGGTCGACGTCGTCGGCGCTCATGGCGTCGAGGACGCGGCGGTAGGGGGCGTGGAGGAGGCCGAGGCGCAGCGGGCGCCCGTCCGCGTCGACGACCGGGGCCGCGCCGTCCGTCCCCGAGCCGGCCTGGTCCGAGGGGGCCGGGTACTCGTCGCGCTCGGCGTGCGGGGCGTCGACGCCGACGAGCTCGATGCTGCGCCCCCGCACGGTGATGCTGCCGCGGGCGTTCGTGAGATCCGCCCAGCCGCCGGCGGCCTGGATGTCGCGGACCTCCTCCCACGGCAGCGCCTCGATCTGCTCGTCCTGCTCCGGGTCGTTCGCGGTGCGTGGGTCCCGGCGCAGGTAGCGGGTCGGGGACTTGAGGACCGTCGTGCGGTAGTCGTGGTCGCCCATGACGAAGGCGCCCGGCAGGTCCGTGAAGGGCTCGAGGGCGCGGCGCAGCGGCTCGACGCCGTTGGCGAAGGAGAGGTTGTCGCCCGTGTCGACGACGACGTCGGGGTGCAGGTCCGCCAGGGCGCGCACCCAGTCGACGCGGGCGTGGTCGCGCTCGGTGAGGTGCAGGTCCGACAGGTGCAGGACGGTGATCGGGTCCTCGCCCGTGGCGAGCACGGGCACCTCGACGCGGCGGAGCACGGGCATGCGAGCCTCGACGAGGGCGTAGCCGAGGAGGCCGGCCCCGGCGGCCGCGGTGGTGCCGAGGACGCGGGCGGTGCCGCGGAGGACGGAGCTGCTGGTCTCGCTGGTCATGGGCTCATGATGCCAGCGAGCGGCCACCGGGTGCTCCCGGTCGCCGCTCGCTCGCGGTGCTCGCGCGTCGCGCGGCTCAGTTCTTGCCGTTGCCGTTCTGGGTGAGGCCGTCGCTGCCCTGAGCGGTCGCGCCGTCGGACGCGCCGTCGGAGCCCGTCGTCGAGGCGCCGAGGTCGACCTGGTTGAAGTCCTGCACCGGCTGATCGTTGAGGGCCGCGTCCATGTACGTCTTCCAGAGCGGCGCCGGAGCGTCCGAGCCGTACATGGTCGAGTAGTAGCGACCACCGATGTACTGCTTGTTCATCGCGTAGTACCCGTCGGAGTGGCCGAGCCACACGGCGGCGGCGAGCTGAGGCGTGTAGCCGACGAACCAGGCGTTGTCCATCTCGTCCGTCGTACCGGTCTTGCCGGCGGCGGGACGGTTGTCGAGGGTCGCCGCGGAGGCTGTTCCGCTTCTGCCGAGGACGTTGGTGAGCGTGAGGGACACCTTGTCCGCCGCCGCCGAGTCCATCACCGAGTGGCAGCTCGCGTCGGGGACCTTGAGGTCCTTGCCGTCGGAGTCCTTGATGGCGGAGATGGCGATGGGAGTGCAGTAGGTGCCGTGGGCGGCGAAGGTCGCGTAGGCGTTCGCCATGGCCAGCGGGGTGACCTCCTGGGCGCCGAGGATGATCGAGGGGCGCGGGTCGAGGTTGGAACCGTCGGCCTTGGTCACGCCCAGGTCCGCGGCGAGCTGTGAGACGTCGCAGACGTCGAGCTGGGTGAGCATGCGCGCGTAGCCGACGTTGATGGACAGGGCGGTGTTCTGGATGACGTTGTGCGTGCCGCCCTCGCCGGGGTTCGCGTTGCTGACAGTCCAGGAGTCCGCCATCTCAGGGGCACAGGGGATGGTCCACGACGACCTCGGAAAGGTCGTCTCGCTCGTGTTCATCGTGGTGTAGCCGGAGTGGCCGGTCTGGTACCAGTCCGCGAGCACGAAGGTCTTGAAGGCCGATCCGGGCTGGAAGCCGTTCGAGTCGAGGCCACCGTGCGCAGCGTCCGCCGCGTACGAGATCTGCGTGGCGCTCGCGTCGCTGGCGGAGGCGTCGCCATAGTTCGTGTTCTGGGACATCGCGAGCACCTTGCCGGTGCCTGGCTCTACGGAGACGAGAGCCGCCTTGACGTTCGACGGGTCGTTCGTCGGGACGTACTCCTGAACCGCGGCGTCCGCAGCGGCCTGCTTGGCGGTGTCCAGGGTGGTCGTGATCTCGAGGCCGCCGCGCAGGAGGACCTGCTCGCGCTCGGCCGCCGTCTTCCCGTAGAGGGACGAGCTCTCGATCTCCCCGACGACGTACTGGCAGAAGTAGGCTGCCGAGCCGGCCGTGCCGCAGCCGCCGACGGCGTCCTTGACGTGCAGCATGTCCGCGATCTGGGTGTTGAGGCCCTCGTCGTACTGCTGCTTGGTGATGAACTGCTCCTCGTACATCTTCTGCAGGACCCAGTCCATGCGGGACTTCGCCTTGTCCGGGTTGGAGACCGGGTCGTAGGCGCCGGGGGCGTTCGTCAGGCCCGAGAGCAGGGCCGCCTCGGGGATGCTGAGGTCCTTGGCGGACTTGGAGAAGTAGTGCTGGGCACTGGCCTCGACGCCGTAGGTCGAGGGGCCGAAGGCCGCGATGTTGAGGTAGCCCTCGAGGATCTGCTGCTTGGAGTACTTCTGCTCGAGGGTGAGCGCGTACTTGATCTCGCGCAGCTTGCGGGCGACCGTCGGCTCCTTCGCGGCGACGATGGCGGACTGGTCGTCCTGCTGGAGGGCGGCCTCGACGAGGACGTTGCGGACGTACTGCTGCGTGAGGGTCGAGGCGCCCTGCGTCTCGCCGGAGTTCGCGTTGGCGACGAGCGCGCGGACGATGCCGGCCGGGTCGACGCCCTTGTGCTCGTAGAAGCGGCGGTCCTCGACGGCGACGATCGCGTTCTGGATGTTCGGCGACATGTCCGCCAGCCTCACGACGATGCGGTTCTCCGCGTAGAACTGCGCGAGCTCCGTGCCGTCGGCGGCCTTGATGACGGAGACCTGGCTCGGCTCGAGGACGTTGAAGTCGCTCGGCAGCTCGTCGAAGAGCTTCTGGGAGGCGTTGGTGACCGCGGCGGCGCCGCCGACGAGCGGTGCGGCGAAGCCCGCGGTGAGGATGCCGCCCACCCCTGAGAGCAGGAGGAAGACGAGCAGCATCGCGATGACCTGCGCCGGGGAGAGCGACCGGTCTCGGGAGGAGGCGTTCGACATGGGGTCAGGGTACGTGCCGCTCGCTCCGGAGCGCTGTGGGGCACGGCATGGCGGACCTGGAAATCGGCTAGGAGCCGCGCCTCCCGGGACTGTGAGTCCGTGGCGACGCGCCGACGGCGGTCGCCGCCGCGGCGCTCGGGGCGGGCGGCCCGGATGCCGGGCGGGCGGACGGCCTGCGCACCTCGGTTCGCCGTCGGTGGGACCAATGGGGTGGAGCCGCTGTTCACTACACCACGACGCGGTCGCGACACGCCCAATTGGGACCGTGCCCCGGTGTGGATTTGGTCAAACGGCGAGTTTGGGCATACCTTCGGGGTGTGACGCGGGTGACAACGTCGTCGCCCGATGCGATATGGGAGAAGTAATGACGACGATCGATCAGTCCTGGGCCGTCCGAGCGGCCTGCGCGAACGTCGAGCCCGACCAGCTCTTCGGCAAGGGCGCCGAGCAGCGCGACGCCCGCTCGCTCTGCTTCTCCTGCCCTGTGCGCATGGAGTGCCTCGCCGAGGCCCTCGACTCCGAGTCCTCCTTCGGCGTGTGGGGCGGCCTCACCGAGCGCGAGCGCCGCGCCCTGCTGCGTCGCTTCCCCGAGGTCGAGGACTGGGGCGCCTGGCTCCAGCGCGAGGACGACGACCTCGTCGCCGAGATCCACGCCCGCCGGGCCCCGCGCATCCTCGCCCACGTGCGCTGAGGACGGACCCGCCGCGGGCTGCACCGCCCGGGGCGTCCGCTGTGAGGTCGCGCTACCCCGGCTCCGCCGTCCCCTGTGAGGTCGCGCTACCCCGGCTCCGCCATCCGCTGCGCGCCGTCGCACTCGTGGTGCGGGCTCGCACCCTCTGCGCGCCCACGCCGCAAGGCTCGGCCGTGCAACGGGTGCCAAGGTGCGCAAGGGATGCGAACGTGACGTGAGCGTGCAGGTAGCCTCGACGCATGACTACTTGGGAATACGCCACGCTGCCCCTGCTCACCCACGCGACGAAGCAGATCCTCGACCAGTGGGGCGCTGACGGCTGGGAGCTCGTCCAGGTCGTCCCCGGCCCGACCGGGTCCGACAACCTCGTGGCCTACATGAAGCGCCCGAAGAACGACTGACCCCGCCCGTCGACCACGGGCCGGCGGACGCGACGGAGGGCCTGACCACCTCACGGTGGCCAGGCCCTCCTGCTCGTTGTGGGGTGGGCGCCTCAGCGGGCGCGGCGGCGCAGGCGGTCGACGTCGAGGAGCGTGACGGCGCGGCCCTCGAGGCGGATCCAGCCGCGGGAGACGAACTCCGCGAGCGACTTGTTGACGGTCTCACGGGAGGCGCCGACCAGCTGGGCGAGCTCCTCCTGGGTGAGGTCGTGCGGGACGTGGACGCCGTCCTCCGTGGTGGAGCCGAAGCGGTCCGCGAGGTCCAGCAGGGCCTTGGCCACACGGCCGGGGACGTCTGAGAAGACGAGGTCGGCGAGGGCCGTGTTCGTGCGGCGCAGACGCTGGGCGAGGGCACGCAGCATGTCCTTGGCGAGGGCCGGGTGCGTCTCGATGAAGCTCATGAGCTGGTTGTGCTCGAGCGTGAGCATCTCGGGCGGCGCGACGGCGGTCGCGGTCGTGGAGCGCGGGCCCGGGTCGAAGAGGGTCAGCTCGCCGACGATCTCGCCCGGGCCCAGGACGGCGAGGAGGTTCTCGCGCCCGTCCGGAGAGGCGTGGCCGAGCTTCACCTTGCCGGAGAGGAGGATGTAGAGGCGGTCGCCCGCGTCCCCCTCGTTGAAGAGGGTCTCGCCGCGACGCAGGGTCGTCTGCGTCATCATGGAGCGGAGCTCCTCCAGCTCCTCCGGGCTCATCCCCTCGAAGAGCGGGATCCTGGAGATGATGCTGTCTTCCACGAAGTCTCCTCCTGGTGGTCGTCGTCGGGGTCTCTCCGGTGCCCGGAGACGGCCCGCAGGTCTATCCTGCCACGGTCTGTGACCTGTGGCACGCCGTCGAGCATTGTAGTCTCGGAGTGCGCCAGGTCAAACGGCTGCGCGCTCGATCACGCTCTCGGAGGACCCGTGCCACGACGCCGCCAGGACCCGGCCGCGGCCCCGGACCCCGCGCTCGTCGCCCGGGCCGCCGCCGTCGACGACGAGCTCCGCGTCCTCTACCCCGACGCCCGCTGCGGCCTCGCCCACGACGGCCCCTTCCAGCTCCTCGTCGCCACGGTCCTGTCCGCCCAGACCACCGACGCCCGCGTCAACACCACCACCCCGGGCCTCTTCGAGCGCTACCCCGACGCCGCCGCGCTGGCCGGCGCCGACCGCGCCGAGCTCGAGACCGCGCTCAAACCGCTGGGCATGCAGCGCACCCGCGCCGAACGGCTCCTCGGCCTCGGCGAGGAGCTGAGCACGCGGTTCGACGGCGTCGTCCCGAGCACCCGAGAGGAGCTCGTCAGCCTGCCCGGCGTCGGCCGCAAGACCGCCAACGTCGTCCTCGGCAACGCCTTCGACGTCCCCGCCATCACGGTGGACACCCACGTCGGTCGGCTGTCGCGGCGGCTCGGCTGGACCACTCAGAAGGACCCTCTCAAGGCCGAGCGCGACATCGCGGCGCTCTGGGACCCCGAGCGCTGGACTGACGGCTGCCACAGGCTCATCGAGCACGGCCGCGCCGTCTGCCACGCGCGCTCGCCGCGATGCGAGGAGTGCCCGCTGCTCGACGCCGGCCTGTGCCCGCAGGTCGGGGTCTAGGAGCGAGGGCGCCGGGCCAGACGTGCGTCGCCGTACTCAGCCGTCCTCACCGCGCCGAGCTCGTACCTTTCGCCCTGAGACCCACGGCAGGGCTGATGGTCTCGGAACGAGAGGTACGAGCTCGGCGTACTGCGACGGTCGGTCCGGAGGGGTGGGCGTCCCTGCTCAGGCGTTCTCGGCGAGGAAGGGCAGGAGCGCGTCGGCGAAGGCCTCCGACGCCTCCAGCTGCGGGAAGTGCCCCACGCCCTGCACCGTCACCTGAGCCAGCGGCCCGGCCACGTGGTGCGTGTCGCGGGCGTAGGCCTGCGCCGGCTGCACCGGGTCGAGCTCGCCCTGGATCGCCATGACGGGCACCTCCACGCGCCGGTCGAGGGCTGCGATCTCCGTGCGCGAGAGCATCGAGCGGCGCATCGTCTCCAGCGCCGAGTGCGCGGCGCCCGGGCGGTCCATGAGGGAGGCGTAGTAGCCGGCGGGCTCCGCCGCGAGGCCCTTGGTGCGCGGCCCGGCCCAGGAGCGCAGGATGCGGTCGACGCTCGCGCTCGAGCGCAGGCGCCGCTCGGCGACGACCGGCGTCTTGAAGCCCAGGTACTGGAAGGCAGCGCCGGACAGGGCCCGCCCGCGCAGCGAGCGCACGGCGAGCGGGTGCGGGGCCCCCACGGGCACGATCCCGTTGAGCATCCCCGCGTGCGTCCCGGCCATCGTCCAGGCGACCTGACCACCAATGCCACCGCCGACGACGAGCGCGCGCTCGTGGCCCAGTGCGCGGACGACGGCGGCGACGTCGTCGGCCAGGGTGACGAGGGCGTAGCCGGTCGGCGGGCGGTCGGAGCCGCCGAAGCCGCGCAGGTCGACGGCGGCGGTGCGGTAGCCGGCGTCGCCGAGGACGGGCAGGACCTCGTGCCAGGACCACCAGCACTCGGGGAAGCCGTGGAGGAGGACGACGAGCGGCGGGGTGCGGTCGGGCGCGCCCCCGTCGGCGGCGACCTCCTGGCTCAGCGGCGACTCGGGGCCCGCGAGGGCGACGTGGAAGCGCGTGCCACCGGCGGTGACGTCGCGGTGGGTCCAGGGGCCGGGGCGGTTGACGATGACGGGCACGGGCTCACCCTAGCGACGCTCGGCGGCGGGTCCCTCCTACGCCAGCAGGAGGCTCGCGACGACGTACACGGCCGTCCCGCCCACGAGGGACAGTCCGATCGAGCGGCGCCACAGGTGCAGGCCCGCCGTCGAGGCGATCCCGGCGAGGGCCGGCACCCACGTGGCCGGGGCGGTGGTGACGTCGTCGAGGGTGTAGGCGACGAGCACGATCATGACGCCCAGCGGCATCGTGCGCGCCAGGAAAGTGATGAGGGGACTGCGCTCGCGGCCGCGCATGAGTGCGAAGGGCGCGATCCTGCAGGCGAAGGTGATGACCGCGACGACGACCACCGCGATCGCGATCTGGCTGTTCGTGAGCATCAGACGGCCGCCCCCTCGTGGGAGGAGCCATTGGAACGGCGCCACGTGTACAGGCCGATGAGCCCGAGGGCGAGGACGCCCAGCGCGCTCAGCAGCGCGGCGGAGCCGCCCACGGCCAGCCCGACGACGCCGGCGACGAGGCCGATGGCGAGCGCCGCGACGTCGGGGTGGGAGCGCCAGTTCTCGATGGCGAGGACGACGAAGAGCGCGGTGAGGACGAAGCCGAGGAGGCTGATCCGGGCCCCGACGAGACTCGCCAGGCCCGTCCCGGCGAGGGCGCCCGCCGTCGTCCCGAGCGTCCAGGAGGACTGGGAGACCGCCTCGACGGCGAGCAGGTAGGTGCTCGACATCCGCGTGCGGTCCTTGGAGGCCAGGAGGGCGTAGACCTCGTCCGTGATCGCGTGGACCGCGTAGAGGCGCGTCAGGGCGTTCCCGCGGATGCGGTCCAGGGGGAAGCCGAGTCCGTAGAAGACGTGGCGGCCCGAGACGAAGGCGGCCGAGGCGGCGATCGCGGCCAGTGGCTCCCCGGCTCCGGCGAGCGGGACGAGCAGCATCTGCATCGTGCCGGAGTAGATGACGAGGCTCCACACCGGCGCCCACCACCAGGACAGGCCCTCGGCGACGAGGAGCATGCCGGCGGCGAGGCCGAGGGTGATGTAACCGATCATGATCGGCGTCGCGTCGCGAAGACCGTCGCGCGCGGAGGACATCGTCGCGGGCTGGGGTGCCGGGGCGCCCGGGACGGCCGGGTCCGGACGGGGGCCCGGAGCGCCGTCGGGGAGGTCGGCGCCGTCCAGGGGCGCGGGGGAGTCG
>SKEM01001155.1_pt1 | contig 12725 bp, 10 predicted proteins | sample 4826731 | NCBI WGS metagenome assembly SKEM01 (sample SAMN11008809, study PRJNA524170) | human gut metagenome | biome: Human fecal sample; material: Feces; isolation source: fecal sample from pouch patient p37 | host: Homo sapiens | place: Israel: Tel-Aviv | collected 2015-07-27
ATCCCCTTCTCCGAATAAGCCTGACCACCAGTCGGCTATGCCAGAAAAAATTCCTCCAATGATCATTCTTTCACCACCTTTTCAGATTCCAATAACAACCGTTTCCCAATCATTTCAGAAATTTCTTTATTTTTGATCAACTTTTCAACATATTCTTGAAGTCGATCTGCTGCTTGTTCTTCGTAAAATTGAATTAACAATTTTTTAGCCGTCTCATTCTCAAGAGATTGAACGATTTTATAAAACATATTTTCTTCGTTTTTTTCTTCTAATTGATCATGCAGTCCATGATAGAGATTTCTAGCATATTCATCTGGTAGGAAATAATCATAATCAATTTGTAAAGCCTTAAGATCCAAGTCCGCATGTGTACAATGTATGTCTATATCATTGATATCCCACGATGGATTGAAATCTTCAATATATTGATAAGCATAAGGAAGATTCGTTTCCCCATGATTAAAAATAGGATACGGCCGTATTTTATGACCTTTCAAATCTTGTCGTTTTAAAGGAGCGAGTACAATCGTTTCACCTTCTAAAAAAGTAGAAATTCTTTCAGGAGTTAAGATACGATCTGAATCAACATTGCGATTGATATGAGTATTCATACCTAATGAATTGATGGTACTGTTCTCTTGTTCAACCGTCTTATTCCCCACTTTTTTAGAAAATTCTTCGATGGTATTATCATCTGTCGACATAATATAAATATGTGTCTGACAATTTTCTTTGATAATCGCTGCGTTTTGTTCTCCATACTTCGCATAAAGTTGCTGATAAGATTGAATAAACAGATCCCACAACATGTTTCGGCCAGCTGTGACCGTCATGATTCCTTCCATATTATCCATTGGTGGCATATTCCCAAATTCATCTAAAATAAAATGAATCCTGCGGTGACATTTATCTCCTTTAGTCTTAACACATTGCGTAGATAATTCTTTATATAACTGACTAAGAAAAATACTAACAATGATATGGTTAGATGGATCATAATCAGGTGTAAGCATAAAAATAGCCATTGGTTTATCGGTATAGTGCATCCGAATAGACTCTACTAATAAGTTACTTTTCTCCTCATCTAATGTTAGAACGGCTTCTTTTTCTAATTCTGGCAAATGGGTTTCTCCTCGTTTTTTCCGATAAACGATATTACCCTCTTCGTCTTTCAATACTCTTTGAGAAAATTCATACCAAGCCACATATTCTTTTCCTTGATGATCGTATTTTAAACAAACTTGATCACCTGCAACTAAATGACAATCAAAATTGATTTCACAAAATCCTTTATAGCCTACTTTGACACGTTCTTCATGAAATTTCTTTCCCTTATGATAAAATTCTACTACGACTCGTTGATTTAAAAGACTTTCATGTAATTTCAAATCTAAGTATTTTGGAAACCCAACCGATTTATAATCAATCGTTGATTGAGAAGTCATCTTTGCAATTTTCGTTAGAGTAAATGGATTCAATCCCGTGATTGCCGTTGATAAAATATTTCCCTTCGCTTTATCAGATCCAATTTTCGTTGCCCCATATTGTTTTTTTGCAATGTTTCCAGGTGGCAACTGATTCATAAATTCATCTAAGGCATTCAACTGTTTGAATTCATTGTCTGGATCTGGATAATAATTAAAACCGCCAATCTCAGAAAGAAGCTCAACGAGATTATTCGGTGTCAATTTGGAGTAATCTCCTGTTTGATCAGCTTGTTCTAACAACGCAAAAATAAGCGCATTGACAGCTTTCTGCGCGTTTTCGTTAAAGTATTTGTTATCTGAAGCGTTGGCATCATAATAAATCGTATTTGTGAAAGTATTGGTTAACTGTGTTGCAGTATCTATGTCTCCTCGTTTCCAGTATTTCACGATGAGTGCCAATGGATTATCACTCATTGATTGCAGTGGATCGGTGATATTAAAGGCATATACATCATACCCTCTAGCTTCTAGTTCATCTTTACTACCAACATATAATTCTGTTTTTGGATCATTAACGACCATTGAACTTTGTTTTTCTGCACGAGATAAATTGTCAATGGTGGCTAACACTTCAATCTGACCTTTCCCTGATCGAGAGGTACCAACAATACACGTATTAACAGTATCTGTTTGAATGTACCAATATTTTTTGTAATGTGTGATTGGAATACCTCCATAACCTGGAAAAGTAGTTTTTGTTTCAGGTATTTGCGGATAAATCTGTTGGATTTCTTTTAAGGTCATTAATCGATTATCCCCTTTTTGTCCATCTGCTAGAGGACGAAACCACATGTCCATTTTCAATCCCATAAGTACAGCTGGAACCACACAAACTGTCGAAATTGCTAAACGTGTACCCAAACTAGTTGTAGGAGTAAATGGATTCCAAAAACCAGCTGAATCAAAATGAAAGACCTGTGGCATTTCCTGTAATTGAAACAGATTTATTCCTTGTAAGCTTCCCTTAACAATTTCCAATCGGTTGAAAACTTCTGGTACTCTTGTTACTAAATACTCTAAAGGGAGGTATACAAGTCCACTATAAAAAATCTTTTTCGAAATGCGTTTGTCATGTTTTTCTGGTAGCTCTTCTCCTGAGGGAGTATAGCGATAGAAATGAGAAAGATACCTATTCTTTTCTAAATTGAATCGTTTGTCTTTTCGCTTCGTTGTTTCTCTAACACGCATTATTTCACCTCATTTGATTCTGAACTTTCGGAAGTGTTTGATTGTACAGTTGAATCGCTTGATCCTTCTTTAGCCTTACTAGAATCACTCTCTTTGCTATTTTCCATGCTTGACTCTGTTGTTGACTGATTGGTACGATTCAATAATTCTTCTAATTGTTGTTCATACTCTTTTCTTGCTTGTTCCTGGGCTTCTTCCTTGATTGACGCCGTTGTGGCTACAGAATCAGCCTGTGAAGATTGATTGATATGATTAAAAGCAAATACTGTTCCTCCACCTAGAAGCAAGCTTAAACTTGCAATACATCCCACCATCCATCCGTTAAAGGAACGCTGGGGTGAAGGAGTTAAATTTGCTTGGTTGTTCACTGGCGTTTGAACAGCAGCTACTGGTTGAGGATGTGTCAGATAATTTAACTGTGCTTGTCGCAATGTATCCATTTGTTCTTGACGTTCCTTACGAGCAGCTGCTTCTTTTTCCTTTTCTTGTTCTAGCCGTTGTTTTTCTATCGCCATTTTTTGTTCCGCAAGATCCTGTTCACGTTTTTTTAGTTCTAATTGTTCGCGCTCTTTTTCTTTTTTCCGTTGTTTTTCTTCTTGTTCTTTCAATTCTTGTTGGTGAATTTCATACTCTTTTTTCCATTTTGGAATTTGTGCTTGTAATTCTTGTTGGATCTGCTCGTGTTTTTCCATCAGAACTTCAGTCGTAGTTTGATAGAGTTTATTCAGTTGTTCATTTAATTCTTTGCTAATCTTTAGCTTATCTGTACGTAAACCGCGGTAGAACTCTTCTTTTCGTTCTTTAATACGTTCTTTTAACAAGTTTTCTTTTTCTTTCGATAACGCTTCTTGATTCGTCTTAGTAAAATTGTTGATCTTTTCTACACACAAGGAATAAGCATTGTCGCGTTTCTTTTCGTACCGCTCTTTGATTTTTTGTACTTCTTCTTCAATCACTCGCTGTTCTTCTTTATTTAGTTCCTCTTTTACTTTCTCCCAATTAGACGACTGTTCCGTCGCATACTCATTAATTTCTTGATCTGTTTCTTGTTGACGTTCTTCAAAGGTGGCTAATAAATCTTCTTGTGCAAGCTCATGCCAATTTGTTGATTGGACAGACTCTAACTGTTCTAAAAGTGTGCCTTTACCCTGTGAGATTAATTCTTCTTTACTCTCTAAAAATGCTTGATAGGTTTGGGGTAATTGATATTTCGAATAAAGCTCATTTAAAAATAATTTGTTTTTTTCTTTCATCCATTCATGCTCTGGCGGATATTGATCCAAAATATAATCAAATACAGTTGCCTTTTGTATCTCTATTTCGTTTTTTTCTACTTCTTCACTGATAAGTGGTTCAATATATTCCTGAGAATCCCCTTCAGTCCATGTTGACTCTTCATTAGCTTCAACTGGATCAACTTCTACTTCGTCCGTCTCTTCATCCTCCATTGTTTCTTCAAAGGGATCTACCTCCAATTGACCCATCACATCGTTCTCTTCCTCAAATATCGATTTCTGAGTCGGAATATCAGCTTGTTCGTCAACATAGACTGTCTCTTTTTCTTTTGACTCCTTCTTTGGAAATATTGGTCGTTCCCATGGTACTTCTTCATTTACTTCGACTTCACTCACTTGATTCACTTTTCTTTGGTCGCTCTCTAACTCTTCTTCTAAAACTTGTAAAAGTTTTTCGTTTCGATAAGACTCTTCCACACTCATAGTTTCATCCGTATCTTTAAACACATCAAGGCGGATTAAATCCATCAATGTAGGATAAAAACCTTCTGAAATTTGATAATCCAGTGGGCCAAAAACGTATTCTGTGCCAGCCTTTTCTATTTTTCCTTCTTTATCATGTAACGTGAGAGTCAATTTAACAGAAGATTGATTCTCTTGTTCTAACACTTGTCCTAACACATGTAGCTGTTCTTCCGTTTCAATGACAGAATATTTAATTGTTTTCGGTAAAAAGGAAGTACGCTTTCCCACTTTCTTCGTTGCTTTTCTTATTAACTCTTTATCCAATTTTGCATTTCCTGAAATCGTAAAAAACATGAATATTCTCCTTTCATAAAAAAAGGAGTAAAAAGTAGCCACGTACTTTTTACTCCTTCTACTTGTTTTTTTTATAGTCCTTGTGGGGTTTGTCCAAACATTGAGAACATTGAAACTACAATAGAAGCGGCAGCTAAAATAACTCCTACCCCCAACAATACATAACCTACGTGTGTCTTCCCGTTTTCAGCTCCTCTTCGCCCAAAGAAGAAGAAAATACCTCCAAGAGCAATGGAAGCCACTGCCGCAACAGCAGCAAAAATCATCAGATTATTTTTCAAACTAGTTGCGGCAGTTTGTAATGCTCTAAAAATATCAACTGCAGCTACTACTTTCGGTTGAGTTAAAAAATTCATTGTAATTGATTCAAACATAAGATTATTCGCTCCTTTTAATGTTTAATAATTTCATCGAATACAAGTTTTTCACGTTCACGTTGATAGATATATTCTTCTAAGTCCTTATCTTTTCCTCGTAATAGGTCAAATTGTGCTTTTTCAAGAACTTCTTTTTTCCACTGTATTTCAGAAACACCACGGCGTTCTAAGATTTTAGACGCGGCTTTTTCGAATGGTGTTTTAACTTTTGCCACTGTGATTCCTCCTTCAGGATAAATAAAAAGACTAGCAATCACTCACTAGTCTTTTGTAATTTGTATTTATTTAACTCTGATCCATCATGAATTAATTTCTCTTTCGTTCGCTTCTCATCCTTGCTAGATCCAAGAAAAATTATTTTTTTTACGCCATCCTTCTCATAGGGAACAACAATAAATAATGAATCAGGTTTGTTTATAAATTCCCTAATGCCTGCAGAATCTACTATTTTGTATCTTTCTAAACCTTCATAGTCTTTTTGCCTCTTAACTGTTATTTGTACAGGATCTGGATGCCATACACTTTCAGAATATTCCCAGGTAGTATCATCTATAATTTTTAAATTATGAATAAGACCACCTACTTCTTCTTTCCAAACAGTTCCTGGTTGCAATAAACTATTATCTTCTTTAGCTTCCGATTTCTTATTACTTGAACATCCACTTAAAATAATAAAAAATATTGCAAACATAGAGACAAACCATAGTTGCTTTTTCTTCATTTTATTCCTTCTTTCGTTGTTTATTTTTAGTATATCAAATAACGAAAGTAGCAACAAACCTCATTTGGATACACGGAGAACGAATACTCATAAAAATCCACCTTTCTATAGAAAATTTTTCTCTTGATATTGTGATTCATTACAAAAAAGAGCTATAATAAAGAAAAAACAAGAAGGAGCATTGAAATGTACGCTGATAAAAAGAAAATCGAATGGTTGCTGTTTGATAGTGGTAAATCAGTTCGTTCTATATCCATAGAATCTGGCGTACCCTTAACTACAGTAAGTGACCTTGCCAACAAACGCTCTAGTATAGACAACATGAGATTCATAAATGCTATGAAATTAAATAAATTGGCTGAAGAAATCGTTGATATTAATACTTCAACTAACAAATAAAATAAGAAAAGCCAAAATTATATAAGGCTTTTCTTATTTTTTATTGACTATATCGGTTAGCCGATATATAATAATCATGTAAACATTTTTAATTAAATTTAGGAGTTGAAAAAATGAAATTATTTAATCCAAAAACTGTTTTAGCTATTGGAACATTTGCTGCCTCACTTAGTCTTGCTGGATCTGTTGACGCTGCTTCAACTAACGTCATGTATCGCCTTTACAATCCAAATAATAATGAACATTTTTACACCTCTAGCAAAAAAGAACGTGACCATCTAGTAAAGATAAAATGGGGAAATTATGAAGGCCCCGCCTGGGAAGCACCGACTAGCGGTGGCCATCTTGTCTATCGTTTGTACAATAAAGGTCTTCGTGATCACCATTACACAGCTAGTTGGGATGAAGTGAAATGGTTGACTAAAAATTACGGCTGGACTTATGAAGGGCCTGCCTGGCGTTCTGCCGAAAAAAATAATAAACCGATCTACCGCCTTTTCCTTCCTGGTGTAAAATCTGGCTCACATCACTACACTGCAAGTTGGAAAGAAGTACAATGGTTAACCAAAGACTATGGCTGGAAATACGAAGGTATCGGTTGGTATGGCGCTGACACCTCTAAACCCAAAGTGAATAAATCGGCTCTAGAAGCTCTTTATACGAGCGTTAAGGGAACGAAAAAAGGTGACTATACCGACAATACCTGGAACGCATTCCAAACCGCTTTAAACAATGCTAAGAAAGTGTTAAATGACTCAAAAGCGACTCAAAAGCAAGTGGATAGTGCCAAAAATAAATTAGATTCTGCTTACAAAGGATTAAAGAAAAAACCAGTTCCTACTGTGAATAAAGCTGAATTACAAGCTTTATACAACCGAGTAAAATCAACTGCTAAAGGAGATTTTACAGAAGAATCTTGGAATAATTTTCAGACTGCTTTATCCAATGCTAAAAAAGTACTAGACGATTCTAAGGTTTCTCAAACACAAGTAAACAATGCTAAAAATAGTCTTGATGCTGCATTTAAAGGGTTGCAACACAAACCTGAAACGCCAAAAGAATATATGGTTACCATTAACCATATTGACAATCAAACAGGTCAAGTGATTGCTACAGATCAAGCAAAAGTGACTTCTGGTTCTACTTACACTGCTAAGGCAAAAGCATTTAAATATAGCGAAGGTGCTAAAGATAATTTTAGCTACAAAGTGATTGGTAATGATACTCAAAGCAAAACAATCACAGGTAATACAACAATCACATTCAATTATAATCAAGTGCATCAAATCAATTTGTTGTGCAATAACAACTACAAAAATGAGGGGCGAGTTGATATTTTGAAAGAACAGATAATCAACGTCACTCACGGTGAAAGTGTCACTTTAACTGCTCCTTCTATTCAAGGATATGTTTTAGACGATCGGGTAGAACCAACAAATTCAGTAACCTTAAACAATGTGACTGAAAGTCAAAATTATATTTTCAACTACACTCGTAAATTTAATGTGACTGTTAATCATGTAAATGCTGATACCAACGCTGTTCTCTCTAGTGAATCAAAAACAGTATACGAAGGGGATAGCTTCTCTACTCCTTGGAAAAATATGACTGATCAAAATTATTTCTTGTGCAGAAATGACGATCCTACCGTTACCGTGGATAAAAACGGCCAACGATCCATTAATAACGTCGATCAAAATAAAACAATCACATTCAAATATAAAAAGATTTCATTAGACGAATTACGTAACTTTATGCGTCAAAAAGAACTTGCTTGGTTAAATGATTATCGCCAACAAAATGGTGTTGCCCCAATGCAATTCAATGATATTGTTCAACAGGCTGCAGATATTCGAGCTAAAGAATTACAAGTCAGCTTCAGTCACTATCGCCCTGGTGGTGGTACTTTCCAAGATTTATTGGAAAGCTTAGGCTGCTATGGTGCTAAGGGAGAAAACATAAGTCAAACTGGGCTGTATATTGATGACCTTTTATCAGACGATGGTGCTATCGATGCCATGGTAGGATGGAAAAATAGCCCTGCCCATAATGCAAATTTACTTTATAATAACCAAAGTATTCTCGGATTAGGTCATAATTTTGTAGTTGACTCTGCTGGTAGAATTGGCGTAGATAATGTATTTATTAGTGCGAATCCAATCTTCAAATAAAAGAAAACAAGGCTGAAAATCAGCCTTGTTTTTATATTTATTTGAGTTTTAAAACTACATAGCCCAATGATGCTAAAGTAAGAAATAATATACTTCCAATAACAGTTAGCACTAAATGATTCGATCCAGTTTTTGGCACAATGACCTGAGGTAAGTTAGGTTTTACCCCAATCGTTACTACATTAGTTGCTTTCTCAATACTTTCTACTGAAACTTTTGCTTGGTTGTCGATATCCAATTCTTCATTCAAAGGAGTTTTAGCTGTAAATATCAGTTGAATTTCTCGTCCATCTAAAAGATTGTTATTTAAGAAATCAGCGGAAGCTTCCCATTTCAGCGTTCTTGAATGGCTATCATAGGTTAGTGTACCTTCTGAAGTAATATCTTTTCCTGTACTCATATCTATCACTCGCGCAGAACCTTCTTTATACGTCAAACGAGCTTCCACTGGATCTTGAATACTAAATTGCTTGTAATGATCGAGCGCAATGTCTACACCTTTTGTATGCCATTTTTGTGTGACTAGATATTGTACTTCAGATCCTGCATTTAAAGGAGCTGTAGGCGTTCCTTTTTTACCATCATTTCGACCATCAACATCTTTCCCATCTTGTTCCACTTTTTTATTTGGTTTAAGAGAGAAATAGTTTTCTACTTTATTTGTTTTTTGTGTTCCTTTGTTCGGATCATTGTTAAACGTTACAGTAGCCACATTTGGTGCAATTCCTTTTGCATCATTTTTTGCTCTCATATGGAGCTGCAAAATGTAGTCCCTACCGTAATTTGCAGCATTAGCTAAAAAGCTGTCAGAAGCAGTATAAGTGACTGTATTACCTGATACAGTTAATTTTCCTCCTGTATCAGCTTTTTTCCAAGTCCCATTCGCTTCAACATACCACAATGCGCCATCATAGTTTTTCCCATCCGATACCATATCAAAATTTTTGCTGTCAAAGGTATCAGTGATTTTAAATGATTTGTATTTGTTCATTGTGTTGACTGTTAATGCATCAAACTTTTGGTGAATATGATAGTAAACATCTGATCCTTGTGGAATCACTTTTTTGTCAATATTGTGTGCTGCCTCTTCAGTATTAGCTTTGTTAAACACTTCTTTTGTAGGCTTCGATGGTTGTGGTGTCCAAAGCAATGCAGTATCAAAGCTAAACATCATACTATTCGTATTTGCGCCAATCATGAATGTTGGGGAAGCGCCTTGAAGCGTATACGTTACACCACTTCTGTGATAAGTATCAGCTCCTACAACATCGGTGAAATGATCATTCGAGCTATAAGCCTTTTCTGCACGTCCTCCCACTACTTTTGAAGTTAAATTGTTTGTTGATAACGCAGGAGCTTTGTATTCTGCACATGCTGTATCTGTTGTGACAAAATAAGGTAAGCGATCCATTTTTTCGTACCCAACAAATTCTCTCATATCAATATTACGTTCACCGACAGATTCATTATTGTCATTATACCAAGACACACGTTGCTGATACTGTCCATTTAAACTGTAAATAGATAGAAATGTATCATTCAACTCAATACCAGCTGCTCTCATCGATCTCATTTTTGAATTAATTTCTGGCTGTGGTTCACTCAAAGCTACTTTTGTTTTTGATCCTGCATACTTAAAATCTAGTTTAACATTCATAACGTTGATTGACTGCATGAAAAAGCCTCGATAAATGTTTTTATCAAAGAGCAAATAATTATAATACTTTTTCCCATTAATTGTTTTAGCTAATCCGTCTTGGTTAACCCCAGCGTGCGCTACAAAATTAGAAAAAGTTACGTCGCAATCAATTTCTTTTCCTAGATAAGTGCCCACCTTTTGATAATGGGCAACAATTTTTGACGTGCTTTTCAAATCTTTGACTTTTGGCCAAGCAAGTACTTTTTGTTTTTTAGTTGAATACTCATCTAGTATCTTAAATCCATTGATCCCAGTTACTTCGATATTTCTCAATGAATCACTATCATGATAAAGTACCAGATTATTATTTTCTTTGATTTGACTCGGATCAACTTTTTCTAAGGCCTGGACTGCAGTTCCCCTTGCAAAAAGAAGAAGGAACAAAAACAACACTAAAGTAAATACTCTTCCCGTAGTGCAATGAATTTTATTTTCCATAATGCCCTCCATCTATTATTTTGTTAAACGATTGTAAGCTTCTCATTCTTTTTTTCCTAATACCCACGTTACCAATCCTGCAAGAAGAAACAAACTAGCCATAAAAATTGGATTGATTAAGAGCTTGTTAATCACTTCTAGTGGCATGGAAGCATGCTGGATATTTAGAAAATGAACGAACAATCGTTGATATCTTGGGTAAATTGATAATTGAGAAAAAACTAAACCGCAACACAATATTGTTGCGGCTAAAAAAGATAGATTAAAAACTAACATTTTTATTATTTTCATCATTTCATCCTAATCGTTAAAAAATAAATGAGTGAAAAAATCCCAACAATTATCAAAAAAGTTTTTCTTTACACCAGTTGATACAACTTTTTTAATTTCTTCTTTCGGCTCTGATTTCTTTGATTTAGGATATAACCAAACATCCGTCAAAAATTCACCCTTTTCATCTGAAACAGGTGTCAATAAAACAATATCTTCGCTATTTGAAATGTTTTCAGGGCTTGATTCATTGACGATATAGTATGCTTGTTTTTTGTTTGCAGGTACTTCAATTGAAAAATCAATCACGCCTTCCTGATCATCAATTGTTTGGGTTTCTCCTTCAGTCACTTTTTTCAACTGATCGTATGAAAGTTTTTTTGCTCGATCTTTCAATTTTGACTCAATTATTTCTACCGATTGATTTTTCTCATTATCATCTTGTGTCATTTCTTCTAAGATATTCGTGATATCGTAGACAATAAACTTTGCACCATTGACACCTTCTTGCTGAGTCACTTGCCTTCCTTGATTGTTGATTCGATTCGAAGAAATAATTTTTTGAATATGAATGTTTTGCTTGATTACTTGCGTATCTTCTACTTCTTGCAGTTTTTCTGAAGTCTCTGAAGAACTTTCTGACGTTGATTCCGCTGATTCAGTAGAACTCGTACTTGAATCTGCCGTTTCTTCTGCAGTGTTCTTCGAACTGTCCGTGTCACTTGTTGCAGTTGTTGAACTATCTGTTGTCTGACTGGTAGTTGGAGTAGTACTGCTATCAGCAAAAGATATCTGTGAGTAAGCTGCAGTTGCAAAGAGAGCTGCTACACAAACAAACAGCCATTTTCTCTTATTCATTCCGATCTCCTCCTTATTTTTTTTATAAATAAAAATAATAGGAACGCAAAAAAAGCGAATAGCAGTGCTAATCGCCAATCCAATGAAATTGATTTCCTATTTTTTGCTTTTTTCTGTAGTTTTAAATCTTCTTTACTGAATGACACTCGTTCACCATACACTAAAAAGCGGTGTGAGTTAACACCTTTTGGCGTGCATGTCATTAACGTGATCCTATCTTGGTCTTTTTCAGGCATGAGATAATCTAAATAATTTTTTTGTAATTCTTCTGCTTTAACTTCTTCAATTCGATAAATTTGATAGGCATGTTGTTCTTCATTTACCTTAATAAAGAATTTTTGCCCTTTTTTTACTGAAGGCAAATCATCGAAAAGATTATCTTTATAAAGTCCACTGTGCCCCGCGATTAAAGGATTTTTACCGTTTCCTCCTGTAATATCGCCAGTTCCTTCCGTAATCCCTACACCATTCTCTAAAATTTTGTCGGAAGTTCCGTCATAAATTGGTAGTTTTAAAGAAATACTTGGAATTGTAAGAACACCAACAGGATCGCCTAACTCTATTTTCGCAACATCCAAAGAAGAATCTGTTTTTTCAAGATTTTCAATGGCTAAAATTCTTTGCTGTTGTTGAAATTTCGCTACATTTGTTTCCACAGCTGGAATTAAATAGACTGCTACTGCCGACAGCAACCAAAAAAATATCATCAGTTTGTGCATGACTCTTCTTTTTGGGGGCTTACGAATAATCATTAGCTGATCCTTCTAGGCTTTCTTCTTAAAGTAAACAACTGCAGAAAGTGCCCCTGCTCCTAGCAACAAGCAAGAGATCAATACATACGTTTGGAAACCATTACTACCTGTTAATGGAATAGCTGCTTTTTGATTATTTTTAACAGTGATTCGATTTTCCTCTTTAAATGAGTTTTTGTTTACTGTGAACTACTCACCACTTAGCTAAACCTGACGGTTCTTAACGCTTGAAGTGGGAGCTTCTTGGGAATAGAGCATACTTGATAGCGTATTTCTTTACTAACAGCGGTGTCTCTTATTTACCAAGCTAT
>SKEM01001161.1_pt1 | contig 12711 bp, 10 predicted proteins | sample 4826731 | NCBI WGS metagenome assembly SKEM01 (sample SAMN11008809, study PRJNA524170) | human gut metagenome | biome: Human fecal sample; material: Feces; isolation source: fecal sample from pouch patient p37 | host: Homo sapiens | place: Israel: Tel-Aviv | collected 2015-07-27
ACACAACCTAAAAATCCAGCACACTGTCCACTCGACCCTCTAGCTCAATAAGCAAAAAGTGTACTAATTCCAATCACCAAAAGAGGAATTAGTACACTTTTTGTCGATCAAGAATGCTGTTACAACGGCATTTATAACCTATTTTTCTGTACGTTCAAGGACTGTTACGGACTCGACATGCGTCGTCTGTGGGAACTGGTCGACTGGCTGAATTGGCTTCGTGACGTGGTAGCCCTGTTCCGCAAACCGTTGAATATCACGAACCAAGGTCGCCGGGTTACAGCTAACATAAATTACCTTTTTCGGTGCCATCTTACCAGTGGCTTCAATTAATGATTCAGCGAGCCCCTTCCGTGGTGGATCCACAATCACAACATCCGGTTTCAACCCTTCCGCTTGCCACTTGGCAAACTGCTCTTCTGCCTTGCCAACAACAAACTCCGCATTCGTAATCTCATTGTTTTGCGCATTCTTCTTCGCATCTGCAATCGCGGCCGGTACAATTTCAACCCCATAAACCTGCTTGGCATGCTTAGCAACTGCTAGAGAAATCGTCCCAATTCCACAATAAGCATCAATCACGGTCTGAGAACCATCAAGTTCTGCATTATCAATGGCTGCTTGATACAACCGTTCCGTCTGTTGCGGATTAACCTGGTAGAAAGATAATGGCGAAATTGCAAAATCAATCCCTAATAATTGGTCATGAATTTCGTCCGCTCCCCAAAGCGTCACATCCTGATCGCCAAGCAATCGATTCGTACGGCGATCATTAATATTTTGCACAATACTTTTCACTTCTAGGACGCCAGCCACGATGCCATCCACAATCTGTTGCTTCATCGGTAAGTGCTTAGTATTAGTAACCAAAACAACCATCACTTCATGACTGTAATAACCACGCCGCACCATAACTGTCCGAATAATTCCCTTACCAGTTTGTTCATTATACGGCGTCACGTGATACTTCCGAAGCAGATCTCGAACGACCACAATTGCCTGATCAATTGCAGGATCCTGAATATAGAAATCTTCAATTGGGACAAGGGTGTGGCTACCCCGCTTATAAAATCCCGTTTCTAGCTGACCACGAATCATTTTTACTGGTACCTGAGCCTTATTACGATAATGGTATGGCTTTTCCATCCCTAAAGTTGGCAACACTTCGATATTATCTAAATGCGCCTTTGCTAAAAGTTCTTGAATCTGATGCTGCTTAAACTTTAGTTGTGCTTCATACTTTAGATGGCCAAGTGGCGCAATGCCCGTCTGAATATATTTTTTATTTTGCACATCAACTCGATCCGCACTTTTAGTTTGCCAATCCATCACCCGTCCCCACGCGAAATGACTAGCAACCTTCGTAATCCGAACCGTAATTTGCTCTCCCGGAAGCGCGTTTGGGACAAACACGGGAAAGTCATCAATTTTAACTAAGCCATTGCCTTCGTAAGTTAAATCAGTGATCGTTGCTGAATATTCTTCATTTTTGTGTACTGGAATTTGGCGTTTCACAGTTCTTCCTCCATTATTAACGTTTGTAATGCTTTCATTATAACAAAGCTCGTGTAGCAGATACCGACATTTTCAAAAAGCATTTCGCCCCGATTTAAGGAAAAGTTATTTTATATTATGTTTTTCATAAGACGGTTTCGTAAATATATCTTTTTATAAAACATTCAGGTATGATTAAGATACTAAATAACCACATATTTCTGAGGAACTCGTTATCATGGTCAAACCCGGCAATATCGTATTCACTCAATGAATCATCATTTTTGATTCATGGCAAAGAAAGACCATAGGTGAAAATATGTACTGGATTTGGGTATTAATCGTAGGTGGTTTAATCGGATTAGTTGCGGGAGCAATTACTAAACGGGGTGGCTCCATGGGCTGGATCGCTAACATCATTGCAGGATTAGTTGGCTCCTCCCTGGGTCAAGCATTATTAGGATCATGGGGACCAAGCCTCGCTGGTATGGCAATTATCCCGTCATTAGTGGGAGCCATCATCCTAGTATTAATTGTCTCGCTCATTTTCGGGGTTAAGAAAGATCCTGCTTAAATAATGATCAGGTTGGGAAGTGCTCCCCAGCCTTTTTATTTGGTTTACTTTCAAACTTACTAATTGTAAGTTATAATAAAGATACAATCTTTGGAGGTGACAATCTGATGAGTAAAATTTTTGTTGTTGGCGGATCAGGCCGGGTTGCAACTGACTTAATTAAAGATCTTGTTAATGCAGGGCATGACGTCATCGCCGGTGCTCGTCATCCCGAGAAAGTCTGGCAAAATGACCATGTTACGGCCTTCAAACTAGACCTGCACAGTGATGTTTCAGAAATTGCCAAGCAATTCAATGGTGCTAATGCCATTTATTTTGTGGCTGGATCACGGGGTCAAGATCTACTGCAAACGGACGCCATGGGTGCAGTTAAAACGATGCAGGCAGCTGATCAAGTTGGCATCAAACGCTACATCATGCTGAGTTCGATGTACGCGCTCCAACCTGAAAAGTGGCAAGATTATCCAGCCTTAGCCGCAATTACCGATTACAACATCGCAAAATTCTTTGCGGATGATTATCTGGTAAGCAGTACCGACTTAGATTACACCATTATCCAACCGGCTTCACTCACGGAAACGCCCGCAACTGGTAAAGTTACGTTTGGCGAAGGTCAAGATACCACCAATTCTATTGCAGACGTGGCGCAAGTCCTCGCTGATGTCTTAAATGCACCGAACACCATTAAAAAAGTCATTATGATGCGGGCTGGTGACACCCCAATTGCAGAAGCAATCCAGCAAATTTAAATGATTCCACGAGATAAGAAAACGACTTCAGGATCTCCTGAAGTCGTTTTTTGACTACCATCAATTATTTATCGTTCTGTTTAATTTGATCGACACCGCGAACAAAATCATCTTCCGCCTTTTTCATATCTGGCGTCAACGTTGAAATGGCTTGATTAGGAATCGCATCAACATCGGCAACAATATCCAGGTGCTGACGTAATGCTTGAAAGTGCATTGGTGCGTCCCCACCATACTCACCATCAAGGTTAATCATCAACCGTTCATTTTGTTCAACCGGTGTAATTTCGACATCCTTGGCCTTCACATAAATTACTCGTGGATCACCAATATGGGTTCCCTTGAGGGCCTTTGCCATCAATTGCATTAGGCCGACCATATTGCTATCCTTCACGATAATCAAGGAAAACATTCCGTCATCCAAGGCCGCGTCTGGAACGATTTGCTCAAAACCACCAACTGAGTTAGTTAGCGCTAAGAACACCGTCGAAGCCATCCCATCGAATTCATGACCATCATATTTAATGTTCATATGAACCGGCTTTACCTGGGGTAGCATTTCAGCCCCTTTGGCAAAGTAAGCTAGATAGCCGAAGAGAGACTTCATTTGGCTGGAAACATCGTAAGTTAATTCGGTCAATGTTCCACCCGCCGCAATGTTCATGAAGTAGTTATCGCCCGCTTTTCCCAAGTCAATCTTAAAATGATTCTGGGGATTTAAAATTAGCTTAGCAGCGGCAACTGGATCTTCTCGTGGAACGTGCAGGGCCCGCGCATAGTCATTCGTGGTTCCGGCAGGAATAATTGCTAGGCGTGGTCGTTGCTCTAAACCGGCAATCCCATTGATTACTTCATTCAACGTTCCGTCACCACCCGCAGCAATGATTAGGTCAAAGCCCTCTTGGGCCGCCCGCGCTGCTTCGTTTTTGGCGGAATTTGGTTCCGGTGTAGTCGCAAAGGCACTCGTTTCATACCCTGCCAGTTCATAAATTGCCAGGATGTCAGCCAGATCATCATGCATCGCTTCACGACCAGCGACTGGGTTATAAATAATCCGTGCTCGTTTCCGCATTGCTGACCTCCTGATTATTGTGCATTCAATGACTTCATTAACAGTTGGTTAACCACTTGTGGGTTTGCCTTACCACGGGTCTGCTTCATAATTTGACCGACTAAGTAGCCAACTGCCCGATCCTTACCATTCTTAAAGTCTTCAATTGATTGTTGGTTATTTGCCAAAATATCATCAATAATTGGTTGCAATTCCTTAGGATCAGATAATTGAACCAAACCATGCGCCTTGGCATAGGCAGCAGGTTCTTCACCAGCAATAATTCCCTTAAAGACCTTCTTAGCCATCTTCGATGAAATCGTACCATCCGTAATTAACTTAACCATTCCCGCTAAGTTAGCTGGTGTTAACTTCGTATCTTGAAGATCCACTTGTTCATCGTTCAGATAGCTATTAACGTCATTCATCAAGTAGTTAGCAACCCGCTTTGGATCTGCCCCATCCTTAACCGCTTCGTCGAAGAAGTCAGACATTTCCTTAGTTTGGGTTAAGACCATTGCGTCATAGTCAGAAAGCCCTAAATCATTAGTGTAACGTTTCCGCCGTTCACCTGGCATTTCTGGCATTTCACCCTTAATCTCATTAATCCATTCATCGGAAACGTCCAATGGTGGAATATCAGGTTCAGGGAAGTAGCGATAATCTTCGCTTCCTTCCTTGCTTCGCATTGAGACGGTTTCCTTAGTGGCTTCATCATACCGCCGGGTTTCTTGGGCAATCGTACCACCAGATAAGATAACTTGTTGGTGCCGCTTCTCTTCAAATTCAAGCGCATTCTTAACGTAGTTGAAGGAGTTGATGTTCTTCATTTCCGTCTTAGTACCAAATTGATCAGAACCAAATGGCCGGATAGAAATGTTGGTGTCCACCCGCATGGACCCTTCTTCCATCTTCACGTCAGAGATCCCAGTAAATTGAATTCGCTGACGCAGTGCTTCCAAATAAGCAACTGCTTCATCTGCTGAAGCAATGTCCGGCTTAGAAACAATTTCAATCAATGGCGTTCCCTGCCGATTTAAGTCGACATAAGAATATTGCCCAGTGTGCGTGTTCTTTCCGGCATCTTCTTCAATGTGCATTTCGGCAATCCCGATCTTCTTTTTCTTGCCGTTGACTTCAATTTCAACCCAACCATCCGTTGCAATCGGCGTATCGGATTGAGTAACCTGGTAAGCCTTTGGGTTATCTGGATAGAAATAGTTTTTCCGGTCAAAGTGCATGTGCTTGGTAATATTAGCGTGCAATGCTAATCCTGCCATGATCCCATCTCTAACAACCCCTTTATTTAGGGTTGGCAAGGTTCCTGGATAGGCCCAGTCAATCACATTAGTATTGAGGTTTGGTTCCACCCCATATTGAACTGGGGAAGGACTATAAATTTTGGAGTTAGTCTTTAATTCAACGTGGACTTCAAGACCAATGGTTGTTTGAAAATTCATCTTAGTCTTGACCCCCTAACTTAGCATTCTTTTTGTGAAAATCAGTGGTTTGTTCAAATGCGTATGCTGCATCGTAAATCGTTTGTTCATCAAATGGTTTCCCGATAATTTGCAGCCCAACAGGCATACCATCCTTCTTGGAGAAACCAGCTGGCAATGACATTGCTGGTAATCCCGCCATGTTGACAGGAATGGTTAACACATCATTCATGTACATCTTCGTAGGATCGGTAATCTTATCGCCAAATGGAAAGGCAGTCGAAGCATCCGTTGCCCCCATAATGACATCATAGTCCTCAAAGACCTTGTTGAAGTCATCCGCAATCAAACGCCGTACTTTAGCTGCTTTATTGAAGTAAGCATCGTAAAAACCAGCAGAAAGGGAGAACGTTCCCAACATAATCCGCCGCTTAACTTCTTCACCAAATCCCTCAGTCCGGGTTCGTACATATACATCTTCCAGATTCTTAACATCATCGGCACGGAAGCCATAACGAATTCCATCATACCGCTGCAAGTTTGAGGATGCTTCAGAGGAAGCCAAAATGTAATATGCAGAAACACCGTACTTCGTATGTGGCAATGAGACGGTATCAATCGTGGCCCCTAATGATTCATAATGTTTCAGTGCTGCCTGAACTACTTCACGCACATCTTCATCAATTGCATCGCTCACGTATTCTTCGGGAACGGCGATCTTTAAGCCCTTTACGCTTGCTTGATCCAAATTAGCTGCCCAGTGTGGTACCGGTCGGTTAGCAGAGGTCATATCATGATGGTCAACACCACTGATTGCTTCCATCAAAAGAGCATTGTCTTTAACATTCTTAGTTAACCAACCAACTTGATCAAAACTAGAAGCAAAGGCAATGACTCCCCACCGAGAAACCCGACCATAAGTTGGCTTCATTCCGACAATGCCATTAAAGGAAGCTGGTTGCCGAATTGATCCACCAGTATCGGTCCCTAATGCGGCTAAAACATCTCCTGCAGCCACTGCAGCTGCGGAACCACCAGAAGAGCCCCCAGGAACCCGCGTCAGATCCCATGGATTCTTAGTTGGCTTAAAACCAGAGTTTTCTGTTGAAGAACCCATCGCAAATTCATCAAGGTTCGTCTTACCAACGTTGATGGAGCCAGCGTGGTTTAGATTTTCAATCACTGTAGCGTTGTAGATAGGCTTAAAGTCCTTCAAAATCCTGGAAGCAGCAGTTGTGCGAAGTCCTTTAGTGCTGATCATATCCTTGGTTGCAAACGGAATTCCCGCCAGAATTTGATCATCCTGAATACCAGATTGATCTAAAGCAGCCGCTTGTTTCAGTGCCGCCTCTTCATTCAACGTCAGAAATGCCTGAACATCATCTTCGGTGTTTTTAATTTGCTTGAAAGATTCCTTAGTTAACTCTGTGGCACTCACTTCACCATTAACTAATTGATTGTGAAGATCCGTAATGTTGGTTTCATTAAAATTCATTATTCGCCATCCTCACTTTCGTCAATAATTGCTGGAACCTTAATTAAGCCATCATGCGTTTCAGGTGCATTTGCCAACAGTTCATCTCGTTGACCACTCTGCACTCCCTTGTCTTCACGCATTACATTATGTTCGGTTGTTGGTGTATACATTGGTTCAACACCGTCCGTATCAACCTTTTGCAAGTCAGTAAAAAGATCGATAATTTCTTCCAACTGCGGAGTAATCTTATCTAATGCCGCATCATCAAATGATAATTTGGCGAGGTCAGCGACGTGCTTTACTTCTTGCCGATCGATTTTTTCAGCCATTCTCTTAACCTCTTTCCATTCCTTCAAAAATATTACACGAAACTATTTTATCACAAGCCCGGGCCTTTTACCGCTCTTCAAAGCGCTTTTTACGATCAAAAGGCCGGAATGCTCTCCAGCCTTTGTGAAAAATTAATATGAGTTAAAGACATGTGATTGGAAATTATCAGAGCCGGAATTCCGGTAAACCACAGCCTGCATTTCGGAATCTGATTGAATCTTAATATCGATAGGAATCCCATGTGGCAAGTAGCGTTTAGCGGCCCGGGTAATGTATTGCGTAAAGCTGGTAATTTCCGATTGACTGTAGAACTGCGTAGTAATAGTGATGTGCATCCCGGACAAATTACCATTGTGATACTGAGCCTGCGCAGTAACACCACTCAAGTTCGGGAAGAAATTCTGTACTTGACTCTTAAAGTTGGAGAAACTGTCGTTGTCAGTTGAACTACCAGAATTTTCACTAGTTTCTGCACTAGCCTTTGGCAAAACAGCGTTCCGATAATTCAACTTGGTCCAACTAGATACTGTCTTCCCCTTGTTATTGCTGTAAGCAAAGAACGTCCCACCAACTAAACTATCATCAGGGGCTTGTTTATAAAGAGCAATTACAATTGGAATATTCTTTAGAGCTTTCCTCTGGCGGAGCCGCTTTAAAATCTTGGCCGCCGCAATTTTACCCTGCTGTTCAACTTCAGAATCGGAGATCTTCTTAGTGTAGTATGGGCCATCCGTCTTCTTTTGGTAGCGATATTCACTATTGATTCCAATTCCGATCGTCATTCCCTTGAGCTTTAAGGAATTACCACTTTCGGTCATGTAATCCTGTTCTTCAATTTGCTGAATATACTCAGGGTTCGGGTTACTCTTTTTCCCTTGCTTAGGATTCAAACCATTGGGATTACTGCTAGACTTCCGACCAAGCCAGCTCTCAATCGTATCTGAACTTAAATACTGGCCTTCTTGGAAAATATAGTTTTTCGTCGAGAAGACCCGTTTTGAAACCTCTGTAAGGCCATTTTCAAAACTCTTCAAATTATATTGATTGTTGTTTTGACTGGTATTGACTCCCCGGGCCTTGCTAGTTCGGTAACGGCCACCCTTAATTACACCTTGATACGTACCGCTTGATGAACCAGTGGTCGTGTAATTACCCTTACTAGAACTTTTACCACAAGAAGCCAGTATAAACGTTGCAAGCAATACTGACCCAGTGATCAGTAATTTTTTAACTTTCACGAGCTTAATTATCCTCCTTCATTGCTTGACTAAAGCGTTGTTCATCCCAAATTGGAATTCCTAACCCCTGAGCCTTTTGCAATTTACTGCCGGCCTTTTCGCCTGCAATCAACAGGTTCGTTTTTTTAGAAACACTTCCGGTAACTTGTGCACCATGTTCTTCCAGCCACTCTTTGGCTTCGCCACGTGTAAACATCGCTAATTTCCCGGTTAAAACAACCCGTTGACCATTCCATTCACTAGAAAGATCAACATGCGAAGCAGCCGTGTATTCCATATTGACTTGAACATCCTTCAGTTCTTGAATAAGCTGGTGAACCTGCGTGTTTGCAAAGTAGGTAGCAACACTATCCCCGATTGTTGGTCCAATCGTATCCACGGCAGCAATATCCTCTGCTGACGCCTTCATTACCGCATCTAGCGAACCAAACTTTTCTGCAATTAACCGGGCCACCTTAGCACCAACATGACGGATTCCGAGGCCGAACAATAAACGTTCGACTGAATTATGACGGCTATTATCAATTGATGTCAATAGGTTAGTAGCCGATTTTTCACCAAATTTATCTAAAGTTAATAATTGCTCTTCATTTAGCCGATATAAGTCGGCAAAATCACGAACTAATTTTTTATCCCAAAGTTGTTCAATAATTTTGGGGCCTAAACCATCAATGTTCATCGCATTCCGTGACGCAAAGTGGGCTAACCCTTCTTTAATTTGTGCTGGACACATTGGATTTACACAACGGAGTGCCACTTCACCGTCGAGGTGGACTAATTTAGATTCGCAAACCGGACATTGTGTTGGGATTTGGTATTCTTCACTATTGACAGGTCGCTTTTCAATTATTACCCGGGAAATCTCTGGAATAATATCGCCGGCCTTATGCAAGAGTACCGTATCGCCTAATCGAATATCCTTTTCACGTAAATAATCAGGATTGTGCAAGGACGCGCGGCTTACTGTCGTCCCCGCCAATTGGACTGGATCCATAACTGCAGTTGGCGTCACGTTACCAGTACGACCAACTGTCCACACAATTTCACGAACAACCGTTGCTTGCTCCTCAGGAGGAAACTTATAGGCAATTTCCCACCGTGGTACTTTCACCGTGTTGCCAAGCTTAGTCTGGAGATGCAAATCATTTACTTTTTCCACAATCCCATCAATACCATATGCTAATTGATCCCGCTGCGCAGTATATTCACCAATATACTCAGCTAGCTCCTCCTCACTATGAACGGTCTGGTTATGCGGATTCACATTAAATCCTAAGTCCCGCATTCGTTGCAACGCTTCTTCCTGGGTCGTCACACCTAGCTTTTCATATTCTGGGACATAATACATAAACGTTGCCAAATTTCGCCGAGCAGTAACTTGAGGATCTAATTGACGAAGACTACCCGCGGCAGCATTCCGTGGATTAGCAAAAACCGGCTGGCCATTTGCTTCCCGTTCAGCATTTAATTTGACAAATGACTCCTTTGGCATATAACACTCGCCACGAAATTCTAACGAAAGTGGTTCCGGGAGTTGATGTGGAATATCTTTAATCGTCATAGCATTTGCCGTAATATCTTCGCCAATTACCCCATTTCCTCGGGTCGAAGCTTGAATTAACCGACCATTTTCATAAACCAAAGAAAGGGATAAACCATCAATCTTTAGTTCCAAGTCGTATTCAATTGGTGCAGTATCTAATAGATTACTTTGTTGCCGTTCGTTAAAGGCATGCAATTCTTCTACAGAAAAAACATCGCCCATTGAAAGCATTGGAATATCATGGGTAACCTTCGCTAATTGAGTATCTGTCTGGCCGCCGACCCGCTGAGTTGGGGAATCTGGGGTGACCAGTTCCGGAAAGCGGGCTTCTAATTCAACCAATCGTTGATACTGACGATCATAAACATAATCCTCAACACTTGGATTATCTTGCTCGTAATATTCCTTTCCCCACTGAATCAATTGCTGACGAAGCGGACCAATTTCTTTTTTGGCCTCAGCCAGAGTTATTTGTTCTTCAGCCATCTTTATTCATCTACCTTTTCAATTGGTGCAAATGTTGCCAACAATCGGCGAACGCCCTCTTTTGGAAAAGCAATATCTAACTCCATATCGCTTCCTGAACCATTAACAGCGACCACGGTGCCAATTCCCCACTTTTTATGCTTAACCTTATCGCCAGCACTCCAGGATTGTTTATCTGCTCCCGTACCATTATTCGTCTTTGGGGCAACTCGTTTGCCAGCTGAAGCATATGAATGCGACCGTCGACTAGCACCATAAGTTGTAGCCGTTGCTGCACGCTGCGCATAATTGTTTCGCCCACCATTTCCAAATGGGGTTCGTATACTTTGTTGACTATCGAAGTCTAAAAGTTTGTCATCAATTTCGTCAACAAACTCTGACTCCGGATTTCTTTGAATTCGTCCATATAGAACCCGGGACATCGCATTAGTAAGGAATAACTTCTTCTGGGCACGAGTAATACCAACATAAGCTAAACGCCGCTCTTCTTCCTCTTCTTCCGCATTGTTCAGGGCCCGGGCCATTGGGAAGATACTTTGTTCCATTCCAATTAGGAAGACAACCGGGAATTCTAGTCCCTTGGCCGCATGCAAGGTCATCAATGTTACCGTATTTTCTTGATCTTCAATGTCATCTTGCGGAGATACCAATGCAAGATCAGTCAAGAAACGGGTTAATTTTTCTTGAGCATTTGCAGCATCATCTGCGTTGTTCTTATCAAATTCCTGGGTTACGGACTTGAATTCATCAAGGTTGTCCAACCGTGATTGGGCTTGAAGACTCTTTTCAGCTTCGTCTTGTAACGCTTTACGATACCCAGTCCGCTCCAAGATTAAATCGGTTAATTCAGTAATGGAAAGTTCATCGGCTTGGTCCTGAATCGTACGCATTTCTTGGGCAAAACCATCAAGCTTATTACGCACACTCGTTGAAATTTGGTTAGCCAACATGATGTTTTGGGTAGCGGTCAGCAGCGACATATTATTTGTGGCCGCAAAGTCCCGCAATTTTTCAATACTGGTTGGTCCAATTCCCCGCTTAGGCGTATTAACAACCCGTTCAAAACTCATTGAATCATTCGGATTGGCAACGAGTGTTAAGTAAGCTAAAATATCACGAATTTCTTTTCGGTCATAGAACTTGTGACCACCGACCATCGTGTATGGAACTGAACTTTTCAGAAATGTTTCTTCAATGATCCGCGATTGAGCGTTGGTCCGATATAAAACAGCAAAATCGCCATACTTATAACCATGTTCCCGCATTTGTTCTTGGATTTTTTTCACCACGTAGTAAGCCTCATCGTGCTCACTTTGGGCACGATAGTACGATATCTTATCACCTTGACCATTTTCCGTCCACAGGTTCTTATCTTTTCGCTTTTGATTATTAGCAATCACTTCATTTGCCGCATTTAAAATTGTTTGTGTGGAACGATAATTTTGTTCCAGCATAATTGTCGTGGCGTTCGGATAGTCCTTTTCGAAATTCAAAATGTTATTCATGTTGGCACCCCGCCAACCGTAAATACTTTGATCAGCATCACCAACCACACATAGGTTATGATAGCCATCCGCTAACATATGAACCAGTTCATACTGAGCATCGTTGGTATCTTGGTATTCGTCAACGTGAATATATTGGAACTTATCTTGATAATATTGCAGCGTTTCAGCATCCGCCTTAAATAGCTGAATCGTCTTCATAATCAGATCATCAAAGTCCAGCGTCTGGTTGGTTTCTAACTCGCGCTGATAAAGACGGTAAGCTCGACCAACCATTTTACGAAATGGATCTTGATACCGCTTTTCATATTCATCTGGTGTCATCATTGCATTCTTGGCATTTGAAATGGCACTTAGAATCTGCCGAGGATCAAATTTTTTGGTGTCAATATTTAACTCCGCACAAATCCGTTTCATTAATGTCCGTTGTTCACCAGGATCAGCAATTGTGAAGGCAGTGTTGAAGCCTAACTTATCAATATCCCGTCTTAAAATTCGCACACATAGCGCATGGAAAGTGGAAACCCAAATATCATTGGCACTATCACCTAACAACTTACCAATCCGTTCTTTCATTTCGCGTGCTGCCTTATTGGTAAAGGTAATGGCGAGAATATGCCATGGTAGTACATTTTTTTCTTCAATTAGGTAGGCTACCCGGTGGGTTAACACCCGCGTTTTGCCTGATCCGGCGCCGGCCATTACTAAAACCGGACCCTCAGTCGCTAAAACCGCTTCTTGTTGCTTGTCATTCATTCCTGCCAGTGCTGATTGCATTGTCACACCATTCCATCCTCTCTTAAAATCAGTCAGTGAATATTATAC
>SKEM01001163.1_pt1 | contig 12674 bp, 12 predicted proteins | sample 4826731 | NCBI WGS metagenome assembly SKEM01 (sample SAMN11008809, study PRJNA524170) | human gut metagenome | biome: Human fecal sample; material: Feces; isolation source: fecal sample from pouch patient p37 | host: Homo sapiens | place: Israel: Tel-Aviv | collected 2015-07-27
ATCATAAAATTTTCTCGTTCAAAAATAAACCTCTAAATTTGTTTCGTGGTTCAGTTTATAAAGCAATCCAAAATTTGCACACAGGTATATCTTTTTTCTGAGATAATAGATCTTAAAACAGTTTATTGATTTATTTTTACACTTTATGATTTATATTACTTTCCTTCACAATATAATTCGGGCGTTTTTTCACTTCTGTAAAAATTTTACCGATATATTTCCCAACGATGCCCAAGCAGAATAGTTGCAAACCACCTAAAAACAGGATGATACAAACAAGTGACGGCCAACCTGGTACAGGATTTTGAGTCACCAGATTAGTAATAAAGAAATATAACATCGAAATTATCGCAATCACACAACTACTGATGCCAACAATTGTAGCAAAAGTTAAAGGTGCCTCTGAAAAATTGACAATCCCCTCTAGAGAGTACTTAAAAAGTGACCAAAAATTCCAACTCGTTTCTCCTGCTGACCGCTCACGATTTTCAAACGAGATATAGTAGGTATCAAAACCAACCCAGCTAAAAATACCTTTTGAGAAACGATTGACTTCATTTAACTCTAAAATGGCCGTCACTACCTGACGCGTCATCAAGCGAAAATCACGCGCGCCGTCCACCATCTCTGTATCTGAAATACGGTTAATCACTTGATAAAATTTCTTTGCGAAAAAAGAGCGGATAACTGGCTCACCAGTTCGACTAGAACGTCGTGTCCCAATAATATCATAGCCTTCCTGAATCTTCTGGTACATCTGTGGGAGTAACTCAGGTGGATCTTGTAAATCAACATCCATAACAGTGATCAACTCACCTGTCGTTGCTTTTAAACCAGCTAACAAGGCAGCTTCTTTTCCGAAATTTCTTGAAAAAGAAATAAAATTGACATTATCATATCGGTCAGCAGCCTCGCGCAACCTAGATAAGGTGCCATCTTTTGAACCGTCATTGACAAAGATATATTCAAAAGCTAAGGGCAACTCAGCTTCTATTTTTTTCATCTCTATCAGATAAATCGAAATGGTTTCTTGTTCATTGTAACAGGGAATAACTACAGATATTTTTTTCATACTCTCTTCCTTATTGAATATTTTTGTAGGAAGATAATTATAACCATTATTCCAATTGTTATAAAAGTGATTATCAACCCCAGTAAACTTGCAGAAGATAGACCAAAATAAGAGACGATCATCCCTTGTGTACCTTTAGGCAAGTTAATTTGGACATAACCTCCTTTAGAGGCCTGTACGTTTAAATTTTCTTTTTTTCCATTCCATACATTATAAGCTTTATAGCCTGGATAGTATATTTTGGGTAATTCAATCCGCTTTATACCATCGGTTTTTTTTATGTTAAATGAAACTTTAGAACGCATACCACTTGTGGTCAAATTATTAATAATGGCTGATTTATTTTGCTCTAAATCTAAATAACCCTCAGCCCTTCTTTTTTCTAGGTTTGGATAGATGTATTGATTAGCCATCCAGAAAACGTTTTGATTTTCGTCAATAATCGCTGATAACGTTTTATTTTTAGTGCCAATTGATGTTGGAAAAAATTCACCTATCGCTGTCTTTAAATTTTGTTGACCATTAATATCATAATTTTTATCAATACTACCTGACTGATTGAAATTAGCTCTAAATAGATTATCTTTAGCTTCAATTGAAAACTGGCTGATACCGATACTGATAATCATTAAGATAACCAACATCCCACAATGCCAATACGGTGACAATTTATTAGTCAATTTACCATAAGTAAGACCTATAAAAACTGAAAATGTGATACCCGATACATAAAACATAATGCGACTAGGATACTGAATTGTCCATAAAATTGATGGCATCTTAGTCCAATCAACCCAAAAACTACATAACACAAATGTGCTCAAACCAAATAAAAAGAAAATGATAATCCTTGAAACCTTCAAATTCACATTTTGATTTTCTTTACCTTTTTTGCCTAAAAATACCAAAAGTAAAATTAAAGATAGTCCCAATAAAACATTTGGAAAATTTGTAACATTAAATGTTTTGGGAAATAACATTGATTTCCAAGAAAATCTTAATGAATTCAAAATTAATGGATTTTTCCACATGAAATAGCCCAAAAAATCAGAATTGAATTGATTGTATATATTTAACTGCTTTACTTCAATAAAGGGCAGTAAAAAATATGCCGATAGACCGAAACTTAGCAACGCTACATATATAAAATACTTAATCTTTTCAAAAAATGCTTTAAAATTGAATAGAAGTAAACAAACAATATACAGTAACATAATTAGACAAGTTAAAGAATGACTCAATAACATCCCAAAACCGCCAATAGCTAATAGGTTAACCCCTTTAAAGTTCTTATCTCCATCTAAAATAATCTGTAACCCATACAAGGATAAAATCGCAAAAAAGAGCGCATATAAAGAACCGTAACCTGTATAATAATAAAGATTAACCAATACAGAGGTACTTGTAATCATCAATAAAGACGATACAAATCCTGCTTCTCTAGACTTTGTTCGATAACTGATATAGCGATACATGGCCAAACCAATCAAAAAAACACCTATATAGCTAATCAAATTAATACTTATCGCAATATTTTTAGTTATCAAAAATAGCGCTGCAATTAAATAAGTTGGAAATGGTCCATAAAATAAGTTCCATGAATAACCAAAACCCTTCGCTGCCGATGGATCAAGCTGAGGAATTAACTGATGATCATTTAAGGCACGGATGGTTGACATGGCACGTGCATAATGAAAATCTACATCATTGACAATCAAGACACCATTTTTAAATATAACAAATTTACAAACCAAGATAGAAACTAAGAAAATTAAAGTGATATATCCAAAATTTTTAGTAATAGTTATTTTTTGCAACGTTACTTTATTCACTTTCTTTTATTTATATTATCGCAATATCTTAAACAAGCTAATAACATAATTGTATTTTTTATAAATACCCATTTAATTATAACATATCATAATAAACAACTTCAAATGATTATTTAATCTATAAAAGCTACTCCAGGCAGCTAATTTCTATCATTTATAGGCATATTTTTGCTTCAATTATCATGAAATAAATCACGCGTATAAATTTTATCCAGTACATCCGCTAACTCTGAATCCATTCGATTGGCAACGATGACATCACTTGTTTTTTTAAAATCAGATAAATCAGCAATGACACATGAATTGAAAAACGTTTTTTCTTTTAATGTTGGCTCATAAATGATGACCTCAACTCCCTTGGCTTTCAAACGTTTCATAATACCTTGAATGGAGCTATGTCTAGAATTATCGGAATTGGTTTTCATCGTCAAACGATAAATGCCTACTGTTTTGGGTTGGCGTGCTAAAATTTGTTCCGCAACAAAATCCTTACGTGTCCTATTGGAAGCAACAATCGCTGAAATCAAGTTCTCTGGTACATCAGAATAATTCGCTTTTAATTGTTTGGTGTCTTTTGGTAAACAATAACCACCATAACCAAAACTTGGATTATTATAGTGATCACCAATGCGTGGATCCAAACCAACTCCTGCTATAATTTGTTGGGTATCCAAGCCTTTGACCTCCGCATAGGTATCCAGTTCATTAAAATAAGCAACACGTAAACCTAGATAAGTGTTTGAAAATAACTTGATGGCTTCTGCTTCGGTCGAATGGGTCAGTAACACAGGTACATCTGCTTTTTGAGAACCGCGTTGGAACATTGCCCCTATCTCTTGACCACGTGCAGTGGCTTCGCCAATAATGATCCGTGATGGGTATAAATTGTCGTACAAAGCCTTGCCTTCACGTAAAAATTCAGGTGAAAAGATGATATTATCTGTTTGATATTTTTCCTTAAGTCCCTTTACATAACCAACTGGTACGGTTGATTTGATAATAAACCTTGCTTCCGACTTAATGGCTAAAGCACGCTCAATCACATTTTCAATCGACGACGTATCAAAAAAGTTATGCACATCGTCATAATCTGTTGGTGTTGCAATTAGTAGATAATCGCCATGTATCACTGCTTTCTCAAAGTCTGTTGTAAACGTAACCCGACTCTTATCATGCGTCAAAAAATCAATGACATCTGAATCAACCAATGGACTCTGTTTATTTTGAAGCATTTGAATCTTTTCATCAACGATGTCATAAGCCATTACTTCTTCGTGTTGCCCTAATAATAAAGCATTGGCTAGACCAACATAGCCTAGACCGAAAACTGAAATTTTCATTGTTTTACCTCGTTTAAAATTACAAATTCTAATTCATAAAATAGCTTCCCATTGCTTGACAATAGTATCTATATCAAAATCTTTTACTCGCTCTAAAGATTTTTTTTGATAGACTATTCGCTTATCTTTATCTGCTATTAACTCAAGTAATGCTTGAACGATTTCTTCAACATCCCCATTCTTAATTAGAACCCCTGTATCCCCAGCTTGCAATACTTCATTACTACCACTCTGCTCAAACGCAACAATTGGTAAGCCAAAGCTCATGGCTTCAATTAAAACTAGTCCAAATCCTTCCCAACGAGATGTCATCAAATAAATAGAACTATTGAGATAATGAGCTTTTAACCGTTTTCCTGTTAAGGAACCCTGTCGAATGATCTTATCTCTTGAACGATATTTGTTTATATACTTATCAAACAATTTATCGTTTCCCGAACCTGCAACTGATATTCGCCAGTCATCTGGTAATCGACTAGCAATTTCCGCCAAATAATCAATCCCTTTCATCGGATGAGCGATCCGTCCTGTCCAAGAGATAATTTTAGTATCTAATGTTGAAATTTCATGATTATCAATGGTTAAGGGATTGGGTATAGCTATTGTATCTTCATTGAATATTTTAAAGATATCCTTATCTTCATCTGTGAGAGAAACTACTTTATTTGATTGTGCAAGGCTCTTGATAAAATCCGATTTAATACCTTTAAAAACTCGAGTCAAATAAGTATTCGCGTTATTATGAAGCCAACTGATATAATTAATCTCTGGAAAAGCTTTTTTAACAAAAGGTAAACATAATACATTTTCGGCATTAAATATAATCGTATCCGGTGTTTCTTTTTCTATGATTTTAATTACTTTAGCTGCTTCTTTTTTATAGATCCACTGATTGATAAATTTAAGTCGTAGTAAACCGCTCAATCTCAAAATATTTAATCTTCTAGATGAATTTTCAGTTTTATTATTTTTTAGCAAGGGAACCGTTAGAGGATAAAAACTATCTTTATCCCCTCGTATAGTATAAAGGAATACCTCGTTTGTCTCCCCTAATTTATTGGCAAGTACGGTATTCACTCTCTCCATACCACCTGTTGTTAACGTTCCAACGACAATCATTATCTTTTTTTTCAACTTTTTATTCTCCAGTCTACTTCTTTAAAAATGCTTTGATTTCCTTTAATTCACCCGTTAAAACAAGATAAATACAAATGATAACTAACCAAATACAACCTCTTACAAGTAGTGATAAAAAATGACTATCAAAATTTATCAATGGATTGATAGCTGTTAATAAAATAGCGATAAAGCAGCCCAAATAAAAAGGTTTTTGAATGACTTTTAATAGACTTAATAGATTGCTTTCTAAACTAAATTTCATAACTATAGTATTTGAAATAAAAAAATTGATGGAGTAAGCGGCTGCAACAAGTAAAGTTAACAATGTCAAATCTCGAGTCAAAGCACCAATCACAATTGACACAACCGTTATACCTGTCATGATCATTCCTGTACGAAATAATAAAGTAGGTTGATTTCTGGATTGTATAATATAACCGTGAATCGTTGACAGGACTTGTGCCCATATGCTAAGACTTAGGATCCTTAGAGGCATAACTGCACCTTGCCATCCAGCACCAAATAAGAAATAAATAATTTTATCCGCATTTAAACTCATAAATATACCAACTGGGAAAGCAAGGATAGCTATGAAGTGAATCAGTTTTAGGTAAGTTTCTCGAATCACTTCGATATCTTGTTCATATTCAGATAAAATAGGTTGTAATACAGGAGATATAATACCACCTATTACCATACTTGGCAAAACTGTTAACTGATATCCTTTTGAATAATATCCCAAAACTTGCGGACCAAAAAATTTTCCGATTAATATATTGTCTAAATTTCTAGAAAAAAAGTTTAAAAGAGTTGAGGCAAATTGATTCTTAGCAAATTGCCAAACAGAAAGAAAAGGTTCTTTTTTAAAAGATATCGTCCATTTTATTCTTACCAAGAAAAAATTACAGATTAAAGTGACTATTGCAGGAATAGCAACACTGATAATTAAGGCATAGACTCCTAAGCCACATATTGCCGCTATAATTCCTGCAATCGCACCAAAAATATTAGCAATTAAAAATCTAATATTTAAAGCGACAAACTTTTTTTCTTTATTTAAAATAGCATTAGGAACTGTATTTAAACATTCTGCAACCACTACAACTGACATCCATAAAAATAATGATCTATATTCATTGTTCTGATAGACATAACTAACAATATTCCCAAATAAACTAAATACAATACCCAGAATAATAGAAAAAATAGCTGAGTAATTAAATAAAATACCATAATCATTCGACTTCAATGTCTTATTTTGAATAATAGCAGGTCCCATTCCCGCCGTTGCTATAACCTGAAATAGCAACAAAAAAACCTGTACAATCGCAATAATACCAAAATCTTCTGGTGTCAACAATCTAGAAAGAACTACTGTCACTAAAAACTGGATCAACATATTACTATACTGTCCTAATGCTGTAAAGAATATACCAATTTTAAAATCATTTTTCATCAGAACATTTCTTTCTAACTAAAAATTTGATGTGTTCAAATTATAGAAACAACTACTTACTTTTTTTGAGATAAGATGCTAATTGTGAAAAACTCGGAAAAATAGCCATGTGATGTTTTTTTATACCTATTAAACAAGATACAATCTCTTTAAAGCCAACTTTTCCTTCAATTCCTTGTTTAAGTAAGTAAGTCCCATAGTGTCGATAATTCAAATTATTTTGTTTGAGATAGGCATTAACCAAATCTCCTTTACGATACATGACATATTTAAAATCTTCCCAAGTTTCTTTTGTGAAATTGGCAGAGATATTTCCTTCATGAACATAATAATGATAGATTTTAGATGTCGAAAGTGATATTTTTTTTGCTTTCAAAAATGTATTTACACCGTGATAAACATCTGAAGCTTTTGATAATTCATCAAACCATATATCATTTTCTTTAATAAAATTGGTTTTATAAACACGTCCCCAAGGGACAGTAACTCTCAATCCAAAATCTAAACAGTCATTTTTATTACTTTGCTTGTCAAAATATTTTTCAATCAAAGTATTGTGAGGTAATGTGTCAGAATCATTTTCAAAATAAATAATATCTGATTCTGGATGACTTAAAACCATTCGATTGAAGCTGTCATACCAACCAGGAAGCAAAGCATCATCACTATCAGCATGCATAATATATTCATAAGAGACATCAACCTTCTCAAGTCCTGTATTTCTTGCACCCCCTTCCCCTTTTTTTCGCTCATTTATATATAGCATGCCATAATTCTTAGCTATTAAATCCTTAATTTCAGAAATATCATCCGTTGAGCGATCATCTACAACTATTAAATTAATCGCATCTTTAGGTGCATCATTATAAATACTTTGCAACATTTCTAAGCACAACTTTACACGATTATAGTGTGGAATGATGATGTTTAATGTACTCATCTAATTTTCTCCGTTTATCTTGACTTGTTGGTTCATGGAATAGAATATCACTTTTATTTTTTTGATAATAATCATCAATTGTACCAATTACTCTACACGGTACCCCCGTAGCAACACTGTTATCTGGAATATCTTTTGTAACAATAGAACCTGCCCCTATAATAACGTTGTTACCTATTTTAACATTTGGCAAGATAATCGTTTCCCAACCAATATTGACATTATTTCCAATCTTTATCTTACCATATTTATTAGCTTTTGCCATTTCTGGATAAATTTCTCTTATCACCCACATAGAACCATCATGCGTAATAAATTTAACACCTTTTGTCAGGCGTACATGATTGCCAATCTCAATTAGTTCTGGTTCACTACCAAACCAAATATCTGTATCAAAGACACACGATCCACCTACAACCATGCCATGACGTTTGGCATATTTAACATTCTTATATTTTAAAAGCTCCAGTAACCTTGCTGCTAAAATTTTAAACATCTAGATTCCTCTCACAAAATCAATAACTGGCTTAAATGTCTGATCAAAACTAAAGTTGTTCTTTCCGTATTGATAGATTTCTTCAGCTAAAATTTGCTTTGTTTTATTGGCTATGACACGACTATAGAATGCAACAATCTCTTCAATTTTTAAAGGTGTATCATCAGCAGGAACTCTCAAATAATAGGGGTAATCTTGATCATCTAACTCGGTTTTTACACCTGAAACAATCGGTAGACCCTTGGCCAAATATTCTTTACCTTTTAAACTACTATTGTATACCACTCCTGATCGATGACGGCCTAATGAATCTACACCTATATCCGCTTGATCAAAATAAGCTTGTAATTCTGATTGTTTTTTCTTACCAACTAGCGTCACTTGACTGGATAATTGGTATTTATCAACCAATTTACGATAGTCATCTAAAACTGGACCATCTCCAATTAAAGTAAAAGTTACTTTTTGTATCGCCTCCCCATTACTTTGAACATAGCGATGAATTCCCTCAATCACACGATCATAACCGTGATAAAAAGTGAGTGAAGCTACTGCAATTAGATTAATCGTATCATGCTGATTTTCCAAATAATGGGGTTCTTGTTTAAAATCATAGGCATTTGAAATATTCAAGCAAGGAATGCCAAAAATTTCAGTGTCGTCTGAATAAGTAACGACACAATCGATGAACTGTTTTAACTTATTTGTCACCCTTTTCTCTTTTAGAAAGATATCCCATTTGACAAACCAAGGGAATTCGTCAAGATAAGGATAAGTTGGCAACTCGAGTATAATTTTAACTTGAGGATTCAGTCGTTTAATCTTTTTGACTAGCTTTAACACGCTTCTATCTAACACAGCACCTTTACGAATGTATACGAAATCCTGAGACTGCCAGTCGATATCTGTGTTAAAATATTGTTTTGAAAAAAAAGGTATCAGATTATGAACGAGTGTCCAAATAGTCCGTTTTGGATTGTCACGCAATTCAACATTCAAACCTTCTAGATTTAATAAGTCAATTTGTTTATATATTTTTTCATTAATACCTTCAGCATGTCTTAAATCTTGTGTAATGTAGATACCTTTCATTTATTTTTTCCCTCAGCTGCTTCCCGCACTTCTTTTTTTAACAATGACACTTCTTGCGTCAATAATTTGATTTGTTTCTCCGCATTAATCAAGGACATGTGGGCGTTCAATGAAAAAATTAATAAAACACCCGTCAAAGTGAATAAAGCAAGCGATGTCAGATTCACAATACCTAGCATTTTAGCAATTCTAGTCCCGATTCCTGGGACTAAGGCACCGATTAACATGATGACTGCTAAAAATAACCATTTCCGCATCTGTCTCACTTCTGATCGTCCTTTTCTTACTAATTGAATAGTTAAACCAAAGAACATAACAGATAAGATAATCGCAATGATCTGCAATTGTAAAGGCATCATCCTATTGCTCCTTTTCCAGCAAGGCTGCTATCAAAATCGACAAAGACACATCAATCATATCCCCCACCGCTTTTCGATAATTAATGCTAGATTTCCCTGTTGTGCGTTCAAACATACGGACACCGACTTCTTCTACCCGTATCCTTTTTGCAAATAAATGCATATAACTCTCAGGCTCAGGATATTTACTAGGATAGCGTAACGCAAATTGATCAATCACTTTGCGATTTCCTGCACGATAACCACTGGTCACGTCCTTAATTTTAATTCTTGAGGTCCATTCAATCAAAACGGATAAAATCTTTATCCCTAATTGTCTCGCCACGCTTGATTTGAAACTCGAAGCACTGTCGGATACAAATCGTGATCCTACTGTAAAGTCAGCTGCTCCACTAATGATCGGCGCGATGAGATCCGGCAGGGAGTTAATATCATGTTGTCCATCACCATCAAATTGTACAGCAATATCATACCCTTTTCTTTGGGCATATAGATAACCTGTTTGAACAGCACCACCAATCCCTAAATTTTGAACCAACTCAACGTGGGGAATGTTATGTAATAACAATAAGGCTTCTTCATTATCTGTAGAGCCATCATTGATCACTAAATAATCTATGTTAAAAGGGCTCCTTTGACAATAGTCAGCGACCTGTGCCACAACGTCTACAATCCCCTCAGATTCATTATAGGCGGGAATAATTAAGAGGATTTTTTCATTTTCCATAGCTTCTCTCAAAAACTCATACTCTCTTCATTATAACATTATTTTCCCTAAGACTTAGTCATTAGCCTTTTGATTTTTGACATAAGCTTTCATGAGCAGTTTTACCACTGGTTTTGGCCAATACCGTTGATACATCATAGACTCTTCTAGCTCTCGATTTTGATTTTCGGTATTCACCGTTGTCTCAGAATCTTCATGTATGCGATGCACCATGAGTTGCCTAGGCATGAACTTAACTTTTCCCTGCCGTTTCATGATACGCTCCCAAGCATCCCAATCCACCGCCATTTTCAAGGATGTATCGAACTGAAAATCAGACAAACGGTCCAAATTGTAGGACACTGCTGGACAGCAGATGAAATTTCCAAAGGCATAAATCCTTCGTTGATAGCCCTTATTTTGAAATAAAGACATGAGTTTTAAGCCGAAAGTCTTAATTTTCAAATTCAAATGACGTGGTCTGAATTGACCTTGTGCATCATTTTCACAATAATCTGTAAACACAAGATTCGTATCCGCTTGGCTCTCAAATTCAGATAATACAGCTTCACCATAATCTGGCAAATAAAGATCATCTTGATGGGCAATGGTTGCATACTTAGTATCAACAACTGATAAGGCATTATTCCAGTCAATTCCAATACCACCACCAGTTTTAACGAATAACTCTATTTGATAGCGCTGACATAAAATTTTGATCTGATCACTTGGTGTACTCGTGTAGAGCACCACCTTAGAACGATTTGATTTGACAGACGACTGTTCCAGACACGACTGAATACAAGCTTCCAAAAACGGTGAGTCACCATATGCACAGATGACAAATGTATGTTGGATCATAGAATTCCTCGAATCCACTTTATAATTTGTAATATAAAACGAACACCACCATCAGTGGTATAGTAAAATAAAAGTGTCAGCACTACAAAATAAATGAAATTGATAACCACCACACTAACAAATAAATCTCTCATCACAAAATTGGATATTTTAACAGTGATAAACTTCTGCAGAAAAATCCCCATTGGAATCAAGCATAGTAAAAACGGCGTATAGTACCGCCCCTGTTCACCTACCGCGTGCATAAAATCAAATTGCTTCAAAGCACCCACAGTCCAAAGTGTAAACATCGTCATCGACACCATGATAATATTAATCAAAAATATTATTGTACTCGTAAAAACAAATCTATTTTGTAACTTGATTTTTGGTTCATTTAATAAAATTAAAAATAAAAAAATAAAATCAAGTATCACAAACCACTCTGGAAATCTGTGCGTTAACCAACCAAAATTTCCAACGATTCCCGTCACTACTGTGGAATCTAGATCCGTTTTGATATCTGGTCTGAAAAAGGTATTAAATAAAACTTGTAAGCCTCTCGTCAATCCATCATAATTTTTAAAATAGTACTGTATAAAAACTAAAGAGGATAAAATTATTAATACTACAAATAACAGACGATACCGATTGAAAAATTGCCAAATGGCGTCAATAATAGATGTGAAAAAATTAGGCTTGATCAAACTCACTGGTAAAGCTAAAAAATATAGCAGCATAACAAGCGAGGACTGTTTGGCTGTAAATAATAAACAAATCACAAAAAATATTGGCAAATAGTCTCGCCACTTTAATCGCTCCTGACGGGTCACTAGATTCGTCACTAATGAGAAGGTCAAGAAAACCGTCACAAAGAAGAAGACGTCGTAAGAAATTGAAACAGCTTGCTGAATACTCATTGGTAACAACGCAACAGCAGCCATCATCCATTTCCCAAATTTAGCTTTTTTAATAGCGAAGTAAATGGCTAATATATAAATGATTAGATTAAACAATCTACCAAATGATAACAGGACACCTGCGCTTGGGTATATGAATTGCCCCAACAACATGCCAACTGATTGAGGTAGATACTGTACTCTCCCCAATGTGAAATTAAACCCCAATTTATCTTGATTATAAGTTCTCTTTTTTGTAAACCTTTCAATAAAAGTAAAATTTCTGTACATATCAATATTATTTGAATATTGATTTCGATACTCGCTAAAGTTCCCTCTTTTAGGGTCATCATGGAATATACTATAGGCATTAGTAAAGTGGGCACCCTCATCAGGGATAGAAAAAACAGGTTGTATTATAAAGGGCACCTCTAATAACTACCAATTAATTCACCTCAAAATGAAATTAGAAAAAAACACAGAAAACTAAGCATAGTCTACTGTGTTTTTCTTTATGTTACAG
>SKEM01001168.1_pt1 | contig 12643 bp, 9 predicted proteins | sample 4826731 | NCBI WGS metagenome assembly SKEM01 (sample SAMN11008809, study PRJNA524170) | human gut metagenome | biome: Human fecal sample; material: Feces; isolation source: fecal sample from pouch patient p37 | host: Homo sapiens | place: Israel: Tel-Aviv | collected 2015-07-27
CCCCCCCGCCCACGCCGGTCGTAGGCCGTGCTCGGGCGCACAGGCTGCGTCTCCGCGTCGTGGGGGAGAATGGGCAGCCGTATGAGCAACGAGACGAGCACCGAGACGCACACGGACGCCGCGGACGACCGCCGCACCGACGAGCACCGCGGCAGCGCCCGGGGACGCCGGTCCGGCCACGACGGTCGCAGCGGCCGCTCCGAACGCGGGCGCCGTTCGGGCCGCCGCGAGTGGCCGGGCTTCTCCGAGGAGCAGCTGGCCGAGCGCGCCGCGAGCGTGCCCGCGCTCGTCTACCCCGAGGAGCTCCCCGTCTCCTCGCGCAGGCAGGAGATCGCCGACGCGATCCGCGACAACCAGGTCGTCATCGTCGCGGGCGAGACCGGCTCGGGCAAGACGACCCAGCTGCCGAAGATCTGCCTGGGGCTCGGCCGGGGCGTCACCGGGATGATCGGGCACACCCAGCCCCGCCGCATCGCCGCCCGGAGCGTGGCCGAGCGCATCGCGAGCGAGCTGGGCACCCCGATCGGGCGCGACGGCGTCGTCGGCTACCAGGTCCGCTTCACCGAGGAGACGGGCCCGAACACCCTCGTCAAGCTCATGACGGACGGCATCCTCCTGGCGGAGATCCAGTCCGACCCGATGCTGCGCCGCTACGACACGATCATCGTGGACGAGGCCCACGAGCGCAGCCTCAACATCGACTTCATCCTGGGCTACCTGGCCCGGCTCCTCCCCCAGCGCCCGGACCTCAAGGTCATCATCACCTCCGCGACGATCGACTCCGAGCGCTTCGCGGAGCACTTCGGCCACCCGGTCTCCCGCGGCGCTGAGTCGGGCGCCGCGTCCGGCGCGGCCCCCGAGGGCCCGGGCGAGAGCGCTCCCGCCGACAGCGGCGCCCTCACCGGCTGGGCGCCGGCCCCCGTCATCGAGGTCTCCGGGCGCACCTACCCCGTCGAGATCCGCTACCGCCCGCTCGATCCCGACGACGGCGAGGACGTCCCCTCCGGCGCAGGCGGCGCCTCCGCCTCATCCGCGGAGCCCCGCGAGCGCACCCACGGCACCGCCCCGGCGGGCGAGCTCACCGACGACGAGCTCGAGGCCCTCACCTCCCCGGACCCGGCCGTCCGGGCCGCCGCCCGCGCCCGCCGCGAGCAGGTCCGCTCGCGTGCTGACAGCCTGTCCTCACGTGACACGGCCTCCCTCGCCCCGCGCAACCAGGGCGCCCACGGCAAGGGCCACGGTCGCTCCGGCTCCACCGGTCCCCAGGACGAGCCGCACGACCAGGTCACCGGGATCCTCGACGCCTGCGACGAGCTCATGGCCGCCGGACCGGGTGACATCCTCGTCTTCCTCGCCGGCGAGCGGGACATCCGCGACACCGAGTCCGCGCTCATCGACCACCTCGGTCCCCGCTACAGCCCGGACGGCCGGGCCCGCAGCGTCGGCGCCGTCGAGGTCGTCCCCCTGTACTCGCGCCTGTCCGCCGCCGAGCAGCACCGCGTCTTCGAGCACCACAGCGTGCGCCGCATCGTGCTCGCCACGAACGTCGCCGAGACCTCGCTGACGGTCCCCGGGATCCGGTACGTCGTCGACCCAGGCCGTGCCCGCATCTCGCGCTACTCCAACCGCACGAAGGTCCAGCGCCTCCCCATCGAGCCCGTGAGCCAGGCCAGCGCCAACCAGCGCGCCGGCCGCTGCGGCCGCGTCGCCGACGGCATCGCCATCCGCCTCTACTCGGAGCCGGACCACCTCTCCCGCCCCGAGTACACCGAGCCGGAGATCCTGCGCACCTCGCTCGCGAGCGTCATCCTGCAGATGGCGAGCCTCGGGCTGGGCGCCGTCGAGGACTTCCCCTTCATCGACTCCCCCGACCCGCGGGCCGTGCGCGACGGCGTCCAGCTCCTCACGGAGATCGGCGCCATCGAGCCGGACTCAAGGCGTCGGCGCGCCTCCCGCGACGACGACGAGCCGGAGTCCCGCGGCTCCCACTCCTCGCGCCGGGGTCCGCGCCTCACGCAGGTCGGCCGCCGCCTGGCGCGCCTGCCCATCGACCCGCGACTGGGCCGCATGCTCCTCGAGGCGGGCGAGCTCGGCTGCGCGGGCGAGGTCATGGTCATCGTCGCCGCCCTGTCCATCCAGGACGTCCGCGAGCGCCCGGCCGACAAGCAGGAGCAGGCCGACGCCATGCACCGCCGCTTCGCCGACGTGACGAGCGACTTCCTCACCTACTTGAACCTCTGGCGCTACCTGCGCACCCAGCAGCGCGAGCTCTCCGGCTCGGCCTTCCGCCGCATGTGCAAGGCGGAGTTCCTCCACTACCTGCGCGTGCGGGAGTGGCAGGACGTGCACCAGCAGCTGCGCCAGCTGGCCCGTCCGCTGGGCCTGGACGCCTCCCCCGTCGAGCTGCCGACGGCGCGCTCCATCCGCGCCGCGGGCGAGGCGCTCGAGCCCGGCTCGCACGCGGCGCAGATCGCCCACGGGGACGTCGCGGCCGCCGTCGTCGCGCTCGGCCGCAGCGCTGACACCCCGGACGCCGACGCGATCCACCGCTCCCTGCTCGTCGGGCTCCTGTCCAACGTCGGCTCCTGGGACGAGCGGCGCCGCGAGTACGCCGGCGCCCGCGGCACGAAGTTCATCATCTGGCCGGGCTCGGGCCTGCGCAGGAAGACCTACGACTGGGTCATGACCGCCGAGCTCGTCGAGACGAGCCGCCTCTTCGCCCGCACGGTGGCGAAGGTGGACCCGCGCTGGGTGGAGGAGACGGCCCAGCGCGCGGGCCTGCTCAAGCGCGTCTACGGCGAGCCCTACTGGTCGACCAAGCACGGCGCCGCCATGGTTCACGAGAAGGTCCTCCTCTACGGGATGACGCTCGCCGCGGACCGCCCGGCGACGCTCGCCTCCGTGGGCACGCCCGCGGCCCGCGAGGTCGCCCGGGAGATGTTCATCCGCTCGGCGCTCGTCGAGGGCGACTGGCACTCTCGCCACGGCTTCCTCGAGCGCAACCGCGACCTCGTCGAGGAGCTCTCCGACGTCGAGTCCCGCCGCCGCGAGCACGGCCTGCTCGCCGGCGACGAGGCCCTCTTCCGCTTCTACGACGAGCGCCTCCCCGAGGAGGTCACCGGCGCGAACGACTTCGACGCCTGGTGGAAGCGGGAGAAGGGCCGCCGCCCCGACCTGTTCGACTACACGCGCGAGCTGCTGCTGCCGGGCGGGGACGACGCTGACGGCTACCCGGACACGTGGGTCCAGGGCGACCTCACCCTCGGCCTCGAGTACGTCTTCGAGCCGGGCCGTCACGACGACGGCGTGAGCGTCCAGGTGCCCGTCGAGGTCCTGGGGCGTCTGCAGCCGGGTGGCTTCGACTGGCTCGTGCCCGGGATGCGCCCCGAGCTCGTCGTCGGCGCCATCCGGTCGCTCCCCAAGCGGGTGCGCCGCCAGCTCGTGCCCGCTCCCGACATCGGCGCCCAGGTGTGGGCGGCGATGCGCGAGGAGTACCCGACGCCGGAGGGCGCCTCCGCCCCGGCCGTCCCCTTCCAGGAGGCCTTCGCGGCGACGGTGCGCCGTCTCAAGGACGTCGAGGTCACCGACGCCGACTGGGCGGAGCTCGAGGCGCGCCTGCCCGACCACCTGCGCGTCTCCTTCGCGGCGCTGGACGCCCGCGGCCGGGAGATCGGCCGCGGCAAGGACCTCGTCGCCCTGCAGAAGCGCCTGTCCGGTCGCACCGAGCAGGCGGTGCGCTCCGCCGTCAAGGGCGCGCTCGCCCAGGCGATGCAGGAGGCCCAGGACCGCGAGAGCAGCCGTGCCAAGAAGCGCGGGAAGAAGGGCCGGAAGGGCCGCGCAGGTCGATCCGACGACGCCGCGCAGGTCCGTCAGGGCGGCCGCGACGGGGCCTCCTCCGCGACCCCGGGCAGCGTCCCGGGCGCCGGCGTCGACGTCTCCGGGCGCAGCGGCGGGATCCGCAAGGGACTGGCCGAGCGCAAGGGCCTCACGGACTGGCCGAGCAAGGTGCCCGGGCTGCTCGAGCCGGAGGGCTCGACGATCCCCGCGACCGTGGAGTCCACGGGGACGGCAGGGCTGGTAGTGCGCGGCTACCCGACACTCGTCGCCGCCTCGGCGCGCACCGCGGACCTCACGATCCTCCCGGACGCGACCGCGCAGCACCGCTCGCACGGCGCCGGCGTCACGGCGCTGGCGCTCGCGCGCACCTTCCTCGCGACGGGCCGGGTGACGAGCCGGTGGAACGCGACGGAGTCCCTGGCGCTGGCCGCCAGCCCGTACAGGTCGACGGACGCCCTCGTCGAGGACGTCGAGCTGGCCGCCGCTCGCGTCGTCGCGGCCCGCTGGGCGGCCTCCTCGGGGCAGCCGCTCGCGGAGGTGCGCGACCGCGGCGTCTTCGGCGAGCTCGTCACCGCCATGCGCGCCGAGCTCGAGGACGAGGTCTACGCCGTCGCCCGGACGGTCGCCAAGACCCTCGCCGCGCAGCGGGAGGTGGAGCGGGCCGTCGGCGCGCACACGAGCCTCGCGCTGCTGTCCGCGCTGCAGGAGGTCCGAGAGCACGTCGCGGTCCTCGTCCACCCGGGCTTCGTCTCGGAGACTCCCGCGGGCGAGCTCGCCCACCTGCCGCGGTACCTGCGGGCGCTCGCGATGCGCGTGGAGAAGGCGGAGTCCTCGCCGAGCCAGGACGCTGCCCTCGCCTACCAGGTGCGCGAGGCCGAGGCGGCGCTGGACAAGGCGCGCACCCGCGCCGCCGCCCTGCCCGCGGACGAGGAGCGGGAGGCGGTCCTGGAGGACGCGCGCTGGCTCATCGAGGAGCTCCGAGTGAGCCTCTTCGCGCAGACCCTCGGGACGAGCCGCAAGGTGAGCCCCCAGCGGGTCAACAAGCTCCTCGCCAAGGTCTGAGGCGCCCCGCCGCCCGGGGGCGGTGACCGCTCGCGTCGCGCCCCCGCACCGCCGTCGGCGCCCCTGCCCGGCGCACGGTGCCGGTGAGCAGCGAAGATCGGGGCCGGCGTCCTCCTGCGGGGGTCTCCCTGCCCGCCGGGACGCCCGCCCCGATCACTGGAACAAGAGAACACCCCGCGTCTGAGCGGGGTGTTGCGCTGACCTGTGCTGAGTCTGTGAGTCGGGCGCAGGCCCGCTCAGAGCACCGCGGAGACCAGGCGGCACACGTTGTCGACGTAGCGGCGGTACCAGGGCTCCTTCGCCCACTCCTCCGCGGTCAGCTCGACGCAGGTCTCGCGGTAGACGTCGTCGTTGCGGCGCAGGAGGTCGTCGAGGTCCCCGCCGAAGGCCAGGAGCATGACCTCGTAGTTGAGCCCGAAGGACCGGAAGTCCATGTTGGCGCTCCCGATGACGCCCACCTGGTCGTCGACCGTCATGTACTTGGCGTGGAGGACCGTGGGGGCCGGGTAGCGGTAGATGCGCACGCCCGCGGCGAGCAGCGCCCCGTAGTAGGAGCGCTGGGCGTGGTTGACGATGACGTGGTCGGACTCCTTGCCGACGAAGAGCTCGACGTCGACGCCGCGGTAGGAGGCCGAGGTCATCGCGGACAGGAGCGACTCGTCGGGGATGAAGTACGGGCTCGTGATGGAGACCCGTCGCGTCGCGTTCTGGATGAGACCGAGGAACATGCGCAGGTTCGGCTCGGTCGGGTACCCCGGGCCCGAGGGCACGAGCTGCATGGCGTTGACGACGGCGTCGGGCCGTTCGGGCTGCGGGGCGGGGTCCCCGACGACGGCGTCGGCCTCGCCGAGGATCTCGGGCAGGCGCTCGGAGAGGTCGCCGTCGGAGAGGTCGAAGGCCTCGAGCTGCTCGCCGGCCTCGAAGTACCAGTCCATGGCGAAGACGGCCTCGGCCTCGATGACGACCTCTCCGGTGACCTCGACGGAGAGGTCGTGCCAGGTGCGTCCGGCGCGGAGGTTGGAGCGCAGCCTGTAGGTCGGGTCGATGACGTTGTGGCTGCCGATGAAGGCGCGGCGGCCGTCGATGGTGAGGATCTTGCGGTGGTTGCGCAGGTCCGGGCGCCGCCAGCGGCCCTGGAGCGGCAGGAGGGGCATCATGAGGTACCACTCGATGCCGGCGTCGTCCCATCGCTTCCCGAGTCTGCGCCAACCGGGGTACTTGCGGGAGCCGAGGTGGTCGACGAGGAGCCGGACGGTGACGCCGCGGGCGGCGGCGCGCTGGAGGGAGGAGTAGAAGACGTCGGTGATCTCGTCCCAGCTCTGGATGTAGAACTCGACGTGGACGTGGTGCTCGGCCTTGTCGATCTCGCGGGCCATGGCCGCGTAGGTCTCGGCCGCGTCGCCGTGGAGGCCGATGGTCTCGCCGGTGACGCAGGGCAGTCCGGTGAGCCGGCGGTTCATGGAGATGATCGAGTCGAGGACGGGCGAGGGGTCCGCGCCCTGCGGGGTGAGCGGCATCCGGGAGGTCAGGCGCAGCGCGGACTCGTTGACGGTGACCTGCTCCTGGTAACGACGCCCGCGCACCCACGGGGAGCCGAGGAGGAGGTAGAGGGGCAGGCCGACGACGGGGAGCAGGAAGATGAGCATGAGCCACGCCGTCGACGACGACGGCCGCCGGTTCTCGGGCACGGTGCCGAGCGCGGCGATCTTGATGAGGTACTCGAGTACCACCCACGTCCGGGTGGCGACCTCGACCCACGTCAGCTCCATGCGGTCATGATGTCACGCGTTGTGCCACGGCCGGACGCCCGCTCGGGGAAGGAGGCGGCGATCCGGCGCGGGTCCCGGGCACGGCGAAGGCCCGACCGGAAATGGATCATCCGGGCGGGCCCTTCGCGTCGAGGCAGCGCCCCGGTTCCCATGCCGGGTGCTGGCACTCCTTCGCCGGGCGCTCGGTCCGCATTCCCTTGGCTGCGGCTCCGGGCTCAGTGGCGATCCGTCATCAGCACTCCCCAGTACCTCAGGATCACCGCTGTCCGGCGGCACGAAAAAGTATGCCGGTCGATCCTGGGAGAATCCCGTGAACCGCCCTGGGAAGACCCTGGAAACTGCGACCGTGCTCACTCCCGGACGTCTCGCGGCCTCTCAGGCGGACGGCGTCGGGTCGCCGAAGAGGGCCCGGAAGAAGCCGTAGAAGTTCCAGTTGCCCCAGCTCGTGCATTCGTCACCGCCGTCGGCGGCCGCGGCGTCGGGCTGGTAGGGCGTGTAGTTGTACAGCCCTGCGGTCGCCTCGTTCTGGACGGTGAGCGAGGCGCTGCCGCAGCTCGAGTCCGGCGAGTAGGCGACGTCGGCCGGCTGCCCGGCGACCACCTCGAAGGAGCCCGGCGAGAGGCGGTAGTGCTGGAACTGGCTCGCGGCCCCGTAGACCTGGTTGAAGAAGCCCTCGTACTGCGGGTCGCAGTCCGAGCCGTCGGGGCAGCCGTAGCCGGTGGCGATCTCGTAGTCGGAGGCCGTCAGCTGCGCCCCTGAGGCGGTGAGGAGGCCCTGCTCCTTCTGCAGGAGCGTGAGGAGGACCTGCGGGTTGACGTCGCAGGAGGCGGCGACCTTCGAGACGACGGCGGCGGCGGGCTCGTCCTGGGCGCCCTCGTAGCCGCCGGGGCAGTAGGTGGTCGCGGCGACGTCCGCGGTCGTGAAGGTGGCGTCGGCGAGGCAGGGGGTGCCGCCGCGGCCGGCGCGGCAGCCGGTGTTGACCTTGGCGATGAGGGCGGCGACCTGCTCCTCGTTCATGGTGGTGGCGTCGAAGAAGACGTCGTCGTCGATGATGCGGGTCGCGTCCCAGCCGGTCATGTCGAGCTCGATGGGCACGGGAGCGGTGAGCGTGGGGCTCGCGGTGGCGACGCTCGCGGGCTCCTCCTCGTGGAGGACCGCGACGGCGGCCACGCCGACGAGGACGGTCGTGAGGAAGGCGATGAGCAGGATCCGGACGGTGCGACGGCGCTGCTCGCGGGCTCGGCGCGCGGAGGCGGACCGCCCGTCGCCGGCGCTGCGGCTCGAGGCGCCGCGAGCGTCCCGGGTTCTCGACGCGCCGCGACCGGCGGCGGCGAGGCGGTCGCCGTGTCCGCGCGCCCCGCCGGCGCGGGCGGTCCGGGGGACGGTGTGCCTCCCGCCTGTGCGGGGCGTCGGGCGCTGTGACATCGCCGTTACTCTGCCACAGGCGGCTCGGGGGCGCCGCCTCGGGCAACGGCGCAGCCGGTACGGGGCTCAGCGGGCGGGCGCGGGCACGAGCGGCTCGATGGCTCGGTACGAGGAGGCCGCACCCGCGCCCAGCACAGCGGTGGAGCCGGCCCGCATGCCGGCCCCGACGGCCTCGCCCAGCGGGTAGCCCGCGGCCAGCGCCGCCGCCAGGACGCCCACCGAGGCGTCGCCCGCACCCGTCGTGTCGACCACGGGTCCGAGGTCGATCGCCGGGACGGCCCCGGACTCGTCGCCGTCGGTCCACACGGATCCCTGCTTGCCCAGGGTGATGAGCACGGCGGCGGGCCCGCGCCCGATGAGGGTCGCGGCGAGGTCCAGCGCCTCCTGAGGGCCCGCGGGAGCGGGCGCACCGGCGGTCAGGCCGGCCTCGGTCTCGTTGACGACGAGGACGTCGACGTCGGCGAGGACCTCGTCCGCGACGTCGTAGACGGGCGCCAGGTTGAGCACGACGCGAGCGCCTGCGGCCTTGGCCGCGGCGACGGCGGCGGCGTTGGCGGCCGGAGGGACCTCGCCCTGCAGGACGAGCACGTCCCCGGCACCGAGGCCCTCGACGGCGTCGAGCGCGTCCTCGCCGACCAGGCCGTTGGCGCCCACCTCGAGCACGATCGTGTTCTCCCCGTCCGCGGAGACCGTGATGAAGGCCGTGCCGGTCGTGGTGTCGGCATCGGCCAGGTGGGAGACGTCCACCCCGTGGGAGGCGAGCTCCTCGCGCAGCGCGGCCCCGGAGGCGTCCCCGCCGACCGCACCCACGAAGAGGGTCTCGGCCCCGCCGTGGGCCGCGGCGGCGGCCTGGTTCGCGCCCTTGCCGCCCAGGCGGTGGGTCACCGAGCGCCCCGTGAGGGTCTCGCCCGGCTCGGGCAGGCGGTCGACCTGCACGGTGACGTCCTGGTTGATCGATCCGACGACGATGACGCGTCCCACGAGTGCTCCCTTGCAGCGGTTGGCGGTGCGGGGCCCATCCTCTCACCCTCCGCGCCGTCGGCGCCCTCGACCGCCCGCCGCTCTCCACAGCCGGCGCCGGCCGGGTGCGCTCACCGGGACCGCCGCGGCTACCCTCGCGGCATGAACCTGCCCGACGTCCTCGACCTGGCGCGCACCCTCATGGTCGAGCACGGCGTCGGGGACTGGGGGCTCGGTCTGGACCGGGCGCGCCGCCGCGCGGGCCAGACCGACCACACCCGTCACCGGATCACGCTGTCCCGCCACCTCATGGCCCTCTACGACGAGGCCGAGGTCCGCGAGACCGTCCTCCACGAGATCGCCCACGCCCGCGTCGGCGCCGCCCACGGCCACGACGCCGTGTGGGCCGCCGAGGCCAGGCGCCTCGGCTCCAACGGTCGGCGTCTCATCGCGGCGGAGGCGCCGCGCGTCGAGGGCCGGTGGACGGGCACCTGCCCGGCGGGGCACACGGTCAACCGGGTGCGGCGCCCGGCCACGCCCCTGTCCTGCTCGCGGTGCGCGCGGCGCTTCAGCCTCGACCACCTGCTCACGTGGACGCGCGACGGCGTCGCGATGGGCCCCGAGGAGATCGGCCCGCGCTACGCGGCGACGCTGCGCCGGGCGCGGCGCGAGGCGGCCCGGCGCCGTTGAGCCGCCGCGCGGTCGTCAGCCCTGCGGGAGGGCGTTGGCGCTGAGCACGCCGCCCACCACGAGGGCGACGACCACGACGACGCCGATGATCTGCCACACGAACAGGGCGCGGGCCCAGTTGCGGCGGGACAGCGACGGCGTGCCGCCGAAGGCGACGACGAGCAGGTAGATGAAGCCGACGACCGGGATCGCGGAGATGAGCTGGGCGAGCATCCAGGAGCCGACGCCGTCGCCGGTCGCGCCGGGGTTCTGGACGGCGACGGGGTAGACGCCGCGGTCGTAGGCGGAGGGGTACTGGCCCGCGGGTGCCTGCGGGACCTGCTGGGGCTCGGGGTTCTGGACGGTCATGGTCTCGCCTTCGGGAGGGGCGCGGCCGGCCGGCCGCGAGGGGTGCGGCCAGGCTAGGCGACGGCGGGCGCCCCGGCTCGTCGGCGCCGTCGGGGACCTCTCGCCCTCCAGGACGAGGACGCGCGCCGCCACTCTCCCCGATGATGGTCGTGCCGACGGCGGCCCCGCCGCGGCGCCCGGCCCGTCCGGGGACGAGCACCGAGAGCCAGGAGGGCCCGCCATGATCGTCACCACCACCCCCACCGTCGAGGGCCACCCCGTCACCCAGTACCTCCGCGTCGTCTGCGGCGAGACGATCGCCGGGGTCAACATGTTCAAGGACATCGGCGCCGGGCTGCGCAACCTGGTCGGCGGCCGCGCCGAGGGCTACGAGCGCGAGCTCATCCAGGCCCGCGAGACCGCGCTGGCGGAGATGGTGCAGCGCGCCGCCGAGCTCGGCGCCGAGGGCGTCGTCGGCGTCGACATCGACTACGAGACGCTCGGCTCGGACAACGGCATGCTCATGGTGACCGCCTCCGGCACCGCCGTCCGCTTCTCCCAGCAGCAGGCTCAGCAGCCCAGCGTCGGCTACTGAGCCGCCGTGCCGGCCGCCGCCGGCAGGGCGGCCGGTGCCGGCGCCGGTACCTGATCGGCGGCCTCCGGCTCCTCGTGGGCGGAGGCCGCGGCCGCGACGCCGCTCGTCCCGCCCTCGGGCCGGCGGCGGGCCCTCATCCGCGCGAGCGCCCCGTGCCGGGGCGCCCCGCCCCAGGCGAGGACGAAGCCCGCGGTGAGCACGAGGACGATCGTGCCGCCGGTGGGCACGTCCGCGGACCAGGACACGTAGAGCCCGAGGACCCCGGCCAGGGAGCCCAGCAGGGGCGCGAGCCAGAGCATCGTCGTGAGCCTGTCCGTGAGGAGCCGCGCCGTCGCCGCCGGGGTGACGAGCAGGGCGAGGACGAGGACGTTCCCGATGGTCTGGACGGCGATGACGACGGAGACCGAGACCGCCACGTAGAGGACGACGTCGAGCGCCAGCACGGGCAGCCCGGCGGCCCGCGCCGTCTCCCTGTCCAGGCTCACCGCGGTGAGCGGCCGGTGCAGGAGCGCGAGGACGGCGAGGACGAGCGCTCCCCCGCCCAGCGCCACCGGAACGTCCGAGGCGGGCACGCCCGTGATGGAGCCGAAGAGGAAGCTCTCCAGGCTGCCCGAGTAGCCGGGCGCCCGGGCGATGCCGACGACGCCGCGGGCGAAGGCCCCGACGAAGAGCACCCCGATGACGGAGTCCTCCTTGAGCCGCCGGTTCTGGGAGAGCAGCGCCACGAGGACCGCCGTCGTCACGCCGGCTACCATGCCGCCGACCACGAGGGAGCCGCCCACGAGGAAGGCGACGGCGAGGCCCGGGAAGACGGAGTGGGCGACGGCGTCGCCGATGAAGGCCATGCCGCGCAGGACGACGTGGACGCCGACGACCCCGCACACGACCGCGCAGACGACCGCCATGAGGAGGGCACGCGGCAGGAAGGCGAGGACGGGGTTGAACAGGTCGTTGAGGAAGTCGATCGGGGTGAGCATCAGGAGACTCCGAGGGCGGCGAGGAGCGGGTTGTCGGGGCGGACGCGGAAGGTGCGGCGCCACGGCTCGGCGTCGCCCAGCTCGGCCGGCGTCCCCGAGGAGACGACCGTCCCGGACACGAGAACGAGGCGGTCGCACTGGGCGCGGGCGGCGATGAGGTCGTGGGTGGTCATGAGGACCGCGCAGCCCTCGTCGGCGAGGAGCCGGAAGAGGTCGCCGAGCATCTCCTGCGTCGGCATGTCCAGGCCCGTGAAGGGCTCGTCGAGGAGCAGCAGCCTGGGGCTGAGGGCCAGGGCCCTGGCGACGAGGACTCGCTGCCTCTGGCCGCCGGAGAGCTCGCCGACAGGGCGGTCGGCGAGGTCCTGGAGGCCCGTGCGGGTCAGGGCGCGCTCGACGGCCCGCTGCTCGGCGAGCCGGGGGCGGCGCAGGCGGCCCAGGCGCAGGGCGACAGCGCCGAGGACGGCGTCGCGCACGCTCACCGGGAAGTCCCAGGCGAGCTCGTGGCGCTGGGGGACGTAGCCGACGCGGGAGGTCGGGTCCGCGGTCCTCACCGTGCCCGCGCGCCTCGGGACGAGCCCGAGGACGGAGCGCAGCAGGGTCGTCTTGCCGGCCCCGTTGGGGCCGATGAGGCCGACGAGCTCGCCGGGCCGGACGGCGAGGTCGACGTCGCGCAGGACGGGGCGGCCGCCGAGGTCGACGGCGAGGCCGGCGACCTCGAGGACGGGCTCACTCACCGGTCTCCTCCTCGTGGGCCCGGGCGCGCTCGGCGGCGACGACCCGGTGCCGTCGGACGACGAGGACGGCGCCGACGACGGCCGCGAGCGCGAGGACGCCGATGGTGACGGCGGCCGTGCGCACGCCGGTGGCGCCGTCGTCCGTGCCGTCCGCGACGTTGCCCGCGCTGCCCGGGGAGGCGGTGGCGACGGCGGCTCCGGCCGCGGGCGCGGTCGTGGCGGGGGGCGCCGGGGGGGTCGGGGGGGGGGGCGCGGGGGGGGCGGGGG
>SKEM01001173.1_pt1 | contig 12622 bp, 15 predicted proteins | sample 4826731 | NCBI WGS metagenome assembly SKEM01 (sample SAMN11008809, study PRJNA524170) | human gut metagenome | biome: Human fecal sample; material: Feces; isolation source: fecal sample from pouch patient p37 | host: Homo sapiens | place: Israel: Tel-Aviv | collected 2015-07-27
TGGTATTGATATTAATCTAAAAGAATTGTTGAATTTCTATGAGAAGTAAAATCACTTAAAAAGACCTATGACTTACTCACAGCCATAGGTCTTTTTATCTACATTAAACTATTTCCTCCTGATCTAAAGAAACTGCCCCTTGTGCCTTCAGGATCTTCCTTCATGCAACGGACATAATATAAAATTGTTTGAATTACATAATCAGGATTTTTAGTCACATCATGATACCAGAAACGCAGCACAGTCCACCCCATATCATGAAGCTCTTGATTTTGTGCGGAATCTCTATTTATATTACGTTGTATCTTTTTAATCCAATAATCCTTATTCCGTTTAATTCGCGTGCGTTTTTCTCTCCAATTATATCCATGCCAAAACTCGCCATCGATAAAAACAACTATCTTATATTTAGTTATGGCAATATCTGGACTACCAGGGAGTTTCTTATAATTCTTTCTATATCTAATACCCTGATCGTATAATTGCTTCCGAATTTCAACTTCAGCTTTCCCACCAGTACTATGAATCTTAGACATTAAATGACTTCTAGCAGCAGTCGTTTTACCAGTAAACTTTATCATTTTTACTCAAACTTACGTGTAATACGTTGCCAAAGTGATGCCTTTTCCATCTTATCAACCTTATCTTGCAACTGCGAGCTCTTCTCAGCACTATCAAGAAGCTTTTGTTGTGAATCTTTCAATTGTTTAGTCTGTTCAAGTATTCTTGCCTGGAGTTGCTGTTGTTGGTTATTAAGTTGAAGTTGTTTATCATTAAGATCTTTGAAGTCGTCTGCATACTTCTCAATCTTCAAATTTAATCTTCGAATCTCTTCATCTTTCTGCAAAAAAATTCGATTTACTTCTTCATCTTTGCTTCGATTATCTTCTTTAAGCTTATTATTCTGGGATTCTAGCTCTGCAATTTTTCGAAGAAGATCTTCTTTTTCTTCGTTTGTATTTGAATCCTCTTCATTCGTTTTATTTTTTAAAGCATCAATGATCTTATTTGCATCATTATCATCGATAACAAATTTATTTCCACTTTTGCTGACAGAAATATTTTGACGTTTAATTTCATCTCTGATTCTTTGTTTTTCTTTAACAATATCATCGGCTGGGACGTCCATAGCTAAAGCAATTTCGCGCACAGTCTTGCTCATATAGATGCTCCTTTCTTCGAAGATCTTTGAATTTATTCGATTGAATTCGAATTGTCTTTATTTTCATTTTCTTCGTTTTTTTCTGCTCTTAGTATATCATTTTGCCATTTATCGAATGTATTCAGCATAGTGGTGTAAAGATAGTTTCTTGGATTTTTGATTGTACCTTTCTTTGCAGTTCTCATCTTATTAAAGTAACGTCTTAACCTATTAGTTACCTCACATTTTAATTCATCATTATAATCTTCGAAATATAATTCGTGTTTGCCAATTTGTGATATAGCATTCTTTCTACTATCGTTAGCAGCATTTAAAATGATGCTGATACAATCATGAGCCGCTTCAGGCGTCTTAAACCACAAGGTAATCAAATCTATTGATTCCTTGTTAAGGAACATAGGAGCCTCTTTATCGCCTGTTAAGATGCTACCTAAATGTTTAAGAAGATCTCTGTCTTGTTTGGCCACTATTTCTGGTGAGTAAGAGTTTGATGAGAAATCCCACTCTTGAGTATCTTTAATAGTATCTTTAATAGTATCTGAAGGGGTATTATCTTTATTTGTCCCTGTTTTAGGGAAGTCGCTCTGCTCTAAGCTTGAAGTGCTATTGTTGCAGTTTTCACTATCAGACTTTCCTTTAATATCAAGACTTCCCTGTTCTGAACATCGACTCCCTGTTTTGGGGAATCCGCTCTGCTGTAAGGCTGACACTTGTGAAGTTTGTGAAATTAAATCAGTTGGATCATAATCTGGTTGTAAAAGATAAAATTTGTCAGGAAAATTCTTCTTCTTGATCGGATCAAAACCTTGTTTTTCAATTTCTAAAAGGCCATAATCCATCAAACGTTTTTTAACTTTGCTGACTTTGTTTTTACCAACGTGTAGCAATTCACGTAAATCTTCGATGGTGAAGTAGACGTAAACGTCGCCTTTGTCATCAACCCAATTATTTGATAGTGAGTAGCGGTATCTATCTTTAATCAGCATGTAGGCTACGCGATCATCGTTAGATAAATCAGCATATTTTTTGTTCTCTGATAAGAACTTTGGAAACTTCCAGAACAGCTCTGAGTTGATCTGGGTAGAACTATATCTTTGCATAAAAAATACCTCCAGAAGCCCGCATTTACGAACTTCTAGAGGTCTTAAAATCTATAGTAATATTATGTTTGCTGATGTCAGCATAATATGGTTAATGTATGCAGTTACACAACATTAAATTGTTGATAATTATACTGAGTTTGATATAATGACTATAGAAATTGAAAAAGACATCAAAAGTTCGTAATCAGGGTTCCAATCTGCACGAGCTTTTTTGTTTTATTTCATATGACTATAATAGCATAAAAAGAGAGTTGTATAAATTTGATTTTATACGGCTCTCTTTTTTAATAGTTTATTAGATTTATCCTAAGTCAATTGGTTTACAGGAATCCTTAGCAATATAAATACCTTTTAATTATAATAAAGCATTTTAAATAATTAAAAAGCATGATATAATTATATCTGCATCAAGAAAGACATAAATTTTTTTAGAAAAGTAATTAGGCAATGATGTTTGCGCGCAAAAAGCGCAGAGAAAGGCATCGTTGCCTTTTTTTGCGTTCGAAAACAAACACCAAAAAGGGAATAGATATTGGAGGATATAGATGAGATTTGAAAAAACTGCTCGTAAGTTTACTTACGAATACATTATGAAAGATGAAAATGGCAAAGATAAGATTATTAAATTTAATTTATCAAAGCTTGATTTGGAAGTTAAGCCAGAGCAAGTAAAAGCCGTAGCTGAAGCATTAGAAACTCTTTTCGCTGGTTACAAGAGTGATGTTTTAGTAATCGACTCAAACCGTTACTTTGAAGACTAATAAAAAAGGAGGAAACTATAGATGAAGAAGGTTTTAAAGCTTACATTCAAGAACAGTCAAGGCAAGACAAACGTAATCACAATCGCAAATCCTAAGGAAGATTTGACTGCAGAAACTGTAAAGGACTCAATGCAAAAGATTGCTGATTCTAAAGCTTTTGTGCAAGCAGGCGTAGAGCTTTACGCTAGCGTAGAAGGTGCACACTACTACACTACTCAATCAGACGCTGTTTTTGACGCTGAATAAGACGTTTTTAAAAGGGGAAGGGATTAAGTTCCCTTCCCCTTTTTTTGATTTAAACGAGGAAAAAAGAATGAAGGAATACCTAGTAATTACGGGTTATGCTCAACCGGTTTATCGCAAGTGCGAATTATGCAAAAAGGTCAAGGATGTTAACTATAGAATGGATGTAAAACATGCCGAAAGTCCAACGATGTTAACTGGAAGCCTTGAGCTATGCAAAGTCTGCGCTAGCAACCTGGGAGAAATAATCCAAAAATAGGAGGATATATGGATTTATTGAAGATGATCTTGGATCAGGCTGCAGGTGTGGCTATAGCGATGTTGCTGATAATGCGAATTGAAACCAAGTTAGATGGGCTTACAAACGCTGTTATCAGGCTATCTGATGCCATTAAGCCAACAGAAAAACTTTAAAATTTACACACGACAGATTTTTATATATATGCAAATGGAAAAATTAATCGAAGAATTCATTGAAGACATGCGATTGCAGAAAAAAGCAAAAGGGACGCTAGTTTCGTACAGAAATCGTTTAGAGGAGTTCAACAGCTATTTAAAAGAGCATACTTTAACGCTAAAAACAGTCAAAAATGCAGAAGTGTCTAGTTATGTGCGGACACTTTTGCAAAAGTGTCAGAAAATTGCCACTGTACGTAACAAATTATCTACGATTCGTGTTTTCATGTTATGGGCGGTTAAAAACGGCTATATGGATGAAGTAGTCATCTCAGCAGATGATTATCCTAAAGCCGTTGATAACAAGCGCATAAGAAGATTGGATGACGAAGAATTGCAAATTTTTAAAAGCTACATTGATAGTTTACAACCTAATGCCAGAGCAGCATTTTGGTGCCTATATGGAACCGGATGCCGTGTAGCAGAAGCCGCAAATTTACGAGCGGAGGACGTAAATTTACGCGGCAAAACTGTTTACGTTGATATTCGCGATGCCAAGTGGGGCAGTGATCGCTGCATTCCTATTATCGATAAAAAAGCAGCAGAAGTAGTTTGGAAATATCGTGCGGAGCTTGAGATCGATAATAAGCCACTTTTTCGAATATCAAAGCGAACTATTCAAGGCTATGCTACTAAATTTGCAAATGTGACTGGAATTAATTTTCACTGCCACTTGCTTCGTCATACTTTTGCAGCTCTGCTGAGTGAACGCAATGTTCCACTTTCAGCAATTCAATTTTTGTTGGGGCACAAATCGCTTGGTATGACTGCTCATTATGCGCAATCAGCGCTTGTTGATGTCACTGACATCACACCAGAAATCAATTTATAGGAATTTTTAGAGGAGAAAGATAGATATGAACGACATTAAGTTACTTGGAAGATTGACAGGAAACCCGGAATTAAAGAGAAGTGCGAGTGGACGCGATTATGCATGGTTTACCATTGCTGTACCACGTCAAAACAATAGAGAAGAAGCTGATTTTATTCGCTGTGTTGCTTTTGATAAATTGGCTCAAGCTATTGCTCAACATTGTGGTAAAGGACGTCAAGTATTGGCACATGGTCGTTTGCAAGTCTCTACTTCAACTGATAGTACTACCCAACAAACTAGATACCATCATACAGTCGTAGTATCTAACACTCACTTTTTACACGATCCTAGCAGATCTGCAGTAGCTGCTTAAGCTACTTTTTTGTTAAAGTGCTGTCAACGGTACCGGACCGCAGGGAGGATAAGGAGTTGACAGCGATTCATTACTTATCAAGCTGATTAACAGCAAAACAAATATTGTTTTGCCTGCCCAGCGGCGAGCGAAAAAAGAAGAAGATTTTCACCATCTATGTATTTACCCCCATTACTAATAGAGGGGTAATACATACATGAATAAACAAAAGGATTGAGACAAATGTTATCGGTAATCATTGACTGGCTTGAGTTTACAGTGCTTGACGCTCAATTACCAAGCGTCCTAGATACCATAGGATTGGAATTGGATGAATTTTCCAAAATGTCGACAGGAAGATTTGGTTATCAATGCCAAATGAAATGGAGAGACGGCAATATTTTCATGATGTTTTCACCAGAAAAAGGTAATGAAGACATCAACATTGATACAAGAGTAAACACCAAAGCTGGAATCCATATCATGATCAGCGGACAAGGTTGCAGACAGTATTCGCAAAATCACGATTTAATCGCATTGATTGAATGTTTGCATGCATTGCCGCATGTAAATTTCACAAGAATTGATTTGGCAATTGATGATTTTGAATCAAAGATTATCAATTATGATCGTATTCACGAAGCTGCAATTGCAGGAAATTTCACCTCACGTTGGTCCAAATGGGACGAAATTAATTCGCGTCAAACTTCCGACAATCATTATCTTGGAAGAACAATGTATTTTGGTTCGCAGGCTTCTGACCTGTTTTGCCGTGTTTACGACAAAACATTGGAACGAAAAGCAAAGAAAGATGCTGAGAGCGCAATTCTACGAAACTGGACGAGATTGGAGATCGTTTATCGTAAAGATCGAGCTAAGAAACTCGCTGATTACATTGTCAGTGATGATCTCCCACTCGGTCACGCGCTTCGGGGAACCTTGAAACAGTATTTACGATTTTTACTACCTGGAACAGATTCCAACAAGGCACGTTGGAAGTCTGCACCTTGGTGGGATCAGCTGCTAGAGAATGTCGATTCACTGCAGCTGACAATTAAGAAAGATGCAAGAACTATCGAAGACATGACCGCATGGGTAGATAAACAAATCTCACCGACTTTGTCTGCAATTCTGAAAGCCCAGGAGGGCGACCTTGATTGGCTTAGGGCAATTATAGCCAGAGGTGCTGAGCGCTTGTCGCAAAGGCAAAAGGATGCTATCCATCAATATCAAAAACAGCAGAAAGGATTATCATTTCAGTGACTACAACAAATTTATACCCGAGGCTGGCTTTTTGTTCAGCAATCACACCAGCAACGCCTGAACACTATAATCGCCTGAAGCAAGCAGGCATTGATACAGTGAGCGTCTGTCTTCACTTATCAGGATATAGTCAATACAAGTTTGCGACGATTCACACTGATCTGGCCAGAAGCGCAGGAATGTCTACGCATGCATTTATGATTACAGACTTGTGTGAACCGGTATCTGATGTATTTGCTTTTACCAGAAGATATAACTTCTTGGGCTATAATAGCGGCACTAAAATCACTATCTGGATTACCGCTAACAAATACGTAACAGACCGTGAGGAAAAGATTGTACAAATCATTGATCTTTTATCCAATTATCACCCACGAGAAAATATTGATGTTGCTTTTTACAAACGTGATGTCGATGCAGGGATATATGACTTAACAAAGATACCTAAGATGATCAATTTAACGATTATCAACTGTAATGCTACTGAGTCAGGCATATTCGATGCAGGTACCTGGGTATACACAACAGAATTCCGTGATACTACTCAACTGCTAGCATACGATTATTACGGCTTTTATACCGATAATAGCGGATATCAGCTGTCTTTAATTGACACTGATTACGTCGTCCAAAAAGGCGACACCTGGCATTCTATTGCACGACGTCATGGAATGCCCCTAAATGATTTATTGGCGCTAAACAGAGCCAATAAAAATGAAAAAATCTATGCCGGGCAAATTGTCCGCATTGCTTAAAGTTTTTTATCAATGGCAGCTCCGTTCGGCGGGGCGGTGCTCTATCTCTCAAGGGCTCTACAGCCGGCTACGCCGTCTTCCGTTTAGCCCTTGTCGAGCTAAGTCGCACCTTAGCCTCACTACGCTGCCATTGATAAACTAAATTAAATCAAAAATAAACAAGACAAAATATCATTAAAATATCATTTGATATTCACATTTACTTCAACGAAATCACCTAAGCAGATCAAATGATCTGCTTTTATTTTAGAAAATAAAACAAGACTACAAATCCAATTTTTTACTTGCTAGACTTATGCTGAAAAGTGATATAGAGAAAAAACAGGAGGTACATATTATGAAAATTTTTCCTTGGTTTGATTGTACTAATAGAGATGTCGTAGGAGTGAGATACGCTCTAGGAGAGCACTACGAAAAGCTAGACGCATTATACAAGGCAGGGTGGAGTATTGATGCTCAAGAATACAGAACAGTTGAAAATGGCAATATCACATTCACTTATCCAAATGCACAAGGATTGCTTATACCTGAACCTGAAAATCCTGTAGATTCTGAGGCTATAGCAGTCTATCTACGACTCAAAGCTAATAAAAAGGATATACGCCCACAATCCGCAGCAGTTAGGATAGGATACCTATCTAGGACTTCAGACCTTAGGAAGTGTATCAAGCATGCAACCATAGTACCTATGCAATGTGAAGATATGATGTGTGATGATACAGAAGCTAGAGACTTTAGAGTTACTATCTTCCATGCACCACTTAAATTGACTTCTAAAGAGTATAAGGACAATGCAATAGATCTTGACCTGAAGTAAATAAAACACGCTCTATATCAACGATAGAGCGTGTTTTTGTTTGCAATGATACGCTAGTGGTGGCAGGGTTAGATACTGGTGGGGCACACTCATAATCTCTGCAGCTTTGACATGGCTTGCATGATCGGAGAGGAGAGACCGGAGGGCTCGATCCGATCAGGTAAGACATGGTTCTATGTATTGTGTAGCTTGGTGTGCCCCACCAGTATCTAAAATCTTTTCGTAAGACTGGTTTTAAAAATTGAGGCTTGATACACTTAAGCCGGAAATTGAAAAAACAGGAGGGCAACGGTTGTAGACCAATCCAGCTTTACATAAGACAAATTAAACGCAGTCGCTCAACCCCGCGTCTGCCAAGTGCAAATAAGCTATACGAAAAATATTTGTGAAAAAATGGCCGTATACAAATAGCGAATCCCATTAAATGAGGATTCGCTATTTTGCATTTTTTATAATTTCACAAGTAGACCAATTATTATATAATTACATTCTTTTTCTAAAATTTTACACCTATTTTTGTTAGCAGTTACATTATTTTAAAAATATTGCCCTAAAAAATAGTATAATCAAACTGAAAAAATTGGTTTTATCTAAAGGGGAGCAAAATGAAAAAACATAAATTAACCCGATTTTTAACTGCTGCAGTAGCATCTGTCAGCCTTTTAGTATTGGCACCAAATGCTAAAACAGCTCGTACAAATACAGTACAAGCAGTTAGTGCCAAAAGCTTGTCAGCCTTGGATTATAAGGGCAAGAGTATTATTACTGTAGATGGTAACAAACCTAAGTTTAGTAATGATACTAAATCAGTATCAAAAGGTCCTTGGCAAAAATATAGCAATCTAGACTATTTGAATCGCGCTCATGCAGCTAATGCATTGCTCAACAAAAAATTAATGCCACGTACTGAACGTGAGCCTCTCTATGTCGATCCAACCGGATGGCATAATAAACGTTTATCAGACGGATGGCTATTTAATCGTTGCCACCTGATCGGGTATCAATTGACAGGTCAAAATAATAATCTTAAAAATTTAATCACCGGTACCCGTCAGCTTAATGATCCCGGCATGCTCAAATATGAAAATAAAGTTGCTGACTATATCAGAAAAAGCGGCAATCATTATGTGCGTTACCGGGTAACTCCTATTTGGCGAGGAAATGAACTTCTCTCCCGTGGTGTACAAATGGAAGCACAATCCATTGGTGATAATTCTGTTCGCTTTAACGTTTACATTTTTAACGTTCAACCAGGTGTTAAATTAAACTACAACAATGGTACAAGTGTAGTTTCTAAGACTGCCAAAACAACTACTAAAAAACAATACACAACTGTAAGTACTAAAAAGACTTCTAAAGCTACTGTTAAAAAGAAGCGTGTAATTCGCGACAAAAAAGGCACCATTTCTACTGCTAAGTACCGTGTAATCGGTAATAAGAAAAGTAAAATCTACCATGTAATGAATGGTCAAAATTATCATATGTCCAGCAAAAATGCAGTGTACTTTAAGTCAGAAGCAGCTGCTAGAGCTGCCGGTTATCGTAAATCATTAAGATAAAAAAAGTCCCGCATTTGCGGGACTTTTTGTTTTTTCAAAACTTTGTAATTATACCATTATATTTATACATTCCAAGGAGCTATAAATGACCTAATACTTTCAGGAGTAGATACAGATTTGATATCAAATTTCATGGAATTTTCTACTTTACTACTTGCATTATGTATTCGTAAAGAGAAAGACCACCCTTCATCACAAGTGACGATAATAGTATTATCCGATTGCGTTACGGCATTTGCTCTTTTATCTAACACTTTCTTAAAACCAATATGATAGATAACTGATGGTAATTTAGGTTTTTCAATTGAAAACATCGATTTATGTTCTTTATATTTCTCGTTCAGAGAATCATGTAGATTTACAGGAGTTATTAAAGTTATATGTTTTTTCTCTACTGATATAACTTTATAGAAATCTTTCTCCCCTATAAGGTAATTTACCAACGCAGGAGCTATTTCACCAGGGTATTCTTTATCTAATCTGGTTAATTCATCCATAAATGCCTCCAATAGCGGTTTATAGACATCATTAACCTTATCTACTTTGTCACTCATAGCGTCCCAGTTTACTTTGAAATATGGCTTTAAATTAGCAAAAATTTCACCAACTTTATCCATATATTCAGAACTACATTGCTTGCCTAACCATTCCTTACCGAAATCAATCGTAGGTGAAATTCGTGAATGCTTTAAAGCAAAGTGATTATGCTTACATGAGATCCCTAATTCCCAGCTCTTTCTCTTACTATCATTTCTTATACAAAGAATATCCCTAACGTCACCTTTTTGACCATTAGAATCAGTTTGCAGCGTTAATTTCAATACACTATTATCATCATAATGATCTAGCTTAGGTTCCAATAAATTTATTAATTTAATAGCAGCTTCCCCTGCAAGGAGATCATTTTTACCATGATCATTTAATGCATTGTAATATGATTTAGCTGTTTCTAATTGAGGAGATTCTATTATCTCTACTGGAACTTCCTTGGTTTGATAAAAATTATAAATTGCTAACAAGCATGCATATTCAAATGCTTTGCCGCTCTCTGTATTTGCCAATAACTTTACCTTCTTTGATATAAAATGCTGGCCTTTCCAGCTTATTAATGCTACAATGCTGTTTTAAGACATACTAGCAAAAATTCTGGAGGGAGTACAGTTGAAGAAATTCGAATCATCTTTGACTTTTTCAGCTGAAAAGGTCAAAAAAATCTTGTTCGCTAAAATTGAAGAAGAAAAAGAAAAAATTGAGAAAAACAAAACAGAAGAAAATGTAAAGTTGGACAAAGAACTATATGACAGAGCTTCTGCATTATATGACGATAGCAAAATAAATGTATTGTCTCTTTTTAGTGGTGCAGGTGGACTGGATTTAGGTGTAGAAATAGCCGCAGCATCAGCAAAATATGGGGTGGATAAAACTTATGCTGCTTTCCAAAATAGAAGAGAATTATCCAAGTTATTGGATTCTACAAATGTAATTTATTCTAATGACTTATTTGCCTCTGCTAATGCAACTTATAAGGACAACTTATCAGGTAATTATGTAAAAGATAATAGAGATGTTAGAAAAGTTATTTCCTTCCCTAAAGCCGACCTAGTCCTTGGCGGCTTCCCTTGCCCTGGCTTTAGTGTAGCCGGTCCAAGATTACTAGATGATCCACGTAACTTCTTATATATCCACTACATTAGAGCTTTGATGGATTCCACTCCTAAAATTTTCATTGCAGAAAACGTAAAGGGACTTATGACCATGGCTGGTGGAAAGGTTCTTTCTCAGATGAAAGAAGACTTCTCAGCAGCTGGTTATACGGTGACCGCCAACTTAGTTAATGCAAAAAATTATGGTGTACCACAATCGCGTGAACGTGTATTTTTAGTTGGTGTTAGAAACGATATTGCCGATAAATTCCAATATACTGTACCTAAACCTACTACTGGTCCAGACACTGATAAACCATATGTAACTCTAAAAGATACAATATCTGATTTACCTAAACATCCAGCAAATTACTTTGAAGGCACTTATAGCTCCATCTATATGTCTCGTAATAGAAAGAAATCTTGGGACGATGTATCATTTACCATCCAAGCATCAGCAAGACAAGCTCCTCAATATCCCGGTGGGAAACCAATGATTAAGCTAGGAAAAGATAAATGGGAATTTCAAGGCGATGAAAATAGAAGACTATCTGTAAAGGAATGTGCAAGAATACAGACATTCCCAGATTGGTTTGAATTCTCTGATGGTGGGAAAGACAATGTAAGCTTGGCAAATCGACTTAATGAAAAATATAAACAAATAGGGAATGCTGTTCCTGTTGTGCTTGCCGAAAAGATTGCACGACCTGTAATGCAATTCCTTGAAAACTACAAATAAAAAGTATTAATGAAAGTGCCATATAATGTCACAAACATATAAATTTATAAAAACCAATGGTGAGCAATACGAAACCATATATCATAAATACCAAGAATATTTTGACGATTTTTACGATTATGAAATAAGTATTACCAATCATGTAGGTACCAAATCACATGATGGGCGTCCCTCATCATACAGAATATTTGCTGTTAAAAGCTTATATTTATACCAAGAGAAATTTGGAACAATCCCTGCCACTTTAACCGATATGAATTTTATTGATAGGTTACTATCTATATTAGATGATGATGAATTCATTGCCCTAAACCAAGAACATCACAGATTTTATCAGGCATCAATTAAAGAATTTATCCGGTATTTAATATCTAGAGATGACAGTTTGGCAGTTATATTTAACAATCCAAAATTTCTAAAAAAAGAAAAAAATCATCATACTCAAAAACTAGTTGATGATTATGTTAAAAAACTTCAAGATGTCCGTCCTATAAGAAAAAGAAAGCCAAAATATATTGGCAAATCTGCAAAATATCCTCGAGACAGTTTTGCAAAGGAATATACTAAAAAAATCGCAAATTATACATGCGAGTACGACCCTTCACACACAACGTTCATAAGCGAAAATGATGGTAATCAGTATATGGAGGCGCACCATTTGATACCGATGAGCGCACAAGATCGTTTTGAACACAGTATTGATTTTCCTGATAACATGATCTCTCTGTGTCCTACATGCCATAGAAGGATTCACTTGGCTAAAAAAATAGATCGAATCCAAATGATTAAGCACTTTTATAATTTACGAAAAGATAGATACGCAAAACATGGTATTGATATTAATCTAAAAGAATTGTTGAATTTCTATGAGAAGTAAAATCACTTAAAAAGACCTATGACTTACTCACAGCCATAGGTCTTTTTATCTACATTAAACTATTTCCTCCTGATCTAA
>SKEM01001174.1_pt1 | contig 12622 bp, 12 predicted proteins | sample 4826731 | NCBI WGS metagenome assembly SKEM01 (sample SAMN11008809, study PRJNA524170) | human gut metagenome | biome: Human fecal sample; material: Feces; isolation source: fecal sample from pouch patient p37 | host: Homo sapiens | place: Israel: Tel-Aviv | collected 2015-07-27
GTGGAACTGAATTCGCAGGATACCGTGAAGTTAGCCAAGAACTAAGCATTCCAGTCTATTTTCCCGATCCCCATGCGCCCCAACAACGGGGAACCAATGAGAATACCAACGGGCTTATCCGTGAGTATTTCCCCAAAGGAACCGACCTAGACCAACTAACTGATCAAGATATCGACAAGTTTGTCAGGAATTTAAATCACCGACCACGTAAGATCTTAGGCTGGAAGAGTCCATTTGAAGTTTTCTTCGGGACAAAGTTGCGCTTGATTTGACAATTCGTCGCCCTCAAAACCAAAAAATCCTGTCAACGAATCACCACTATGGTAATCCATCAACAAGATTTAGTGTAGAGCCCTTCAAGTTTAATCTCTGGCTTTGCTGGTAGTTCGAAGTCAGGTTCTTCATTTTGAGGAGATTGCCCTTGTTCTAAAGTGATAATTAGCTCTTCAATCGTGTTATTCAAGTTTTTTAAATCATCTTTGAGGTTGACTAGTTGTTTAGTTAGACTCATGATCGTTGTCCTCCTTTAAAGGTTGAATTTGTAGTCGCTTTACGCTGTCGTCAGGAGCAATAACCAACAAATGAGCTGGTGCACCTAACAGCCAACGTAGCAGGCGTTCTCGGATAGTCAGGCGTTTCAAGCTGACGGTTCCAGTTTGCGGGCGTTTAGAAACGGAAATGGAAACTTGGTGTTCCATTTAAATCAGTCCTTTCAAGTAAAATCAGTGGTAAGGTTTCGTACCTTCCACAGATAGGCCACTAGCTTCTAAAAATTAAACGAGTTTTGACCAAAATTTTTTGATTTTTTTGAAGAGAGCTTGCTTATGATTACTGAAGTTTTGAACTGACATATTGAGTTGGGCTGCTAATTCCTTGTCCTTAAGCCGTTCTTCATTATTAGCGAGAGCATCGTAGACAAGTTGTTGGGGCTTAGTTAATTTGGGGTAGATTGCCATTAACTTTTGGTGATCTGCCTTTTGTTTTGCTTCCCGTTCTTGTTCGTCAAATTCATCTAAGTAGATGGTTTCTGGCGTTTGAACTTCTGCAATTAGCTGTTGAAGTGGATTACCACCCGCAGGAATCGTTTTATTATCAGGGTCGTAAGTATCAAGTGATACCTTGTGCCGGGTGTTGCGGTGGTCGGCATTGTATTGTTCATGTTTAAGGTCAAGGACAACCTCCGCTTGGTCTGCCGTTAGGGTTACAATTTGCTTGCCCATATTTTCGAGGCAAACCGTCACTGAACCATCTTCGTACTTAGAAACGACTTTGATACCTGCATTACCGAATAAATTATTGAACATTAGAATTCCTCCTCTTGGATCTCCCAAGCGAAGGAATCGAGGGTATGTAAAAAGCCACTAGTAGGGTGCGCTAAACAGACCTAAACGATTGAATCGCTTGGGTACTGCAACGACGCCTTACTAGTGGCTGAGTTACAGAAATTGTTATGAAATTTGGTGGCATGCTAGTAATTACCAGCAACGTTAATCTGGTACATGCCTGACATCTATATCAAATAATATCTTTACAAGCAGATGAATTTTATTTCGACTTGTAAATTAATTATTGATATAATTAAAATCGTTTAACGTCGATAGAACTGATTGCCTTTCGACAGTTAAAAGATACAATACTGGAACAGGTAAGTTCAGGTGAGAAGAGGTATCTTGAGGTAATTGAGGATATGTATCGGTATGTTTTGGCAAGTATCGGTATGTAGGTTTTAATGGGGAGAAGCAAATGTTAAAACTCACATTTTCGGAATTAGCAAAAATTTTACAGCCATACATTAACAATAATTCGTCGCAGCCAAAAACTGCGTTGGAGATTATTAATCAAATTGTTGATGATAAATCACAAGATTTAATTGAGTACAATGAAAATACATTTAAAAATTACTATTCTGGCAAAAGCAGGATTACACGATTAGCAAATAGAATTAGTGGTCATTTAGACCAAACTAAATTTGATTCCTACCTATCAAAACTCGATTATGGTGCACTAACTTCGATTTCTAATAGTCTGAAAAAATATGGAATAGATGATGCTAGGCCTGGTTCAGTTTCTACCATTTGTGCTAAGGAACTTATAAAGATAATTGATGATGCTACAAAAAGACAAAATACATCAAAGAATGTGGGGAAGATAGCAAAAAAGACCTCAAGTAGTATCACTCAAGATCTAAGTAGTGTGGGTAGCAGTTTGTCAGATAAGATAGAGAAAAGATTTAGACAATTGTATGGTGAAGAATCGTTAGCTGACATATATTACAGCCTGATAATTTCATATGGTCTTAAAAAAACCATAAATGGCCAAGGAATGGTGTCCATCTCTAATGACCGAAAGTTTGAATATACAGATGAAAGTATAAAGGACTATTTTTTGACGAATCCTTTAAGGATGAAAACTATCCCATTGTTGATCTGTACAGAGAAACGAGATGGTCCAACAAATGTTTATTGTTGTGAAATTACAAATTATAGCGATAGGGGTAAGTGGACACATATTCAATATAAGGTAATAGGGCAATTTTCTTATCAGCTGTTTGATGAAAACTATGCAGTTTTCGGTGTTTTCAATGACCCTAGAAGTGGATGGGGTGAAAATAATAGAACTCATTTATCAATCAAGGGGAATAGTTTGTTGCAGATACTACGTGATTTAGGGGATTAAGGTGGAAAATTATGGAACTAAGCTACAACAAATTATGGAAACTATTAATTGACAAGAATATGAATAAGCAAGATCTTCAGAGAATCAGTGGTATTAGTTCTGCTTCTGTAGCTAAGTTAGGGCAAAATAAAAATGTCACAACTAATGTGCTTCTAAAAATTTGTGACGCATTAGATTGTGACATTAGCGATATATGTGAAGTTGAAAAATAGTGAGGTATTTTATGCAAACAGATAGCGAAAAATATAACGAAACTGTGCAGCCTAATACAGCTTTCTTAAACGGACTTAAGAACAAATTGCCGGAGTTCTTTAACAAAGCTGGTGATTTTGACTTAGATAAATTTAAATCGGAGTTAAAGAAGAATAACGTCAATGAACTCAGTGAAGGTTATCAGCTGAACTTCATTGGTAAGGATTATGCTCGTCGGCAAGCTGGTGAAATGCCAACGAGTGTGATTGTACCCGATGAGAAGCAGAATAATGGTGAAGGTAAGGATAGTAAGAATTTATTCTTTACTGGAGATAATTTGGAAGTTTTACGTCATTTGCAAACTGCTTATGCTAACAAGGTTGACGTGATTTATATTGATCCACCTTATAACACCGGTAGTGATGGATTTGTTTATCCAGACTCATTTGAATATAGTGACGGAAAACTAAAAGATATGTTTGGCCTAGATGATGATCAAGTTGAACGCCTTAAGGAGCATACAGGGGAAATCTAGCCATTCTGCTTGGATGACTTTTATGTATCCGAGATTAGCTTTGGCGAAAACGTTGCTATCGCAAAATGGAGTACTATTTATATCTATTGATAATAACGAGCAGGCAAATTTAACAGAACTAATGGAATCTATCTTTGGTGAGGAAAATTTTGTTGATAATTTGATTTGGAAAGGAAAAGGTGGGGGACAAGATTCTTCTTCTTTTGTGAAGTCTTATGAATACGTACTTTGTTATTCCAAGAATATTAGTAAACTTAAAATTTCAAGTTTTCAGGTAATGGAGGATATATCTGAGTTTAAGTACTTTGATGGTAACAGAAATCTACATTATAAAAGGCAATTAGCTAGGAAATGGGGATCGAATGACAGACGTGAAGATAGACCAAATTTATATTTCTCTGTTACTGCTCCTGATGGCAGTGAGGTCTATCCAAAGAGAGCAGATGGTAGTGACGGATGTTGGAGACATAGCAAGGAAAGGATGGAAGAAGAGATAAGGGATGGCGAGTTTGAGTTTGTAAAGAAAGGTAACGAATGGGTATTATATCAAAAAATATTTGCAAATAAGAATGGTAAAAAGAGTAAAAAGTATACAAATATTATTGACGATGTTCCTGCGGGGAACGGGATCAAGAGAATAAAGAATCTGTTTGAAGGAAAAGCATATTTTGATTATCCAAAGCCAACGGCTTTAATTAAAAGGTTAATCTCAATGATTAACTTTAACAAAGAGCCAGTTATTTTAGACTTCTTTGCCGGTTCATCCACCACTGCCGACGCTGTAATGCAACTTAACGCAGAGAATTGCGGTCATCGTAAGTTCATCATGGTTCAGCTGCCTGAGAAGACTTATACCGTTAACAGTGATGGTAAGGAAGTTCCGACTAAAGGTGGGAAAGCTGCTTATGACGCAGGGTTTAGGTCTATCGACGAATTTTCTCGAGAACGAATTCGACGGGCATCTGGAAAAATCAAAGAAGATGCTGGGTTAACTTTACCTGAAAACTTTGATGGTAGTTTTAAGCATTATCGAGTTGTTAGCCCAACTAAGCAAGCACTAGAAAGTATTGAGGATTTTGATCCTAATAACACAAGCTTGTTTACTGATATGATTGAATCATTCTCAAGTAAAGAACTAGGAGTTTCAGGGGATGCCACGGGTGAAGAAACAATTTTGACGACTTGGCTAGCTAAGGATGGTTACTCATTTGAGGCGGATATTAAGAAAGTTGATTTTGCTGGGTATGAAGCATCATTAGTTGAGGATAGCCGGCTTTATATCATTAAGGACGGCTGGACTAGTGAGAATACTAAAGCCTTGTTGAACAAAGTTGGAACCCGTCAATTAACAGTTCAAACAATCGCTTTGTTTGGTTACTCATTTAACATTGCTGATTTACGAGAATTAGAGATTGGTTTGAAACAATTGGACAGCAGCATTAATTTACTTAAGAGGTACTAATATGAAAATTCAACTAGAACGCTTACCTCACCAAGTCGAAGCTATTAATGCTATCAATACCGCTTTTTATGGGGTCGATACTTATACCAACAATCCTGACGCTAACTACATTTATGCTAACCCGATTTTAAATTATGCTAGAAAAGAATCCTCGTATATCGATATCAAAATGGAAACAGGGACGGGGAAAACCTTTGTATACACCCAAATGATGTATGAAATGCATAAACAAGGCCTTTTCAAGTTTGTCATTGTTGTTCCGACTCCAAGTATTAAGGAAGGGACTAAAAATTTCATTACTAGTGACTATGCACGTCAGTACTTTTCTGGAATTCCAGGATATGAGAACGTCAAAATTCAACTGAACACAATTAATGCCGGCGATTTTAAAAATAAAAAGGGAAGGAAAAACTTTCCAGCACAATTAACGGAATTTATTGAAGCTACTAGGCAAAATGCTAATCAAATTCAAATCCTGCTGATTAATTCCGGGATGATTAACTCTAAATCAATGAAAGCCTCCGACTACGATCAGACTTTGCTAGGGGGAGAAACATGTCCTCAAAAAGCGATTGCTGCTACACGGCCGGTGGTCATTATTGACGAACCTCACCGTTTTCCAAGAGACAAGACAACCTATAAAGCTATCGAGCAATTAAATCCCCAGCTCATTGTTCGTTTTGGAGCAACCTTCCCGCAAATTACGACTGGACGAGGAAAGGCTAAGAAGACAGTTATTGATTACTATCGAGGAAAGCCTCAATTTACTTTGAATGCGATTGATAGCTTTAACCAAGGATTAGTCAAGGGGATTGATATCAATTACCCGGACATTACTGAACAAGAAGCAAGTCGTTTATATAAGGTTAAGAACGTTACTGCAAAGCAACTAACTTTGTCTCGAAATGGTAAAGATTACTCAATTAATAAGGGCGAAAATCTTGCTGATATAGATGAAGGTTTTGCTGGTGATATTTCCTATGTTGGCGGTAAAGAATTGTCCAATGGACTAGAACTACAACCTGATATGAAGTTAATTCCAGGTACTTTCTCACAAAATTATCAGGATGAAATTATTTCGCAGGCAATCAATCGGCATTTTGAAGCGGAAGAGAGAAATTTCATGCGACCAGAAAGTGAAGGGACAGCGCCACGTGTTAAAACACTATCCTTATTCTTTATTGATAGTATTGCAAGCTTCCGGGGGGGAGATCATAGCAAGGGGTGGTTGGCGCAACACTTCGAAAAAATGCTGACACAAAAGTTAAACCAGCTTATTGGTAAGTATGAAATGGCCATTGAACCTCGTGAAAAAGAATATCTTGAATTCTTGCAAGCAACGCTTCGCGATTTAAAGGCCGAACACCAACAAGTTTATGCAGGATACTTTAGTGAAGACCGTGGGAGTGGTGACGAGGCTATTCAAGCCGAGGTTGACGATATTTTAAAGAATAAGGAACGCTTGCTTAGTTTTAAGGACAAGGATGGGAAGTGGATTACTCGTCGCTTTCTCTTCTCCAAGTGGACATTGCGTGAAGGTTGGGATAATCCGAATGTCTTTGTTATTGCTAAACTACGGACGTCTGGTTCTGAAATTAGCAAAATTCAAGAAGTTGGGCGGGGCTTGCGTTTACCTGTAGATGAGACGGGGCACCGCTTGCAACAAGATGAGTTTGAAAGTCGTTTAGCATTCCTGATTGGCTATGATGAACGGGACTTTGCTCAGACTTTAGTAAATCAAGTGAATGAAGATTCACCAGTTGAAATGAACCATGATGAATTAACTGAAGATATGATTCAATTGATTGTTAAAGAGCGACAAAAGACAGATAAATCATTTGATGAAGATAAGTTGCTTGATGATTTGGACAATCATAATATCATTACACGTTCTAACAAATTCAAGGCAGATGTTAATATTGGTGATAAGAATATTTCAGGATATGAGGCTCTGGTACAACTTTACCCTGAAGTTGAGCATCGGACAAAAGTTGCCAAAGATAAAATTCGTGACAAAAATAGTAAATTTGCCACAAAAGTCAAATTACGTAAATCTAATTGGAAACAATTAGAAGATTTATGGAAACAACTATCCAAACGTCAGATGATTAATTTTGATGATGAGGTTAACGATTTAGCCCAGGTAGTTGCTAGGGAAGTATTCAAGGACAATGACAATAAAATGTTTGTTCTTCAATCTCCACAAATGATTATGCAAGAAATCGTGGCTGATGTTAATCAGGCAATGCTTCGCGAAACCAAAGCGGACTACAACATTACTTACTTGACTATGAAATATGGAGTGTTTTTAAAACAGTTGGCCATTGGAACTGATTTACCGGTTGATTTCTTACACCAACAGATGATTAAATCAATCAAACGATTAAATGGCAATACAAATTACATCAATGAAAAGACACTAGGTAACTTAGTGAGAGAATTTAATAAACGATTCAATGAACGGATTCGTAATTTATATAGCTATGAGCCGTTACAGTTTACTTCTTCGACTTCAATTTACGATGCTAAAAAGGAAAAATTTGTTGATGAAATTTCAGCTAATGATTTAGGTGTTTATACAGACGAACACTCAACCAAAGATGATAAGTACCTGTATGATCGCCCACCGTTACGTTACGACAGTGCTGACCCAGAACTTAAGATTCTTAAGCGTACGTATGGTAACAATATTACGGTCTTTGGTAAGTTACCAAAACGAGCAATAAAGATTCCCCGTTACGATAATGGTACGACGACACCGGACTTCATTTTTAAAATCGAACGTGAACGGAAACCAATTTATCTTGTTATCGAAACGAAGGCCGAAAATATGCGCCTTGGGGATGAAGAAATTCGTGTAATCCAAAAGAAGTACTTTGATAAGTTAAAAGCAAGTGGTGTTTATTATCGTATGGCAACAAGTGAACAAGAGATCCACGACTTAATTAATAAAATTGAGAATGAGGAGATTAAAGATAGTGATTTCACTGATTAAACTAGCAAAAGAAGGAAGAATTGAAAAAACAGGCGCTAAGCCCAAACTTCCAATCAAAGTTGACGGTGTGAGTTCAGAAACTTTAGATGTATATCGCATCCCGTTAGAATATCTCTACTACAATGATAAAAATGGACGGATTTCAACAGGAATTGCAGAATACGAGAATCAAATTACCTCTACTTCAGACATAGTTGACCCCAATTACAATAATCTGGTAGCTAAGATTATTGAAAATATGAATCCAGCTGCTCTTAAGCGTACACAGAAGTCAATTGCTGATTCTGGTCAACAAGTTTATGGTTGGGTATTAGATGATGGTCGGGTAATTGATGGGAACCGTCGCCTTACGGTTTTACGCAATATCCATGCTAAAACGGGGCGGACAGTATACTTTGAAGCTGTTGTCCTACCTTTTTCTTATAATAATGACACTGAGCGGGTAAAAATTAAACAGCTCGAACTTGCTATTCAGATGGGGGTTGAAGAGAGAGAAGGTTATGATCCAGTGGACTTAGCTTTAGATATTTACCAAACCACTGCTGGAGAAAGACCAATTATGACTTTAGCTGATTATGCCAATATTTCTAACATGACTAAGGCAAAGTTAGAGGATTACCGAAATGGTGCTATTTATATGAAAAAATTTATAGAATTCATTGGGGCACCTGAAACAAGTTACAGTATCATTAAAGATAGTAAAACGTGGACACAGTTTCAAGTAATGGGTAAAACATTGAACACTGAGTTCGGTGATGATCCCGAGTCACAAGTAAGGAAAAATGAGACAATGGAGTCTTTCTTTGGGATAATTCTTCACCAAATGCATGTCGGCGTTATTGGAAATACTGCACGGAATCAAGTTCGTGATTTTGGTAAATATGTTGTAAAGGCAGGAGATAGTACTGAATTTAACGATCGGGTTCAAGATGACGTGGAAGATTTAGCAGAATCCATTCAAGAGGCTAAAGTTGTAGATTATGCAGACTTAAGTAAGGAATTGACTAATCAAAATGAGATTATAGCTGAATTTGGGGATACCTATAATGCGTATATGCTGGCAGCTAAAAATGGTGAGTCGGTTGAGAAATTTATTAAGTCCATCCGAGATGGTGTTAAAGTTTTTCAGGATTTAAATGCTGATAATGGTTTATCCGGTAGTCTTCGGTATAATGAAGTTAGTCAACGGCAATTAAAGGAATTGCAGAAATACATGCGTGATTTGAATATTGCAAGTAAGGAGCTGTTTGAAAAGTATGGAAGGGAAGTTCAACAGACCTCAAATAATTAAAAACAGCGATGGATTATTTCAACTTATTGATGATGAGAGTCAGACGCTTCAAACAAAGACAGCTCAACGTGGCTTAAAAAGGTTCGATCCATACTTTCATGATTCGGGTCGAATGGTTTTTAAACCAGATTTAACATATGTTCAGCTGTTGGATTTAATTGACAAATTGAATCATAAATTAGAACGAAAAGGACTACCTATAATAGAAACCGATAACGAATTCAATAAATTTGTTGAAGAAAAACAATATTTCATCAAAGAACAAAGTGAGGCGGGTATCACCATTAAGAATAATGATTCTCGTTGGCAAGATGAACTTACTGAATTTAAAGAGATTGTCCGAAGTGAAATAAGTCGCCCGCTTAAGCCAGAGCAAGAAAAGGCCAGTTTCTTTTTAGCTATGATGAAGAGGGCTGCAAATTTTTCAGTTCCTGGTGCAGGAAAGACAGCCATGATGTATGGAACATTTGCCTATCTATCTAGTTCTAAACAGGATAAAGTAGACAAAATGTTAGTTGTTTCCCCATTGAACGCTTTTGCAGCTTGGCGTACCGAATATAGTGAAGTCTTTGGTTCCAAGCGTGAGTTACATTACTTAAATTTACGTGATAATAGGTACAATAACGATCCTGGTGCGATAAAGCATGATTGGGTACAGGCTAATGTAATTACAATTAATTATGAATCATTAAAGAGTAAGCTAAGGGTACTAAATGAATTAATAGATAATAAGACCATGCTTGTATTTGATGAGGTCCACCGGGTTAAGGGAGTTGGCGGTCAGAGAGCTAAGGCGACATTAAACATCAGTCAAGCTCCGTATTATCGATATGTATTGACGGGGACACCAATTCCAAATGGCTTTAGAGACATTTACAATTTCTTGCACTTAATGTATCCCGATGAATATTCAACTTTTTTTGCTTGGGGATTAAACGAACTGAACCGTATTGATTCAGAAGATGTGAATCGGAAACTTGCCCCATTCTTTTGGAGAACTAATAAAAAAGATTTACAAGTTCCAAAACCAGAACCAGATAAAATTATTCAAGTTGAACCATCGGAAAAGCAAGATATTCTAGCAGATGCTATTTATAAAAATGAAAATGGTGCTTTAGCTTTATTTACGAGGTTATTACAGGCTTCAACCAATCCTGAATTACTAAAATATAATATTAATTATCGCGAGTTAGGATTGGTTGATAGTGATTCTGAAAAGTGGAATCAAGAAGCCTATAAAATTGAAAAAGAAAATCAAAGTAATACTGGGTTGTACAAGCGTTTTTCACTTGAAGATATTGAGACACCTAAGTTTGATAGGGGTATCAAATTAATTATGGATTTAGTATCTGAAGGTAAAAAAGTGCTAGTTTGGGGGATGTTTGTTGGAACGATGCATAAAATCAGACAGACCCTGGAAGATAAAGGCTTAAAGACATTTCTCGTATACGGTGAGACTCCAAAACAAGATCGTGAAGGACTAATTAATGAATTTCGTGACGGATCGGCACAAGTTTTAATTTCAAATCCAAATACACTTGGGGAATCTATTTCGCTTCATCAAACAGTACATGATGCAGTTTACTTCGAATATAACTTTAACTTGACTTTTATGCTTCAATCCCGTGATCGCATTAATCGTTTGGGACTTCCAGATAATCAGTACACAAGGTACTATTATCTGATGTCAAAGGGTGACACTGCTCACCAAGGTTTCATTGATGAGATGGTTTATCGTCGTTTGAAGGAAAAAGAACAAGTTATGATGGATGCAATTGAAGGACAAATGCTCGTGCCTGAATACACAGATGATTATTTAGAAGATGTTAAAAAAATAGTGATGAAGTAATAATTTACTGAGGGGATAAACATGGAATTAAAGCATGATTTAGTGAGATGTGTTTTATTAGCAATAGAAGCATCAGAAAATATAACGGGAATAAATGAAGATGAGCTCTTAGGTTATCTCGGGAAATATGGAAATTATAATGATAGGAACAGCATAGCTTACACAGTATCAAAGTTAAAAGAAGCCGGCTTTATTACTGGAGATGTTCGATGGGCTAATAATTCTCCAGCATGGATAATGGCGGGTAATTTAACTTATGATGGACATAAATTTTTAGATAACATTAGGGACGACAAGGTTTGGAAAGATACAAAAACAATCTTGTCTAAATTTTCAAGTGTTTCATTAAGTTTTGTATCAAGTGTTGCTTCTAATGTAATTAGTCAGTTAATCCAGAAACAGTTGGATCTAAGTTAATAAAAGACAGTATGGAAAATAAATTGTATAGAGATAAGCTATATAATCAGATTCAAGAGCAATATGGAAGGTTGGTTTACACGTATACATGCCATTTAAAAGAAGCACAAATTATTACTAAGAGATTAAATAGGTTCAAATGGGGACAAATTATTCTTTCTGGTTTATCGACAGGAGGAATAGTAGTAATTATATTTGGTAAAACTCGTATTGGCTCTATAATAAGTGGAATAGTTTCGGTTTTGTTATTAATTATTAATAGTTACTTAAAGGGATTAGACTTTGGTGCGGATGCTAATAGTCATATTCAAACAAGTAATGAATTATGGAAGATACGTGAGGAATATATTTCGTTATTAACTGATTTTACATCTTTGTCTGAACCAGTAATAATAGATAAAAGAGATGCACTATTATTAAAAACTGCAGAAATATATGATGCTCAATTACAAACATCGCGTAGAGCATATAATCAGGCACAACAGGCATTAAAAGATGATGAAGAACAATTCTTCACACAGATAGAACTTAATAAGATGCTTCCTAAACATCTTAGAAAATAGGAGATGATAGCTGAAAATGTCATTAGCAAATGATTTTGAGAGTTTTTGTGGTTCTAAAAATTTTGAGTTATCTGACGAGATGGATACTGCAATAAAGGAAATAACTAAAAAATTAAATTCAAAATACTATGATTTGAGCAGTGAAGAAAAAGATCACATGTACATTGTAGGTTCGATGGGGAGAATGACGGCTGTTAAAAGTAGCAGTGATCTGGATCTGTTATTCGATTTACCGGATTCACTTTTTTCAAAATATGATAGTTATGGATCAAATGGTCAGTCTGAATTACTACAGAATGTGAAAGAAATATTGATGGAACGTTATCCTAAAACTTTTATAAAAGGTGATGGACAAGTTGTAGTTATTGAATTTACGAAATATACTGTTGAATTAGTTCCAGCTTTCAAGCAATCGGATGGAAAATTTAAATATCCTGATACACATAATGGTGGAAGTTGGAAATATACCGATCCGTTAAGTGAACAAAACGAATGTATGGAATCTTCCAAAAAGTCTTCTGGGGCATTTATTAATTTTTGTCATATTATTCGTGAGTGGAAGAATAATGAGGGATTTAAATTTGGCGGTCTATTAATTGATACATTTGTATTTAACCATCTTAATAGTTGTGCATTTGAGGA
>SKEM01001181.1_pt1 | contig 12523 bp, 9 predicted proteins | sample 4826731 | NCBI WGS metagenome assembly SKEM01 (sample SAMN11008809, study PRJNA524170) | human gut metagenome | biome: Human fecal sample; material: Feces; isolation source: fecal sample from pouch patient p37 | host: Homo sapiens | place: Israel: Tel-Aviv | collected 2015-07-27
GGGGGGGGGCCCCCCCCGGGGGCCCCCCCCCCCACGGCGCAACCGACCGCGCCCGGACGCCGGGCGCCCACCGCCGTCACCCGTCTCCAGCCCATCCACCCGTGACAAGGAAGTCACCGTCCATGAGTACTCCGACCACCGCCGTCCAGCGCCACGACACCGGTGCCTGGTGGCGCGACGCCGTCATCTACCAGGTCTACCCGCGCTCCTTCGCCGACTCCGACGGCGACGGCGTAGGCGACCTCCCCGGCATCACCTCGCACCTGGACCACCTCGCGTCCCTCGGCGTCGACGCCGTCTGGCTCTCGCCCTTCTACCCCTCGCCGCAGGTCGACGCCGGGTATGACGTCTCCGACTACTTCGACGTCGAGCCGGAGCTCGGCACGCTCGCCGACTTCGACGCCCTCACCACCCGCGCCCACGAGCGCGGCCTGCGCGTGGTGGTCGACCTCGTTCCGAATCACACCTCGGACCGGCACGCGTGGTTCGAGGAGGCTCTTGCGGCCGGACCCGAGTCACCGGAGCGCGACCGCTACATGTTCCGCTTCAGCGAGGACGGCGCCCCGAACAACTGGGGCAGCCTGTTCGGGGGCCCCGCCTGGGCTCCCGTCGAGCCTCTCACGGGTCGTGAGGAGGACCGGGGCTGGTGGTACCTGCACCTCTTTGCCCCGGAGCAGCCCGACCTGAACTGGGACAACGAGGACGTCCACGCGATGTTCCGCGAGTTCCTGCGTTTCTGGGCCGTCGACCACGGCGTCGACGGATTCCGCGTCGACGTCGCCCACGGTCTCGTCAAGGCGCCCGGCCTTCCCGATGATGCCGTCGGCCCGGACCGCTGGGGGGTCGTGGAGCCCGCGACCGAGCAGGGAACCGGCGGGGCGCACGACCACGGTCCGAAGCCCCCGGACTCCGGGCCCGCCTTCGACCAGCCCGGTGTCCACGACGTCTACCGCGAGTGGCGCCGCGTCCTCAACGGCATCCGCTCGGACGTCCTCCTCGTCGCCGAGGCGTGGGTGGACCCGCCCTCGCACCGCGCTCTCTACGTCCGCGAGGACGAGATGAGCCAGGCCTTCAACTTCGACTACCTCAAGGCGCCGTGGGACGCCGGCGCCGTCCGTCGAGTCATTGAGACCTCGATCGCGGAGCACGACGCCGTCGGAGCCCCGACGACCTGGGTCCTGTCCAACCACGACGTCGTCCGGCACGCCTCCCGCTTCGGCTACGCACCCGGCACCCCGACCGACGCCGGCATCGGCCCGAGCGACCCGCAGCCGGACCGTGAGCTCGGCCTGCGCCGCGCCCGCGCGGCGACCCTCTTCATGCTCGGCCTGCCCGGCGGCGCCTACCTCTACCAGGGGGAGGAGCTCGGCCTGCCCGAGCACACCACCATGGCTGACGACGCCCGTCAGGACCCCACGTGGCTGCGCACCGGCCACAAGGTTCGCGGGCGCGACGGCTGCCGCGTGCCCCTGCCGTGGACGGCCGAGGGGCCCAGCCTCGGCTTCGGCCCTAGCGGGCGCACCTGGTTGCCGCAGCCCGCCGAGTGGGCGGGTCTCGCTCCGACGGTTCAGAACGGCGACCCTGACTCGACGCTGTCGATGTACCGGCGGGCCCTCTCCCTCCGGCGCGAGCGCTCCCTCGGGCGCGGCTCGGCCGAGGTCCTCGACGGCACGCCTGAGGGCGTCCTCGCCGTGCGCAACGGCACGACGCTCCTCGCCCTCAACTTCGGGGACGCACCCGCCGAGATCGGCTCCGCCGGAACCGTGCTGGCGCGTTCCACCGACGGCTCCACCGGTGGGCGGGTCGATCGGCTGCGCCTCGAGCCCTGCTCCGCGCAGTGGCTCGCGCTCGAGGACGCCGGCTGACGCGGCTGGCTCACAAGCGATGGGGGTGACGAGATGGCGGTGACGCGTGCGGACGTGGCGAGGCTGGCCGGAGTGTCACCCTCGACGGTGACCTACGTGCTGACGGGCAGAAGGTCGGTGAGCGCCCCGACCAAGCGCCGGGTGAGGAGAGCCGTCACGGAGCTCGGCTACCACCCCGACCGCAGCGCCTCCGCCCTCGCGTCCAGGTCCCTGTCCACCGTCGGAGTCCTCCTGCGCCTGGACCGCTCTGCCATCGAAGCGGACGATCTCAGCTACATCGAGGGCGTCCGTGCGGCTGTCGCTGAGGATGGCCTCCAGGTCGTCGTGCCCATGAACCTGCGTCACGATGGGGAGGAGGGGCTGCGTGAGCTCGTCCGCTCGCGCTCCGTTGACGCCACCGTCCTCATGGACGTGGCCCCGCTCGATGAGCGCGAGCGGCTGCTGCTGACCGAGGGAGTCCCGACGATCCTCATCGGGACCTCCGGGACGCCCGGCGGTGCGCCGGGCGTTGACGCGGACTTCGACGCGATGGCCCGACTCGCCGTCGCGCACCTGGCGGGCCTCGGTCACCGCAGGCTGCTCCTGCTCTCCCGCCTGGCGGGCGCGGAACCTGCGAACGCCTATCCGGCGCAGGTGCGGGCGGTCCTCGCCTCGGCCAGGGCCTGCGGCGTTGAACTCGTCCACCGCTCCGTCCCGGACGACCCGATCGAGGGAGCCGCACTGCTCGAGGGAGGTCGATTGGTCGGAGACTGCACCGCCACGCTCTCCAACAACCCCTGGGCCCTCACCGGTCTCCTCGCAGCCGCCAGAGCGATGGGGCTGTCCGTTCCGGGCGACCTCTCGATGGCCTCGCTCGGCGTCATGATCCCGAACTCCGTGACGGCCTCGCAGGTGACCGAGTTCGGCGTTGACACCTTTGGGCTGGGGCACAGAGCGGGCGAGCTCCTGCTCGCGCTGGGCTCTGACGAGCCACCGCGCGGAGTCGTCCTCGAGCCCCCTGTCCTCACCGAACGGGGGACGACGGGGCCGGCGAGCCCGGTCCTGCAGTGAGCCAGAGCCTGCGGGTGGGCGTCCGGCTCAACGGCGAAAGCCCCCCTCGGTGCTGATGACCTGGCCGGTCACCCAGCGGGCCTCGTCGGACAGCAGCCAGCAGATGAGACGGGCCGGGTCCTCGGGCGTGCTCAGCCGACCCGCGGGGAAGGCGGCGCGCACGTCCTCCCGGAGCGCGTCGTCCATGTATCCGGTGTCCACCGGTCCGGGGTTGACGGTGTTGAGCCGGATCCCGCGGTCGGCCAGCCCGTCCGCGAGACTGGGCGTCATGCCGGAGAGCGCGGCCTTGGAAGTGCAGTAGGCGATCTCCTCCGGCATCGGCCCCAACCCCTGTCCCGAGGTCATGAGCACTGCCGAACCGGTGAGATCGGGTGCGTCTGGGCGCTGGAAGACCTCGGCGAAGGCCTGGACGAGGAGGAGGGAGGCGCGGGCGTTGACCCGCCAGTGCAGGTCGAGATCCTCCGGCTCGATCTCCTCGAGCCGGCCGTCGTGACCGGAGGCCGCGTGGTTGCAGACGAGCCCGTCGAGGCCACCGAGCCCCTCGGCCGCCGCTTCGACGACCCTCCGGGGCTCGGCGGCGTCGGCGAGGTCGGCACTCACCTCGACGAGGGCCGCGTCGGGGATCAGGTGTGAGCGCACCCCCTCGACCACGGCAGTGAGGTCGTCCGCGCCCCAGGGCTGCTCCGCGTCGTGCGGCGCGAAGTGGTGCAGGGCGACGGATGCCCCGAGCCCGGCTGCGCGGCAGGCGATCGCGTAGCCGATGCCCCGCCTTCGGCTGACGCCGGTGACGAGGACCCGCCGGCCCCGCAGGGGATGCTCGCAGTCGGTGGCCGTGTGCTCGGGTGCGCTCACGTCAGGGGCCCTCAGGCGATCTCCGCGACGGCGGCGAGGACCTCGTCCGGCAGACCGCAGGCGCGCAGGGCGCCCAGAAGCGCCCCACCGCGCAGCCCCGAGGAGATGGCCTCCCACGCGCGGTCCTTGGCGAGGTACTCGACCTCGACGGGTTCCAGGATCCGGAACGCCTCGTCCCGGAGGGCGGGCGTCCGGGTGCGCACCCCCGTGAGGTCGACGCGCACCGGACCGTCGCCCCGCCGGACGGTCCCGAGGCTCACGTCCAGGCCCTTGCCCAGGGTGAAGCCGTCGGCCTCGCGGCGCGAGACCCGTGCCCGGTCGCCGGTCGAGCCGGCCCCCGAGACAGCGGCCTCGGCGCCGTCGCCGGTCCCGCCGACGGAGAGCAGGTGGAGGGCCACCTCGCGCTCGGCCGGGACGACGCCGTCGGCGCCCTCCTGACTGATCTCGAGGGAGGCGGCACCCGCCTCGTCGTCCCAGGCGAGGGAGAAGCGGGTCCGGACGACGCTCTCGTCACCGGGCTCGGCCGAGCCGTCGTCCTCCTCGAGGACGGCGGACCCGTCGGCTCCCGGCACGATGACGAGGCCGAGGGACCGCGGGTTCGATCCCGCCGCCTCGGAGAGGTCGTCCGCCACCGTGATGATCGACCCTGCGCGGGCGAGGACCGGGATCTGGTCCAGCGGGCGCGACAGGCTCACCTCGCTGCCGCCCTCGGCGGGCACGGCGTAGCGACGTCCGGTCGCCAGGTCGAACCAGGTCCCGCGCGGGAGCCAGGCGTCCTCCCGTGCGAGGCCGCTCGCCCGGTTCCCCTGGTGGGTGACGGGCACGACGAGCAGGTCGCCGAAGAGGAACTCGGTGCGGTGGCCGTAGGCGCCGAGCTGCTGCGGGTGGTCGTGGTAGACGGGGCGAACCGGGCCGGTGCCCTCGGAGTGCGCCCGGCGGGACCACGTGTAGAGGTACGGGACGAGCCGGTGGCGCAGACGCAGGTGCGCCTCCATCGTGGCCCTGGCGTCGCGCGAGTAGCGCCACGGCTCCTTGGAGTTGAAGGGCGACTTCGAGGAGTGCAGCCGGTTGATCGGGGAGAAGCAGCCCAGCTGCGCCCACCGGGCTGCGAGCTCGGAGTCCTTGACGCCGAACATGTGGCCGCCGATGTCGTTGGACCACCAGTAGTAGCCGATGTTGGCGGCCGTGGCCGTGAACTCCGGCTGGAAGCGCAGGGAGTCCCAGGTGACGATCGTGTCCCCGGAGAAGCCGACCGGTGTGCGGTGGCTCGAGGCGTCGGCGAAGCGGGAGAAGGTGACCGGCCGGCGCCGGTAGGTCTCCGTGCCGCCGTCCGCGGTGGTACGGGTGCGCTCGCGGCCCGCGTCGAGGTAGTGGACGTGGTTGAGCATCCACAGCGGGTCCAGGCCGGGGATGTCCGTGGTACCGCCCTGCTGCCAGTCGAGCCACCAGAAGTCGACTCCCTCGTCCTCGAGCGGGTGGTGGGCGTGCTCGAGGTAGGCGGCCGTGAACTCCTTGTCGCCGATGTTGAAGGGGATCTCCTCGCCCGAGCGCGGGTCGCGGCCCAGTGCCCGCATCATCGGCCCGTAGGCCTCCTCGTGGCGGCGGACGCCGGCGGCGGGGTGGAGGTTGAGGGACGCTTCCATGCCACGCTGGTGGAGGCCGTCGAGGAAGGCCTTGGGGTCCGGGAAGAGCTTGCGGTCCCAGGTGTAGCCGGTCCAGCCGTTGCCGATGGCGGGGTCGATGTCGACCAGGTGCCAGTCCATGTCGATGACGGCCACCGAGAAGGGAAGACCCTCCTCGGCGAAGCGGTCCATGAGCTTGAGGTACTCGTCGGCGGTGTAGGCGTGGTACCGGCTCCACCAGTTGCCGAGCAGCGCCCGGGGGATGAGCGGCGTCGGGCCGGTGAGGGCGAAGAAGTCGCGCAGGGCGCCGTGGTAGTCCTGGCCGTAGCCGAAGAGGTAGAGGTCCTCGTCCGGCGTCGAGCCGTCCACGGGGCTCGTCCCGGGGCGGGGACGGACCCACTCGTCCTCGTCGACGAGGAGCGAGCCGGAGTCGTCGAGGACGGCGATGCCGTGCATCGCGAGCAGCCCCGGGGCGAGGGGGATACGGCCGTCGGCCTCGTCGAGAGTGCGGGCCGTCCCGCCCAGGTTGGAGGGGAACTTCTCCGCAGGGTCCCAGACGTCGCCGTGGTGCCACGTGCCGCCGTGCGGGTTGAGCACGCCGGTGCGCAGGCTGACCTGGAGGCCGGAGCGGGAGAAGCCGCGGGAGGGTTGGTACGCGAGGTGCAGGTGCTCGGTGGTGATCTCCACCCGGTCCTCGCCGCGCAGCACCTGGAAGTCGGGCACGGGGCCGAGGTCGCGGTTGATGACGAGCTGGGTCGCGGCGTCGACGAAACGGTCGTCGGCGGCGGACTCCATGCGGATGAGACGGTCCGTGAGGACCGTGAAGCGGTACCCGGGGCCCGTGACGACGGCGTCGGCGGGAGCGGGTGCGAGGCGGGGCTCGGAGGCGGCGTTCGACAGTGGAGAGGCCATGGGGCAAAGCCTAGCGGCGCACGACGTTCTCAGAGCCTCCCGGCGACCCTCTCCCGCAGGGCCAGGACGGCGGCGCCACGCGCCCACTCGACGCGGTCGTGCTCGCGGACGGTGACGCGCAGCTGCCGGGCGCTCGGCCGGCGCACGGCGGAGACGCCCACCATGACCTGGTCCTCGAGCAGCGCGGCGAGGTCGGCCCGCTCTCCGGCGACGACGACCTCCTCGGTGAGCGTGAGGGCGGCGACCATCCCTATGAGGCGACCCAGGCGTCGCGCGAAGGAGGCGCACACGGCGACGGCGACGGCGTCGCCGCCCTCGGCGAGCTCCACGACCCGGTGGGCGCTGGCGCGCTCGCGGCCCTCGGCCTTCCAAGCGCGCTCGAGGGCCGCGCTCGTGAGGCACTCCATGGCCGGTGCCGCGTGGGGCGGGCGGGCGCCGTCGGGGACGGGGACGTTGGAGATGAGGCCGAGCTGGGCGTCGGCGCTCGTGACGACCTCGCTGTCGATGACGAGGCCGTAGCCGATGCCGGCGCCCGTGGTGAGCAGGGCGAAGCGGTCGCTCTCCGCCCCGGCGCCGAACCAGGCCTCGAGGCCCGTGAGGGCGACGAGGTCGTTGCCGACGACGGCCGGGACGCCGAGCCGCTCCTCGACCAGCGCCGCGAGGGGCACGCCGTGCCAGCCGTAGAAGCCGGCGTCGTCGACCACGCGGCCGTCCGTGGTCGAGCCGCCCAGCGCCAGGCCGGTGCACGCAGGGCGCCGCGCGCCCGTCACGAGGGCGGCCGCCTCCGCGACGGCGTCGAGGACAGCGGCCGGGGAGTGCTCGGCCAGCTCGACGCGGCCGCTGGCGACGACGCTGGCCCGCAGGTCGGTGAGGACGGCGGTGACGGCCCGGTTCGACAGGGCGAGACCGAGGACGTGCTCGGCGTCGGCGCGCAGCTCGAGGGGGGACTGGGGGCGTCCCGTGCCCGCGACGCGCTCCGTGGAGGTGGTGAGCAGCCCGGCCTCGATGAGGGGCGCCGTCAGGCGCGTGACGGAGCCCGGCGAGATGCCGACGATCTCCATGAGCCGGGTACGCGGGAGGCGGCCGGAGCGCAGGAGGGCGAGGACGATCTCGCGCTGGGTTCCCGTGAGGTCGGTCCACGGGGAGGCGGGGGCGGGCACCGCGCCATCATGCACCGTCGGAGGCCTCGCGTCCGGGAAGTTGCCAAAGCGTTTCTTTCGACGCAAAATATTTCTCGGTCGACCGCCCCGGGCCGACCGACCACCTCACGCAAGGACGCACGGGAGTCCCCATGACAGCACTGAGCAGACGCTCCTTCCTCGCCACCTCGGCGGGGATCGCGGCGCTCGCCGCCGCCGGCGGCACGCTCGCCGGATGCTCATCCGGCGACGACGGCAAGGTCCACCTCGAGCTCTTCCAGTTCAAGAGCGAGGCCATCGACCTCTTCACCAAGATCTGCGACGACTTCAACGCCGCCAACCCCGACGTCGTCGTCACCCAGAACTTCCAGGCCGACAACGTCACCGCGCTGCGCGCCCGTCTCGTCAAGGGCGACATGCCCGACATGATGACGATCAACGGCGACTACAACTACGGGGCCCTCGCCCGCACCGGCATCTTCCGCGACTTCACGGACACCGGCATGCTCGACGGCGTCAACCCGACGATGGCGAACATCCTCAACACGCTGGGCACCGGCGGGGACGGCCAGACCAACGGCGTCGCCTTCGCCGACAACGGCTCGGGGATCATCTACAACAAGGACATCTTCGAGAAGGCCGGCGTCGAGCCGCCCACCACGTGGGCCGAGCTCATCGAGGTCTGCGACGAGCTCCAGGCCCAGGGCATCAACCCCTTCTACTGGGCCACCAAGGACAACTGGACCGGCGCCCCCGCCTTCTCGTCCCTCTCCGGCGACTTCCTCACCGACGGCGTCGCCGCCTGGTACGACAAGCGCCGCGAGATCGGTAACGGCATGAGCTTCAAGGAGCTCACCCCCGTCTTCGAGAAGATGCACCAGGCCTATCAGTACGGCAACTCCAACAAGGCCGGCCTCGGCTACAACGACGGCAACCAGGGCTTCGCCCAGGGCAAGGGTGCCATGTACTGGCACGGGACCTACGCCATCCCCGCCATCCGGTCCTACAACAAGGACATCAACCTCGGCACCTTCGCCACCCCCGCGGACGACGCGAAGGACACCAAGGTCGTCTCCGGCGTCGACGTCGCCCTCACCATGGGCACCGACCCGGCGCACCCCGAGGAGAACATGAGGTTCTTCGAGTACCTCATGAGCAAGGCCAACATGAAGGCCTACTGCGACGAGCAGGTCGCCTACCCCACGCTCACGACGCTGTCGGCGACCGACCCCGCCCTCGAGGGCCTCCAGCAGTACTTCGACGACGAGCGCCTGGCCACCTACTCCGACCACAACTTCCCGCCGGCGATCACGCTGAACGCCTACATCCAGCAGTACTTCTTCGACGGCGACCTCGACAAGCTCATCACGACCCTGGACACCCAGTGGAACAAGGTCGTCAAGCGCATCAACGAGACGTCCTGAGAGCGCGGAGGCAACCCATGACCACGACCACGGCCGCCAAGCGGACCGCCGAGCGCGAGCGCAGCGCCGGGAACAAGCCCAAGCCGATCGACAAGGCCTACGTGTGGATGATCGTCCCCGCGGCCCTCGTCTTCACCGTCCTGCTGACGATCCCGCTGCTGACCGGCTTCTTCTACACCTTCACCAACTTCCAGGGCTACGGCGACTGGCACTTCGTCGGCCTGACGAACTACAAGAACCTGTTCCAGGACGACATCATCTGGGGCTCGTACGTCTTCACCTTCAAGTACGCCATCGTCGCCTCGATCCTCACGAACATCATCTCCCTGGGCCTCGCGCTCATGCTCAACTCGAAGCTCAAGGCCCAGAGCTTCTTCCGCGGGATCTTCTTCATCCCGTACATCCTCCCGGTGCTGGTGGTCTCCTACATCTTCAGCTACCTCTTCACGAACAACCTCCCCCTCATCGGGGAGAGGCTCGGCTGGGAGTGGCTGAGCACCTCGCTGCTCGCCAACGAGAACCTCGCCTGGCTCGCCATCGTCCTCGTCGGCGTGTGGCAGGCGGTCGCCTACAACACGATCATCTACCTGGCGGGCCTCCAGACGGTCCCCGAGGAGATCTACGAGGCCTCCGCCATCGACGGCGCCGGCCCCGTGCGACGCCTCTGGTCGATGACCCTGCCGCTCATCATCCCGTACCTCGGCATCAACATGGTCCTGTCCTTCAAGGGCTTCCTGGGCGTCTTCGACCAGATCGTCGCCCTCACCTCGGGCGGCCCGGGCACGGCGACCCAGTCGATCTCCTACCTCATCTTCAAGAACGGCTTCCAGGGCGGCGAGTACGCCTACCAGACGGCGAACGGCATCATCTACTTCATCATCGTGGTGCTCCTGTCCTTCGCCCAGCTCCGCTTCACCCAGAGCCAGGAAAGGGTCTGATCCGCGATGACCGCAGCAGCTCCCGCAGCCCCCGACGCCTCCGTCTCCGCCACCGGCACCATCGCCGAGGGCGCCCGCCCGCCGGCCGAGGAGAACACCTACAAGGTTCGCCGCCACTCCCGCCACACCTTCGGAGGCACGAACTGGTGGACGACCCTCCTCGCGATCGTCCTCAGCCTCACGATCCTCGTGCCGCTGTACTTCACCGTCGTCACGGCCTTCAAGACCCCCGAGCAGCTCGCCGCCTCTGGCTGGGGCCTGCCCGACTCCTGGAGCCTGGACAACTTCAAGACCGCCTGGGACATGACCTCCTACCCCAAGCGCGTCCTCACCAGCTCGATCATCACCGTCGGCGCGACCGTCTTCACTATCCTGTCCAACTCGATGGTCTCCTACGCGCTGGCGCGCAACATGCACCGCCGCTGGGTCAAGGCGATGTACTACTACATCGTCGCGGCGCTCTTCGTGCCCTTCCCGATCATCATGCTGCCGGTGGTCAAGGAGACGGCCATGCTCCACCTGGACAACGAGGCGGGCCTCATCCTGCTCTACGTGGTCTACGGCCTGGCCTTCAACATCCTCATGTACACCTCCTTCATCAAGTCGATCCCGGAGGAGCTCGAGGAGGCCGCCGCCATCGACGGCGCCAGCCGCTGGGGGATCTTCTGGAAGGTGATCTTCCCGCTCCTGTCGCCCATGAACGCCACCGTCGGCATCCTCACCTGCCTGTGGGCGTGGAACGACTTCCTCCTGCCGCTGGTCATCCTCACCGACCAGTCCAAGGCGACGCTGCCGCTCGCGCAGTACGTCTTCCAGGGGCAGTTCAACACGAACTACCCGGTGTCCTTCGCCTCCTACCTCATGGCGATCGCCCCGATGTTCCTCGTGTACGTCATCGTCCAGCGCTGGGTCATCTCCGGCGTCATGCGAGGCTCGCAGAAGTGAACCGCCGAGGGACCGTGCCGCCGGCCCGGTCGCGCTGAACGCCGTCGATGTCCGCAACGGCCACGACCTTCTGGTTCGTGAACTCGGTCAGGCCGAGCTCGGCGAGCTCGCGGCCGTAGCCGGAGCGCGTTCCGGGGGCGACGGCGTTCAGCGTGGAGCCGAGGGGCCGCCCGACGACGGCGCCTGGCCCGCCCGTCAGAAGAACTCGCCGTCGATGTCCGCAACGGCCACGACCTTCTGGTTCGTGAACTCGGTCAGGCCGAGCTCGGCGAGCTCGCGGCCGTAGCCGGAGCGCTTGACCCCGCCGAAGGGGATGTCCGCGGCGACGCCGGTCGGCTGGTTGATGAAGACCATGCCCGTGTCGATCCGGCGGGCGAGCTGCTGGGCGCGGCGCACGTCGGAGGAGTAGATCGAGCCGCCCAGGCCGTAGGGCGAGTTGTTGGCGATGCGGACGGCGTCGTCGTCGTCCTTGGCCCGGTAGACCTGCGAGACGGGGCCGAAGAACTCAGTCTGGGAGGTCCGCGAGTCGTCCGGGACGTCCGTGAGGATCGTGGGCTGGAAGAAGGAGCCCTCCGCGGGGACCGGGTCGCCGATCTCCTCGACGGTGACGCCCTCCTGGCGGGCGCGCTCGACGAGCTCGGCGAGCTCGTCGGCGGCGGACTGGGAGGACAGCGGCGGCAGGGTCGTCGCCTCGTCCATCGGGTCGCCGGGCTTGAGCGTGGCGACCTTGGCCCGGTACTTCTCGAGGAACTCGTCGTAGAGCGAGTCGGCGATGATCATGCGCTTGCAGGAGGTGCAGACCTGGCCGCCGTTCCAGTGGCGTCCGAGGAGCGCCCACTCGACGACCTTGTCAAGGTCGGCGTCGTCGAGGACGATGAAGGCGTCGGAGCCGCCGAGCTCGAGGGTCGACTTCTTGAGGTTCTTGGCCGCTTCCTGGGCCACCGCGGCACCGGCGCCCTCCGATCCGGTGAGGGCGACGCCGCGCACGCGGGCGTCCGAGAGGATCTGCTCGTTGGCGTCGTGCGAGGCGAAGACGTTGACGAGGAGGCCGTCCGGGCCGCCCGCCTGCTTGAAGAGCTGCTCCATCTTGAGGGCGGACTGCGGCACGATCGAGGCGTGCTTGAGCACCAGGGTGTTGCCGGCCGCGAGCTGCGGGGCCGAGACGCGGATGACCTGGTAGAAGGGGAAGTTCCACGGCTCGACGGCGTAGATGACGCCCTGAGGATCGTGGACGATGGCGACGTCCATGTCCCCGTAGCCCCTGGCCGCGACGGGGCGCGGGGCGAGCAGGTCGGCGGCGTGGTCGACGTAGTAGCGCAGGATCCTCGCGCACAGGGCGACCTCGCCCTCCGCCTCGTTGATCATCTTGCCCATCTCGAGGGTGAGCGTCTCGGCGTACTCGCGGCGGTTCTCCTCGAGGATGTCCGCGGCCTTCTCCAGGACGGCGACGCGGTCCTCGACCGGGGTGTCCCTCCAGGTCGCGAAGGCGGCGTCCGCCTTGGCGATCGCGGCGTCGATCTCCGCCTCCGTCGCGGTGTCGAAGGTCGTGACGACCTCGCCGGTGTACGGGTTCGTGGTCTGGTATCCCATGGCTCTCTTCCTCGACGCGTGGGGCGTGACGCCGCTCACCGTAGACCCGTCCTCGGGCGCGCCGACACCCAGCCGGGGCGATTTCTCGCGCTGCGATACACCGCCCCGGTAGGGCTCCTGAGGCCCCGGCGGCCTTGAAGCGCGGGAAGTCACTGGGGTAGGACGGTGCCGCGCCCCGTGCGCCGA
>SKEM01000667.1_pt1 | contig 12448 bp, 8 predicted proteins | sample 4826731 | NCBI WGS metagenome assembly SKEM01 (sample SAMN11008809, study PRJNA524170) | human gut metagenome | biome: Human fecal sample; material: Feces; isolation source: fecal sample from pouch patient p37 | host: Homo sapiens | place: Israel: Tel-Aviv | collected 2015-07-27
TTCTGTGATCTCTGCGCCACCTTCTACACTGGTTGCATAGGCTGCTCCGATGGCCAGGTGGTTAGAGGCATTTTCATCGAAGAGGGTATTGAAGAAGGTGATGCCTGATTGGGAAATTGGACTTGGATCTGGTACGAGGGCACACTCACCCAAGGCACGCGCTCCCTTGTTTTTGAAAACCAAATCTTTCATGACTTGATCGCCTTTTTCTGCTGTGATATCCACAATTTCTCCATTTCCAAAGGTCACTTTGATGCCTTCGATGATGTTCCCATTGTAGCTAAGCGGTTTTGTGGAAGTGACATAACCTTCTGCACGACGGAAGTCAGGAGCTGTAAAGACCTCTTCTGTCGGCATATTTGGCAAGAAGCCTTCGCCTTGGGCATTGATAGCTCCAGCAGATTCCCAAACATGGTTTTTCGGCAAGCCAAGGGTCAAATCGGTTCCTGGTGCTGTGTAATGAAGAGCTGAGAATTGTTCTTTATTAAGGGTATCTGCCTTGCTCTTCAAAATAGCAGCATGCTCTTCCCAAGCCTTGACTGGATCTTCTTCGTAAACCCGACAAGTCTTGAAGATTTGATCCCACAGGAGATCCACTGCTTCTTCATCACTAGTCGCATTTGGGAAGACCTTTTTCGCCCACTCTAAACCAGCTGCAGCAGCAACGGTCCAGCTGACCTTGTTGGATTGAGTGGCGATACGCATTGGTTTCATGGCCATACCCAAAGCCTTGGCAGAGGCAGACAATTTCTCTGCATCGACACCATTTAAGGCACCTGGATCAGAAGAACGGACACCAAGACGACTCGCTTTGTTTTCAAGAAGGTAGTTCATCTCTGCAATCTTGTAGTCAGGCACGTTGTCCAAGCGATCCATCGGTGCATGGAGGAATTTTTCCCGGGTCGTAAAATCATCTGCCCATTGGACAATCACTTCGTGCGCACCCAAGGCATAGGCTTCCTTCACAATCAAGTGGGCCAATTCTCTTTGCTCCACATCGATGTTCAAAGCCAAGGTATGGCCAGGTTGCACGTTGATGCCGTTTGCCACCAACAATTTTGCGTATTTTTCTAAGTTTTCTTTAAAATTTGGTAAAACCATTTTTTTCTCCTTCATAAGTGAATGATCTTCTCCTAGTATACCACAAGTCCATGCAAAAAGGATTCCGCTCCTGCAGAATCCTGATTCTTCTTTCTCGATCAAGGAAGAACATAGCCTTGATCATCCACGGTATGGGGATGTCCAGAATTGCCATTCTCCCTCAAGGCTTCCAAATCTTGATCCAAAATCGAATTGTAATCCGTACTACCTTCACGGGTTACTCGCGTCGATACTTGGCGCAAGAGTTTTTCATTAAGATTGCGAACCCAGCGACCATTACTATGATCATTGGCACGCATATAATTTTCTCTGACGATCTCTCCATAAAGAGCTTCATTGACTTGGTAGCCTTGCTTGCGCAATCCCAACAGACCGATCTCGACGATCTCATCTGGACTGTAGTCTTCAAAGTCAAAGACACTTGGAATCCGGCTTTGCAGCCCTGAATTGACCTGCAGGAAGTCGTGCATCTCTTTTGTATAGCCAGCAAAGATAATAACGATATCGCGACGGTGGTCCTCCATAAATTTAAGGACTTCGTCCAAGGCTTCCTTCCCGAAATCATCTGTTGAACCGGTAAAGAGCGTATAGGCCTCATCGATAAAGAGGACGCCACCTAGTGCACTTTCTAGGACTTCGCGCGTCTTCAAGGCCGTTTGACCTTGGTAGCCTCCAACTAGATTGCTCCGCGAAACTTCGATGAATTTCTTCTGCTTGATAACCCCCTTTTGGAAGAGGATATTGCCCAAAATGCGGGCCACGGTGGTCTTCCCTGTACCGGGATTTCCAAGAAAGAGGGAGTGCAAGGTCGTATCTTCGACGATGCCACCTTGTTCAGCCCGTTTTTGATTGAACTCAGCCATGGCTACGAATTGTTCGACTTGCTCTTTCACCTTAGCAATTCCAACCAGACGGTTGAGGGCAGCCATCCCATCTTCTTCCTTATCGGCTCCTGCCTGGTACTTACCTTGGTTAAGGACAGCATCGATATCGCTATTGAGGATGGTCTCAATATCATCGGAACCTTGGGCCACCACCCGATCTGCCATGGTCTTGGTCAATTGCTCATCCAGGTTACGGATCCAGCGACCATTGCTCTTATCTAGCGAGCCATCATAAGCCCGCTTAACATGCCGCGCATAGTAATCCCGGTCTTCGAGCTTGTAGTCTCCTTTGCTTAGGATCATTTCACCCAGTTGGACAATCTCATCTCCTGTGAAATCTTCAAAGATGAAATTATTTGGCACCCGAGAACGAAGGCCTGGATTGGTCTTTAAGAACTCCTCCATTTCCTTGGTATAACCGGCAAAGATAATCATGATGTCATCACGATTGTCCTCCATAAATTTGAGGATGGTATTGATCGCCTCGATCCCAAAGTCTGCGCCGCTGTCCTTCTTATCCAAGCTATAGGCCTCATCAATAAAGAGAATCCCCCCACGCGCTTTTTCAAGCAGGGCCTGGGTCTGTTCAGCCGTTCCTCCAATATTCGAAGAGATCAGATCGGACTCCGTTGCTTCCACAAAACGGAATTCCTCCCCTGAGAGGACACCTGCATCAAAGAGCACTTGTCCCAACAGACGGGCCACAGTGGTTTTCCCTGTACCAGGATTTCCCATAAAGGCAGCGTGTAGAGTTTGCTTTTCAGGTGCCTTGCCACTGGCGATTCGTTTCTTGTTGAATTCCACCATGTTGATCATTTTCTTGATCTCATGTTTGACTTTTTCAAGACCAATCAGGCTATTGAGTTCTTGAAGAGCATCTTGTTTCTTCTCTGGTCCAGAGTCTCTTGCGGTGGTTGGAGCCACCGTTGCATCCGTCGTCTGTCCCGTAGGAACGACTTGCGCATTGCCCTTCGCCACTTCTCTGCCAACAAGATAATCACAGTCATCCTCGATTTCCTTGGTCAGATCACGCGCATCCCCTTGCTTATAGGTCACGGTGCCCACCTTCGCAAAGGCTCCACCTTGAAGCCGTATATTAGGATCCGCAATCTTATGACAAATCATATGCTCAGCCATCAGCACACTATCATCGAAAACGCCAAATGAAATGGTTTCGGCATTCTCATTTAAGAAGGTTGTTTCTCCAGTCAGGGAAGCAAAGGATTCTTCATAGACGCATAAAAATTCTGAAAATGTAGCTTGATGAGCTCGGATCATACTATTGTATGAATTGATGGAGGTCATATGATCCGAATCCGAATTGAATTGAACATTATTATCAAGACAGACCCCAGTACCAGTAGGCAACTCAATTTTACAGTTTTCAGACTCCCAGATGACATTCCTCAACCAAACTGGTGGAAAGTCCTTTTCCAGATCCCCGCCTGTAATCGTTGAATTTTTTGCGATCACTTCTGAGTCCTTGGCATGGATCGTATTATTCCCAAATATTTCAATATGGACATTTTCTAAGGTCAATTTAGAGCCTTCTGACAGATCAATCTTAGAAAAAATCGTTGAATTGCGAATAGACAATTCCGAAGCGGACATACCGATGGCACTTTGGTGTTTTTCCGGAACCTTCATCCCGACTCCTTCCAGTGTCAACTTCGAATGCGTATCCATATAGATAAAAAATTCATTATTTGTTGGAGTGGTTGCTTCAAAATAGACCTGTTTACAGGTGATATCTGAGCTATTCCATAAGAGCAAGGTAGTATAATTCCCACCAACTTTAAACCACAGATCTTCAAATGTCACCTGAGCTCCCTCTACAAATCGGAAGGAAGCCTCAATCGTGTTGTTAAACATGCGCCCATTGCCATTTGGATTTGGGACTACATGCCCCACAAAATGAAGGTTCTTGTCGATCTCGATCACTTTATTTGTCGGCCATTGAAAGACATACCCATTTTCAAACTCGATGGTATCCCCATCCTGCGCTTTTTCAATCGCATCCATAAAGTTCCAACTATTGTTGTAAGGCCCTACTAAATATCTTGCCACGCGCTTCTCCTCTGTTTCATTTTTTTGGAAGAACATCCATTGTATTTCTGTTTCCTTGTTACAAACACTTGTCACTAAAAATTGTAACACAATCCAGATCCAAAGAAAACACTTATCCGGTCTGAACGGACTTAAAAACCTCTATTTTCAAAAAGAAAATAGAGGCTATCATCTAATCTTTCAAGGCTGAATATAAGCTGACTAGAGCAATCGCTCCTAAGAGCATAGTGGTGGAAAGGAGCAGCACCTTGTCAGCTACTTCTAGCTTATCGACAAAGACTTTTTCAGCAGGTTTGTCTTCCGCAAAAATGACAACCGTCATGTTCTATTCCTTTCTTAGTCATCCTCCTCACCCAGATAGAGACGTCGTGCTTCTGGGCTGTTGCTAAGAATATCGAGATAGGTTTCATACTCATCGGGTAGGGGCTTTCCTAACGAGATATCTAGCTCTGGATTCACATTTTTCCCAAAAAGAAAGCAGAGATAGAGACGTTCATTGAGCGTTGGAAAAACTTCGATTGATATGAGCTCAGCCTGCCCTACTCGCTCCCAATCCTGTTCTTGTATATCTGGTAGGATATAGGCTTGGAAGAGTCCCAGCAGAGGATTATCCTCTGGTTGACCACTTTCCTTGTCCGCCTGAACCAAGGAAAGCCGTTGGCCAAAACCAGCTACTTGGCGCTCCCATCCCTTCACCGAAACCGTAATCGAATGCCCACCCAAATGGCTATAAATCCATTCTTTGGGTAACTGATAATCTAACAGGGGCTCAAGGTCTTTGACAATCGCTACAGGACTAGAGCGTAGAAACTGACGAGTGACTGCTTTACAAAAGAGAATATTCTCCTCTTTCAAGGTCACTCCCTTCCAACTATTTTCCTCCTTAAAATGGTTAAAAAACACCAGATAGGGCTCTCGCACCATTTGTGCTAAGACATAGACACCATTTCGTAAGCGAATGGAAATGATCTTCCCTGACTTCCAGGGTATTGCTCTTTTTTTCTTTTCTATCATTAGCCAACCTCAAACTTAGCGAGAATCGTTGAATCTATCAAAACAAATCATCAAAGAGACTGAGCTGGTTGTCTTCTGGCATATTGCCAAGAATCCCCATCTCATCCATCTTTTCAACCAGGGTTGAGGAGACACCGCCGCGCTTGCGGAGCTCAGTCTTAGAAAGGAATTCTCCTTCTTCACGCGCCCGCACGATTTGCTTGGCAACGTTCTCTCCCAGACCATCCATAGCAACAAATGGTGGAATCAGGGTATTCCCATCGATCAAGAATTCTGTCGCCTGACTGCGATAGAGGTCTAGCTTGCCAAACTTGAAGCCCCGCTCCCACATCTCATTGACAATCTCAAGGGTGGTGTAGAGATCGATCTCGACGTTAGAAGCTTCGTTGTTCTTGCGTTTTTCAGCGATTTCCTTCATCCGAGCTTTCACGGCCTCAAGGCCTGCCCCCATGGTCTTGATGTCAAAGGCCTTGGCCCGAATCGAGAAGTAAGCACAGTAGTAATAAAGTGGGTGATGCACCTTAAAGTAGGCCACACGAAGGGCCATCATAACATAGGCCGCCGCATGGGCTTTAGGGAACATGTACTTGATCTTCCCACAGGACTCGATGTACCATTCAGGAACATTGTTTTCCTTCATGGCTTGGATGTAGCCATTGCGCTCTTCTTCTGAGATCTTGAGCCACATGCCTTTCCGCACGCGCTCCATGATGGTAAAGGCCGTCTTAGGCTCGAGTCCTGCGTGCATGAGGTAAACCATGATGTCGTCCCGACAGCCGATAACGGTCGATAGGTCGGCAATCCCCGCCTTGATCAAGTCTTGGGCATTTCCCAACCACACGTCGGTACCATGAGACAGACCAGAGAGCTGCAAGAGCTCCGCAAAAGTCGTCGGATGGGTTTCATCCACCATGCCCCGAACGAAGTTGGTCCCAAACTCTGGGATCCCCAGCATACCAGTTGAAGTCCCGATTTGCTCCGGTGTGACCCCTAGGATATCGGTTCCTGAGAAGAGGGCCATGACACCTGGGTCATCCATAGGAATATCATTTGGATCAATGCCTGACAAGTCTTGAAGTTTCCGAATCATGGTCGGATCATCGTGTCCCAGCACATCGAGCTTGAGGACGTTCTCATCGATATCGTGGAAGTTAAAGTGGGTGGTCTGCCATTCAGCTGTCACATCATCTGCCGGATACTGGACCGGAGTAAAGTCATAGACATCCATATAGTTTGGAATAACAACGATTCCCCCTGGGTGCTGACCAGTCGTCCGTTTGACCCCAGCTGCACCAAGAGCCAAGCGCTCGACCTCGGCATCGCGGTAGTACTTGCCAAAATCCCGCTCATAGCCCTTGACAAAGCCGTAGGCAGTCTTAGCTGCAACCGTACCTACCGTTCCTGCCCGGAAGGCATATTCTTCCCCAAAGATATCGCGGACATCCAAGTGGGCACTTGGCTGATCTTCCCCAGAGAAGTTCAAATCGATATCGGGTACCTTGTCCCCATCAAAACCAAGGAAGGTCTCGAACGGAATGTCTTGCCCGTTTTTGCTGAGTTGGTGGCCACAGTTGGGACAGTCCTTATTGGGCATATCAAATCCTGATCCATAAGAACCATCCGTAATGAACTCACTGTACTGGCACTGGCTGCAGACATAGTGAGGCGAGAGCGGATTGACCTCGGTGATCCCAATCATGGTCGCAACAAAGCTGGATCCGACAGATCCACGCGATCCAACCAGGTAACCCCGCTCATTGGAACGGTGCACCAGCATTTGCGATGCTAGATAAATCACAGCAAAGCCATTCCCCAAGATAGAGGTTAATTCCTTTTCAATCCGCAGATCGACAATATCAGGGAGCGGATTACCATAGATCTCAAAGGCTCGCTTATAGGTCAATTCCGCAACTGTTTCTTCGGCCTTGTCGATAAATGGCGTATAGAGGTCACCCTTGACCACTTCGACCGGCTCAAAGGTCTCTGCGAGCGCATTGGTGTTTTCAATAACAATCTTGCGTGCCAAGTCTTCTCCCAAAAAGGCAAATTCATCCAGCATTTCATTGGTGGTTCTGAAATGCGCTTTTGGAAGTGGCGCTGGCTGGGCATCTTCTCCGTGCCCAATGGTCCGGTTGATCATAGCCCCTTGACCGAGACTACGGACAATGATCTCCCGATAGATCTCATCTTCCGGTTCCAGATAGTGGACATTCCCTGTCGCAAGAACAGGCTTGCCGAGGCGATCTCCCACTTCGATCAAACTCTTGATAATGGTCTGGAGCTCGTCCATGTCCTTGACCTGCTCCTTGGCAATGAGAGGTGCATAGATAGCCGGTGGCATGACCTCGATAAAGTCGTAGTACTTGGCCACTTCGACCGCCGCATCCACCCCTTGCGACATGACCGCATCAAAGACTTCCCCTTCTGAGCAGGCCGATCCAAGGATCAAGCCCTCGCGGTGGGCGTCCAGCACGGTCTTGGGAATGCGTGGGACTCCTTCGAAATACTTGGTTCCAGAAAGTGAAACCAGTTTAAACATGTTCTTAAGGCCGGTCTGGTTCTTGACATAGATCGTGGCATGCTTGACCCGGGCCTTCTTATAAGAATTCTCATCGATCAAATCGATATTCAGATCCTTGAGATTGGTCACCCCATGCTTTTCAGCGACTTCTTTGATAAAGATAAAGAGCAGGCGCCCCGTTGCTTCCGCATCGTAGTTGGCCATGTGGTGGTGCTCCAAAGCGACCCCAAAGCGTTTGGTCAAAGGCCCCAAACCATGCCGTTTAAAATCTGGGTAGAGGTTGCGGGCAAATTCCAGCGTATCGATGACTGGCTGTGTAATCTTTGGTAAGCCATGACGCTCATAGTTGGCATTCATGAAGCCCACGTCAAAGGTGGCATTGTGGGCGACAAGAACCGTTCCCTCACAGAAGGCCTGAAATTCCTTCAAGACCTGCACCAAAGGTTTAGCCCCACGGACGTGCTCGTTGGTGATCCCTGTCAATTGGGTCGTAAAGGCCGACAAAGGATGGCCCGGGTCAATAAACTCGTCAAACTCCTCAATGACATTGCCCTTGTACATCTTAGAAGCGGCGACCTGGATCAAGTCATTGTAAATGGCTGAAAGTCCCGTCGTTTCCACGTCAAAGACCACATAGGTCGCTTCATTGAGGTCCAGGTCCACCTCGTTATAGGTGATGGGCACCTTATCCTCTACAATATTAGCTTCCATCCCATAGATCAGCTGGATCCCAGCCTTCTTGGCTGCTTTAAAGCCATGTGGGAAGCTCTGCACATTGCCATGGTCGGTAATGGCCACCGCCTTATGCCCCCACTCAGCTGCCTTGGCAACCAGCTCTTCGACTTCCGGCAGGGCATCCATTGTCGACATATTGGTATGGGCGTGGAATTCCACCCGGCGCTCACCCTCTGGCATCAGGTCCTTGCGGGCATAATGGACGACTTCCTGGATGTCTTGGACATTCATAGTTAAGTCGCGCGTGAAATTGTTCATTTCGATATTTCCCCGCACCCGTAGCCAGCTGTTCTTCTTGATCATGTCAAACTTCTGAGCTTCTTCCTCATTTTTCACCCATTTCTGAAGGGAAAAACTCGAGGTATAGTCGGTCATCTTAAAGCTGATCAAGACCCGACCGGTCCGCGTCACCTTATGCTCCACGTCAAAGACCACACCCTCAAAGACAATCCGGTTCTCTTCTGTTGTGATCTCGATCATCGGAGTGATCTCAGCCTTGTCTAGCTTAGGTTTAGCCGCAGCTTTCTTAGCTTTGAAGTCAAAAACTGGCTTTTCTTCAACAGCTGGTGGCGGAGCCATCTGGGCCAAGGATTCCATAGCCCGCAAGGTCTCTTCATTGGCCGCTTGGAAGATCTTTTCATTTTCCTCCTCAAAGCGCGCCACTTCTTGCTCTGTCAACTCCTCATCAGACTCCACCCGACAGGTGAAATGCGGAAAACCAAAGGCTTCCAACTGCTTGGCAAGATTTGGTAAATGATTCTTACGAAAATGCTCCGTATCAACCGAAGAAGGCCCTGAGATGATCAATTCCTGCCCTTCTGCACGCACCTCCAAGTCTTGGTAGAGCCCCTTAAAGCCTTGACTAGCACAAGGTCCTTCCTCAAAAACCTCCCGGTAGTAGGCCTGCAATAAATCAGCAGAAAAGTCCGGATTGGCCACTTGGATGGTAAAGGTGGCCTGGTTTCCTGTCTTTGAAAATTCATCCTTCAAGCGCTGGCGCAATTCCTTAAACAAAGCAATCGGCAAGACTTCCGCAAAAGCAAAGCGGAACTCCCAAATCCGACTGACCTTGTGCACCACGACTTCTTGAATCTCCGCATGCAAAAAGGCACTGGAAGATCGCATCTCCAGCGGCATATCCAGCTGATCCATTAAAATTTCAAAGGTGTTGGACATTGTTTCTCCCTTGATCTTGATTCTTTTGCTCGCTTTTGAGTAGCCTACTTTCTAAGCAAAAACAGACCATTCAAAAACATTCGTAACCCTTATTTTATCACAATTTAAGGATTAATTCGAGGGAGAAGTGAAGACGAAAAAATCACCGGTCTAGCGGTGATTTCTCCCCATGTTTCATTTCTTCAGTTAGGGCTGATCCATCATTTATACTTCATCCCCATGATAATGGCCACAACTGCCAAAATAGGCAATAATATCAACATCCAGATTCCAATCCACATTTCCCGCTTATAAGATTTATCTAGCCCACTATAGCGTTCAACGTATGATTCTTTTGGACAAGCTGGATTATACCAGACCGTCATCTTCGATCCCAATGGAAAAGCATCTTGAAAAAGATTTCCCTTTGAGACTGTAGAATTGGTGTAGACGGTTATCCTTTGCGCCATCAAATCGATGTCACTAGCCGCTTGATTCGTTTTCCAAGGAAATGTTGCCCGCACCACTCAATAATATTTCAGGCTATTTCGATAGGTCTGACCATCCACTCTATATTCTACAATTGGAGCCGCTACAATTTGTGTCCTCTTATAGCCAACTACCACTCCCTCAACGCTCTTTGACGAGAGGGTCTTAATCCTAACTTCTCTTCTATAAAAATGTCCAAAAAATAGTACGGTAAACAAAGGAAATCCAATAACAGCCACAGCAATGACTAGAAGTATTCTGATATCGGGCATGTCCATCACCTACTTCATCATAATGTCTGTGATACTCAGACTCATCTTCGTTTCATCTGATATCTTCTCTACGATCGAGTTTTGTTCACTCGTCAAAGGAAGCAACAAGAGAGTCGCTGATTGGGTCGGTAACTTAGGATTATTCGATAGACTATACTGGACCACTTGATCTTGGTAAACAGATTACCCATCATAACTCCAGCTAATTTTAAAGGTCGCATCATGGTCAATATTCGTTGTAGTTTTATTGACCAACATAAATACTGCATATTCTTGTTGCTCTACAGTATAGGTGTTCCCTGTATAATACACAGTGATATCCCCTTGATCGCCAACTTCCGAATGCTCTTTAACTAACTTTTTCCCCAGTTCCATCAATTCTGATGTCTTTCCTTCGAATTGAGGCGCGACTACAAATTTCAACCCCTTTTCCTCTTTAGCAGACGAGGAAGCCTTTGTAGTTTGCTCCGTTTTGCTTGCGGTTGCCTCCTTGGCCTCTTTTTTCGGCTGAGTGCAGGCTGTTAAAACAAGCACACTCGCCAGTAATAGTAGCATCTTTTTCATGGATTATTTTCCTTCTTTTATGATTGAGTTGAATTAAAAAAACAGTTTCTACTATCATACCGAAATTTAGTTTGAAGGGCAAGTTCGTTACTAGGTGGAGAGAGTTGAGGGATGAAAAAGAGAGAACCAGGTGATCCTCTCTAAAATCTATTTTGCTTCTCTTCTTTTTCAGCTAGTTCATTTAAGAGTTGGTATAGCTACTTTCATTAAAAGAATGCGCTACGCAGGGAAATCGTTGAATTGTGAATTGGTATTCTCCACCATTTTTCGACGAAAATGCTGATCAGAGGTCGTTTTCCCTTCTTGGATAAAACGTTCTTGACGTTGCAATCCAGTCTCTGGCGCTTTCGTATACATAGTCTGACCAATTGAATTAGCCATAGAGTCATCTGCTACTCTGAAAGATTCACCAACATTACACAAGAATTCATCCAAAGATCCAATTGTCTCCTTCATTTCAGAAGATAATTTTTTTAAACTATCTGTTGCATTTTGAATTTGTTCTGTGGCACTAGACTCAATGTAATCAGAAGCATTATTTTCTAATTCAGAGCTCAAATCCCGAAAAGCACCATTCACCCTGTTTAAATTATCAGGATTAATATTCTTTAGATTCTTATCCATTTTATCCCCCCTTGTTATCTTCTTCAACCAATACTTGGCTTCCTTTATTTAAGGCGATACCTTTTTCTACATCAAAATAAGCTTCAAACTCTTCTTTAGTATTCACTTGATGGACCTGTCCATCCTTACTCAATTCTGCCGGAATTGTAATTCCTTCATAAAGATTGGTGTTCGCTGGGACAAATAGTTGGTACAAGTTGATAAACTCTTGGACATTGCCGAAGACAACATTGTAATATAATTCGGCATCAAGCAAAATATATAATTGGGAATCTTTTTTACGAAGTAATTGATAGGCTTTTGGATCAGACTTTTCTAGAACACTTCCCTTTAAATTATTAGGAAAGAAAGTTATTTGATTCTGATTCATATCATCATATATATTAGTGATTCCTACTGGGCCATGATTTTCAAGAATAACTTTTAATTTCCCTAAATCAACTAAAGGAGTTTCCACTCCTCTCTGTTCTTTTGAGTCCTCCCATTCGATTTTCTTCGTTTCAAGATTGAGCCATAAATTTTTACTAACACGTTTGTTATCAGTAGTTGTATAGATCTTTATTGGGAAATAATCTTTCCCATTGATTTCTTGGATACCACCTGTCTCTACCGGAAAATAATTTTTATTATAATTTTTTACAAGCCGATAAAGGTCTACTTCCTCCTTTTTTATATGCTTATTTTGAATTGTATTAATCGAAAGTTTATAATATCCCTCTGATTCATCTTTTGGCCACTGATAGTCAGGAACATCCTTTAATTTTTTGAGAAATTTTCTAACAATATATTTCTGATTTGATGCACCATGGGCATTTAAAAGGTTCTCACTTGAATGTGGGTAGTACTTTGCAAATAACTTATCTTCCTCAGGAGTTAAAGACTTCCAATGGACAACAACTCCTCGATCATCCTCTAAAAATTGATAGGAATCAATTTCCCATTGTCCGGTATAATAAAAATAATTCTCATATTTTTCACGTTCCTGCTTAGCTTTTTCTTGTTTTTGGTGATCCAGAAAGGTA
>SKEM01001191.1_pt1 | contig 12443 bp, 11 predicted proteins | sample 4826731 | NCBI WGS metagenome assembly SKEM01 (sample SAMN11008809, study PRJNA524170) | human gut metagenome | biome: Human fecal sample; material: Feces; isolation source: fecal sample from pouch patient p37 | host: Homo sapiens | place: Israel: Tel-Aviv | collected 2015-07-27
GGGGGAAGGCCTGCCCCCGCTGCTCGACGGAGTCGCGCCGACGGCCCCGACCGCGCCGGGCCGGCGCGCCTCCTCCACCGGCGACGGCGCTCCCGGGAGGGCGGCCGGCGCCCGGACCGGCACCATGGCGGCCCCGTCCGCGGCCGACGCCGAGCACGGCGTCATCGTCGCGGGCGACTGCCCCGAGCCCCTCGGGCGCCTCGCCGCGGACCTCGCCGCGGCCCTGCGATGGCCGCTCCTCGCCGAGCCGAGCTCCGGAGCCCGACACGCCCCCGGAGCCCTGCCCCGCTACGCCGAGCTGCTGGGCGCACCGGCCGGCGCCGCGCTCGCCGGCCGCACCGAGCACGTCCTCGTCCTCGGGCACCCGAGCCTCACCCGCCCGGTCAGCGCCCTCCTCGCGCGCGACGACATCCCCGTCGACGTCCTCGTGCACACCGCCCGCTGGACGGACACGGCCGGCACCGCCGCGCGCGTCCTGCCCGTCACCCTGGGCGTCACGGCCCCTGAGGACGTCATCGGGGCGCTCGGCCTCGCCGCCGCACCGGCCGCCTGGGCGGGGGAGTGGGAAGACGCCGTTGCCGCCCTCCCGGTCGCCCCCGCTCTCCTCCCCGAGGACGCCGCCGCTCCCTCCGCGCTCACCGCGGACGCCGCGGCCCTCGCCGTCTGGCGCGCGAGCGCAGCGGCCGCCGAGAGCCCCGCGGACCCGGCGGACCCTGCGGGGGCCCCGCCCCTGCTCGTCCTCGGGTCCTCGATGCCGATCCGCCGGCTCGACCGCCTCGCCCCCGCGGGCGACGGCGCCCCCGTCGGCGCCCTCGCCAACCGCGGCCTGGCCGGCATCGACGGCACCCTCGCCACAGCGCTGGGCGCCCACCTCGCCTCCGGACGCCCCGTGCGCGCCCTCCTCGGCGACCTCACCTACCTCCACGACGCCATGAGCCTGTCCCGGGGCCGCCACGAGACCGAGCCCGACCTCCAGGTCGTCGGCCTCGACGACGCCGGCGGCGGCATCTTCTCCACCCTCGAGTACCCGGCGGTCACTCCCGTCCCCGTCATGGAGCGCTACTTCTCCACCCCGCAGGCCACCGACGCCGGCACCCTCGCCGAGGCCCTCGGAGCGCGGGTGGAGCGGCCGACGGACCCCGCCGCCCTCGACGCCCTCCTCGCCGAGCCCGTCCGCGGTCTCTCCGTCGTCCACGTCCGCCTCTGAGAGCGCCCCGGTCCGGGCTCGAGGCTCCGCTCCGACTGCCCCTCGCCCGCCCGCACCGCGAACACCGGTCCCGCGCGTCGCCCCGAGGCGAGCAGACTCACATGCCAGGCTCAGGTTTCACGGCTCTTCACAATTCGGGGTGTAGGTGTGGTCTGAATCGGCCGGTTTCGAGGTGTGCGCGGGCGATGTAGTTGGTGAGGTTGCGGAAGCCCAGGGCCAGGCCACGCAGGTGCTCGAGGCGACCGTTCACGGCTTCGGTAGGTCCGTTGCTCGTGCGCGGCCGGTCGAAGTAGGCCAGGACGTCGCAGGCGCGTCTGGTCAGGGTGGGGCCGAGCTTGCGCAGTTCTACCAACGCCTCAGGCGCACTGTCGGCGAGGGCGTCGATCGCGGAGCTCATCTCGACGCGGCCGGCTGCCCGGTCGGGGTGACGGTAGGCGCAGATCATGCGCTGGTAGATCCCCCAGGTGCACTCGACGTGCACGTGCCGGTCCCCAGCGAAGAGCTTGTCAAGGCGCTCGTGCTGGCGGTCGGTGAGCAGGTCAGCCCCGGTGTGCAGGGTCCGCCGCGCGGTGTAGAGCGGGTCGCCCTTGCGTCCGCGGTGTCCGTGCAGTTCCTGCTGGACTCGGCGGCGGCACTCATCGAGAGCGTCCCCGGCCAACCGGATGACGTGGAAGGGATCCATAACCGTCCCGGCGTGCGGCAGCTCCTCGGTGGTGGCGGTCTTGAAGCCGGTGAACCCATCCATGGCCACGACCTCGATCCCATCGCGCCAAGCCTGGTCCCGCTCGGCCAGCCAGTCCTTGAACGCCTTCTTCGAGCGACCTTCGACCACGTCCAGCAGGCGTGAGGGCCCGGTGCCGTCCCGGACCGGGGTGAGGTCGATGATCACGGTGACGTACTTGTCACCGCGCCGGGTGTGCCGCCACACGTGCTCATCGACCCCGACGACCTTGACACCGTCCAGGCGGGTCGGGTCCTCGATGAGCAGACCCCGGCCCTCAGCCAGGACAGCGTCGTTGGCGGTGTTCCACGCCACGACCAGTCCTTGGGCAACTCGGGCCATCGACAGGTGGCCGACGACGATCCCGACCAGCCCCCACCGCAGGCCGGCGCGGGAGATCTTGGCCCGCGGCGGCGCCGCAGCGGTGGTGTCCTGACGCCACACGTGCGAGCACTCCTTGCAGCGGTAGCGGCGCACGGTGAGCACCAGCGTGGTAGGGCGCCACCCGAACGGCTCGTGCGCCAACTGCCTGCTCACCGTGTCACGGGGCACGCCCTGGCAGCCGCACCGCCTGCACCAGTCGTCCGGCTCCACGACCCGGCACGCCAGCACCGCCCGATGCGGTTCGAGCCGTTGCCCGGTCACCACCAGGCCGAGCGTGTCCAGACCGGTAAAGGTAGTCAGGTCAGGGCGCGTGAAGGTAGCGTCAGGCACGTCGAGGTCTTCCGGACGGGTTGTGTGAGAACTCCCATCATCGGAAGACCTCGACCCTCACCCCGACACCGACGCGCCGCCCCAGGTCGCACCACAGCTACACCCTCATCTATGAAGAGCCACTAAACTACGCACGCGCGGTCTCCCACCATTGCGCCTCGTCCGCACCAGCCACACCCATGGCGCGGAAAATTTCCAACTGCAGCAAAGCCAGGGCAGCAACATCAGCCGACGTGGAGCGGCGCCGCACGTGGTTCATGGCCCCAATCTAGGACAGGCTCCTGAGACACGACCTGGCGACCTGAGCCAAGCCCGAGTGCCAACACTCTCCCCACTCATTCAAGAGCGGAACTAGTTATTGAGCCTGAACTCGCCACGTTTGCAAACGTGGCCGCGATGAGCATCCGCTTGAGCATGGGGTCATCGGCCTCATCCACGGGACGGGGAACGCCCTCCCCTCAGCGCCGCCCTTGCAAGCCGCGGATGGCGCCAAACGCGTCAATCAACTGGCAGATGGCTTCGCCGCGGCCGATGTCAAGGGGCCCGCGATGGGCCTTCACACCCGCTTGCAGCAGCTCGGCGCGCTGGACATCAGGCTCGTTCGTGACGAAGTAGGCGACGACCGATCCACCCTGCGAATTCTGGGCGGGAATCGGCTGGATGAAAGCCGACCTCGAAGCCATCAACGTCAAGGTACACGTAGCCGACCTCCTCGACGATGGAGCCGCCCCTGAGAACGTGGTCGCGGTACCGCGTGGGCGCGGCCATCTGGTCGTCGACGAAGAACATGACCGCCCTCAGCGGCCGACCGTTATCATGACGCCAGCCGTGGGGGCGTGATCGCTCGCTTGCCATGCACAATCTCACTGATCCGAGGCGGCGGAACACCAATGAACACTGCGAGATTGTTCTGCGTGATGCCGACGCCCTCGATGAAGCCCTCCATGAGGACCTCACTCGGATGGATCGGTCCTCAGGGCTTGTCTCTCACCGCAGCGCCTCGACCAGGACTGGCAGGTGGTTCTCGACGACGTCGCGAATGACCTCGACGTCCACGCCGAAGTACTGGTGGACGAGGATGTTGCGGAAGCCCCGGATCTGGGACCACGGCACCTCTGGATGCGCCGCGGTCAGCTCGTTCGGCAGATGGTTCGCTGCCTCCCCGATGATCTGGAGGTTGCGCTCGAGCGCATCCTCCGCCATGGCGACGAGGACCTCCTCCGCTCGGTGCTCATCGAGGGTCCTCATGTATTCCTGGCACCGAGCCGACGCCTCGAGGATGTCGACGATGCGCTCATTGTCGGAGCGACTCACAGCGGGACCGCCTCAGTCAGCGCCGACGCCGAGACCGGTCGCTTGAGCAGCTGGACCGGGAAGATATCGACCGCCTCGGTGCCGAGGAGCACCCTGGCCTCTTCCATCAGGCCGGATGCCCGCATCAACAGGTTGCCGTCGGCAGGGTCCATATCGACCAGGATGTCGATGTCACTACCCGCTTGCGCGGTACCGCGGGCCACTGAGCCGAACAGCAGCGGGTTGGTCGCGTGGTACCTCGCCAGCAAGGCATCGAACTCGCCACGGCGCGCATCGAGGAGCGCTCGCAGGGCGAGCGTCTCCGGAGTGGCCTGATGCGCGGTCATGATCCAACGATAACCGGCGGGATGGCGCCTTCCGTGGGAAGGTGCCGCCCCGCCAGCGTGCAGGAGCGCTGAGCTCAGACGTTGAACCGGAACTCCACGACGTCGCCGTCGCGCATGACGTAGTCCTTGCCCTCCATGCGCATCTTGCCGTGGGCGCGGGCCTCGGCGATGCTGCCGAGCTCCATGAGCTCGTCGTAGGAGATGATCTCGGCCTTGATGAAGCCGCGCTCGAAGTCGGGGTGGATGACGCCGGCGGCCTGCGGGGCGGTCCAGCCCTTGTGGATGGTCCAGGCGCGCGACTCCTTCTCACCGGCGGTGAGGTAGGTCTGCAGGCCGAGGGTGTCGAAGCCGACGCGGGCGAGCTTGTCCAGGCCGGACTCCTCCTGCCCGTTCTCGTGGAGCATCTCGGCGGCCTCCTCGGGCTCGAGCTCGACGAGCTCGGACTCGAACTGGGCGTCGAGGAAGATCGCCTCGGCCGGGGCCACCAGCGCGCGCAGCGCGGCCTGCTTGGCCTCGTCGTTCATGCCGGCGTCGTCCATGTTGAAGACGTAGATGAAGGGCTTGGTCGTCATGAGCTGGAAGGACTTGAGCGCCTCGGCATCGAGCCCCTCCTTCTCGGCGACGGCGGAGAGCAGCGTGCCCTGCTCGAGGATCTCGAGGGCCTTCTTGGCGGTGTCGAGGACGGATGCGTCGATCTTCTTGCCGCGCAGCTCCTTCTCGAGGCGCGGGACGGCCTTCTCGAGGGTCTGGATGTCGGCGAGGACGAGCTCGGTGGCGATCGTCTCGATGTCGCTGGCGGGCTCGATCTTGCCGTCGACGTGGACGACGTCGGGGTCGTCGAAGGCGCGGGTCACCATGCAGATGGCGTCGGCCTCGCGGATGTTGGCGAGGAACTGGTTGCCCAGGCCCTCGCCCTCGCTGGCGCCGCGGACGATGCCGGCGATGTCCACGAAGGACACGGTCGCGGGCACGGTCTTGGCCGAGCTGAACATCTCCGTGAGGCGGTCCAGGCGCGGGTCCGGCAGCGGGACGATGCCGACGTTGGGCTCGATGGTGGCGAAGGGGTAGTTCGCCGCGAGCACGGTCGCGCGGGTGAGGGCGTTGAAGAGGGTGGACTTGCCGACGTTGGGCAGTCCGACGATTCCGATAGTGAGGGCCACGGCCGCGAGTCTAGCGACTGGCCCGACGGCGCCCCACCGACCGGACTACGGGCCGACGGACCAGGTTACCCGCGGGCGGACCCGGGCGCCGAGGCACGGCTCACAAGGACCCGAGAAGCCCGCTCCACGTCGTCGGCGCCCCGAGGACGTCGTGGGCGAAGAGCCCGATCATCCCGGCGACGAGGAGCGCGGTGCCCGCCACGAGCGCGACGCGCAGGCCCCAGCCGCGCAGGCCCTCGGCGGGCGCGGCGGCGGCGAGGCGGCGGGTGCGGACGTCGTGGATCTCCTGCTCGCGGTTGCGGGCGGTGACGATGAGCAGGCCGATGCAGGCGCCGGCGGCCGCGGCGGCGAGGACGAGCACGGGGACGCCCTGCGGCGACCAGGCGCTCGAGCCGACGACGCCGAGCCGCGAGGCGAGCGGGACGACGGCAGCCCCGTCGGAGCTGCGGGACGCACCGGCGACCACCGCTCCCGCGGCGCGCGCGTGGGCGGCGACGAGGCCGGCGCCGACGGCGAGCACGCCGAGGACAGGCAGCACGAGGGCGAGGGCGACGGCGACGGCCCGTTCAGCCGCGTTGCGCCTCAGGTGCCCGAGCACGGCCCCTCCGGTGAGGACGACGGCGAGGGTCGCGGTGCCGATGAGGGGCAGGTGCGCGGCGGCGTCGGAGGAGAGGCGCAGGAGCTCGTTCACGTCGCCGATCATGCGTCCGCGTCTCCCGGCCGCGACTCGCCCACGGGGGCGAGTCCTGCGTGACGCTCCCCTCCACGAGGAGGAGTCCCCCCTCCCCCGCCGGGCGGCCGTGCCGCACGACGACCGGGCCGCCCCGCGCAAGGCGGGACGGCCCGGTCGAGGCCCCAGTGGGTCCTCACCTCAGAAGGAGGCGAGGATCGCGGCCCAGGTGGTGCAGTAGCCGGTGACCGCGTTGCCGGCGAGCCCCAGCGCGCATGCGATGACGACGGCGCAGCCTGCGACGAGGACGACGCGCCCCGCCCACCCGCTCACGGCGAGCACCGGGCCCGCCGGCCGGCGCTCCCCGGCGCGGACGGCGGCGAGGACCCGACCTCGCCGCCGGGCCACGAGGATGAGGGCGGCGAGGCAGAGTGCCGAGGCGGCCGCGGCGACACCGAGGACGGGGGCGCCCACGGGGGCCCACGTGCCCGGGGTGACGGGGCCCGCGTTGCGCTGGGAGCGTGGCGTGTCGGTGATGGTGCCCAGGAGGGCGGCGTCGGCGGTGCGGGTCGCGGATGTCGACGGAGCCGCCCCCTCGACGGCGTTCCAGACAGCGGGGTCGGAGCCCCACCAGGCGAGGACGGCCGGGAAGCGGGCGCTCCACAGGCTCCAGGCGTGACCGCCGGTGGGCGGCGTGTCGGTGGTGACGGTGTCAGGGGCGTGGACGGCCTCGGCCATCGACCAGGCGGTCTGGGCGGACTTGAGGGCGTCGTCCTGCGCCCCGAGCGCGTAGAAACGGGTGCCGAGCACCGGGGGGCGGGCGGCGAGGAGGTGGGAGAGCGTGTAGGCGGCGGCCACGGCGGCGCCGGAGGTGGCGAGCCCGCCCTCGGCGGGCCGGTCGTAGCTGGACATGACGGCGGCGGAGCCGAAGGTCTCGGGCTGGGCGAGGGCGGCCCAGCCGGCGCAGTAGGCGCCCGCGGAGATGCCGAGCGCCATCCAGCCCTCGCGCTGACCGGTGACGTTGGGGAAGCTGGCGCGCACCATCCGCGGGATCTCCTGCGCCACCCAGGTCCCGACGGCGGGGCGACCGGCGAGGTTGGCGCAGTCGTGGGCGTTGTCGTCCGCGTTGAGCGACGGGATGACGATGATGCTCGGCGGGATGCGGTGGGCGTCGATGGCGGCCTGGAGCGCGGACGGGGACTCGAGGGCCCCGATCATGGAGTCGGGTGTGCCCCGATAGCCGTGCAGCGCCTCGATGACGCCGTAGCCGCGGCCGTCGGCGGCGCTGTACCCGCTGGGGACGACGACATTGACCTCGAGGCTGATGCCGCTGACGGGGCCGGTCCAGGTGGCGGTGAGGACGCCGTCGGCGCCCTTCGTGAAGGTCGCCCTCCAGGCGGAGGCGGGGACGGCGTCGAGCTGCGCGGCGGTGGCGAGCGGCCGGACGTCGCCGACGAGGGCGGGGCCCGTCGAGGTCGTGCTCGGAGCGGCCGTCATCGCAGTCGGGGCCGCCGTCGCGGCGCGGGCCGGCTCGGCGGGAGCATCGGCCTGCGTCGTCGGGACCGCGGCCACGGTCCCCCGGTCTCCGACGGCGGAGCGGGCGACCTCCTCGGTCGCGGCGGCCAGACGACGGGTGGCGCCGGAGACCCCGGCCCCACCGGGAGCCGCGGCGCTTCCGCCACCGGACGCTGCGGCACTCGCCGAGTCGGTCGACTCGGTGGCGTGGACGCCGACGAGGTCCCCGACCGTCTGGAGGTACTGCCCGTGCCGGTTGATGAGGAGCCCGCCGACGGCCATGACGCCGGCGACCGGCAGCACGAGGACGAGGAGGACGGCCGCGAGGCGCCGGACGGCTCCACCGCGGTGGCGGCCCAGCGCCGCGGCTCCGATGACAGCGAGGAGGACCGCGACGACCACGGCGCCGATGAGGACGCCGTCGGAGCTCAGCGACAGGCGGAGGAGTTCATTCACGCCAGGATCGTGCGCCGGGAGGCCGACGACCCGGATCGTCCCACCGGGCGAACCCCGCACCCCCTCCCCCTCCTGCAGGAGGAGGGCGCTCTCATCCCGGGGGACGCGCGCCCTCCCGAGGAGAGGGGCGGCGTGCGCGGGCCCTAGTGGAACGCCGCGATGATGATGCCGCCGAGGTCGTCCCACGACGTGGCGAAACCGGTGAGGGAGTTGCCGACGAGGCCGATGGTCGCGGCGATCGCGGCGCCGAGGAGGAGGACTGCGAGGCTGCGGACCGCGAGGGCGCCCGCCCCCCGCCCGCGCGGCCCCCAGCGCAGGAGCGCGACGGTGCCGAGGAGGCACAGGATGACGCAGGCGGCGAGCGTGACGGGGCCGCCGGGGTCGGTCGGCGTGGCCTTCTGGGCCTCGGCGACGGTCCTGCTCGTGCGCTGGGCCAGGGGCGTGTCGACGACGGGCGTGATGCTGCTGGAGGCGGCGGCCTGGGCGCTCTGCGTCGTGCTGAGGCCGGCCGCGCGGAAGACCGCGGGGTCGCAGCCCCACCAGCGCAGCATCGTGGGCAGGTGGCTCGACCACAGCCGCCAGGTGTGGCCTCCGGTGACGGGCGTGTCGGTGGTGACGGCGTCGTCGGCGTTCTGGGCGGCCTGCATGCGCCAGGCGGTGAGGGCGGCGGCGTAGGGGTCGTCCTGGGAGCCGAGGACGTAGTAGCGCAGCCCGGGCCGCCCGGTGCGCTCGCGGACCATGGTGGACAGGGTGTTGGCGGCGGCGACGGCGTTGCCGCCGTGTGCCATGCTGCCCTCGACGGGGCGGTCGTAGCTGGACATGACGCCGGCCGCGCCGTACTGGGCGTCGACGTTCATCGCGAGCCAGGCGGCGCAGTAGGCGCCCGAGGACAGGCCCATGAGGAGCCAGCCGTCGCGCTCGTGCGTGGTGTTGGGGAAGGTCGCGGCGACCATGCGCGGGATCTCCTGGGCGACCCAGGTGCCGACGGCCGGGCGGCCGGCGATGTTGGCGCAGTCGTGCTGGCGGCCGTCGGGGTCGAGGGAGGGCATGACCATGATCGAGGGCGGGATGAGCCCGGAGCTGATGGCCTGGTCGAGCGCGGACTGGGCGTCCAGCCCGGTGGAGAAGGAGCCAGGGTCGCCTGGGTAGCCGTGGAGGCCCTCGATGACGTCGTAGGTGCGGCCGTCGGTGGGGCTGTAGCCCTTGGGGAGGATGACGCGGACGTCGAGGTCGAGCCCGCTGACCGGCCCGCGGAAGGTGGCGGTCAGCGTGCCGTCCTTGAGGCGGGTGAAGCGCGCCTTCCACCTGGAGGCGGGGACGGCGTCGAGCCGGGCGGTGGTGGCGAGGGACCCGACGTCGCCGGTGACCGGCTTGGAGGAGGTGGCGGTGCTGACGAGGTCGGCGACGGTGGGCACGTAGTCGCCGGAGCGGTTGAGGGCGAGCGCTCCCGTCGAGAGTGCGAGCAGCGCGGGGACGAGGACGGCGGCGACGGCGCCGAGGAGGCGGCGGGCGCGGTGGCACGGGGCGCCGTCCGGCGACGCCCCTGCGACGCCCGACCCTCGTAGTCGCGGCAGGAGGGCGGCCACGAGGATGCTCACCAGCACCGTGGCGACGGCGGCGGTGACGACGGCGCCCACGGTGGTGAGCGGGATGGCGCCGATCTGCTTCATGGTGCTGAATCTGCCTCAGGCCGAAGCCCGCGGGGATCGTTCTGGAGGAGGAGCGGCGACGTGGGCCCGGTCATCCGGAGTGCACCGGATTCGTGTCGTGGGGGCGTGGGACGGTGGGGGCATGAGCACCACCGCCCTGCCCGTCCTGCTCCTCGTCCTCGGTCTCGCCGTGGGCGCCGCCCTCGGCTACGCGCTGGCCGTCGCCCGGTCGGCGACGGCGAGGGCGGGCGGCCGCGACGAGGCCGCGTCCCTGCGCGCTGAGGCGGCGCAGTGGCGCGCTCGGGCCGAGGAGCTCTCGGAGCGCACGCAGCTCGCGGAGGAGCGGGCCGAGAGGGACGGCGCGGTCCTGCGGGCCCTGGCGCCGGTGCGCCAGCAGCTCGAGCAGGTTGGGGCACGCGTCGAGAGCATGGAGCGGCAGCGGGCCGCGCAGCACGCGACGCTCGCGGAGCAGCTGCGCGCCGGGGCCCGCAGCGAGCAGGAGCTGCGGCGGGCGACGGCCTCGCTGGAGGGGGCGCTGCGCTCGCGCTCGAGCCGGGGCCTGTGGGGCGAGGTCGAGCTCGCCCGGGTGCTCGAGGCCTCGGGGATGATGCGGCACATCGACTTCGTCGAGCAGCGCTCGGTGGCCTCCGTCGTGGGGCGCCGGGCGGGCGCGGGCGCGCTCGACGACGCGGGCCGCGGGGCGGGGCGGTCGCGTCCCGACGCCGTCATCCACCTGCCCGGCGGCGGCCACCTCGCGCTGGACGCGAAGGTGCCGCTGGACGCCTACCTGCGGGCCTGCGGCGTCGGCGTGGAGGCGCACGGCGCCGACGACTCCGGCGCGACGGCGCAGGGCACCGGACACGACGCCGACCCCGGCACCGGGCCAGGGATCGAGGGCACCACCGTCGCGCAGGACGCGCGGGGAGCCGCGCCGGGAGGGGCGCGGCCCGCCCACGGCGCGGCGGGCGGCTCAGCCACCCCGGCGGGCCCCGCGGAGGCCGAGCGCGCACGGCTCCTCGCCCAGCACGCGAGGGCGCTGCGCGGTCACGTCGACGCCCTCGCGGACCGTCACTACGACCGCTCCCTCGGGGACTCCCCCGAGCTGGTCGTCCTCTTCGTGCCGGCGGAGCCCATCCTCGCGGCGGCCCTGGACGCGGACCCGGCGCTCATGGAGCATGCCCTGGACCGCGGCGTCGCGCTCGCCTCCCCCGCGTCGCTTCTCGGCATCCTGCGGACCTGCGCGACGGCGTGGGCGCGCACGGCGGTCAACGAGGACGCCCGGGAGCTCCTCGACCTCGGGCGGACCCTCTACGAGCGGCTGGGGACGGTCGCCGGGCACCTTGACCAGCTCGGCAGCGCCCTGACACGGTCGGTGACCGCCTACAACAGGGCGGTGGGCTCGGTGGAGTCGCGGCTGCTCGTGACGGCGCGGTCCTTCGAGGCGCTCGGGGACTCGCTGCCGGAGCTCCACGAGGTCGCCCCGGACGCCGCCCCGGTGCGCAGGCTGACGGCGCCGGAGCTCACGGATCACCCCTTGCGGTCCTGAAAATCCACCCGGGCCAAGTCCCCCGCCCTCGCGGGTGAACTTTCGGGCCATTCGGGGTTTTCCCAGGTTTTACGCCAATCGCTGCTCTTCGGCGTCCTACCCCCGAAAGACCCGCACCACGCACGCGCCCCTCCGGGGTGTATTGACATTACGCATGCGGGTTCTCAGGTGCTCTACGGGAACGCAAGGACCGCAAGCGCATCCGGGTTCTTTCTCATCATTCCGCAGAAAGGTGCCGACTGCGGTCCGCACTTGAGTTCCGGCGGGCCCCTCAATATATGGTTGCGCGCGTCCTCAGTTACTCGACACGAAGGTCTCTTTCATGGCACTCGACGAAGGCATGATCGGCGCCCCGGTCGCGATGACCGCAAACGACGCCCGCAGCCGTTCCGGCGCCCGCCTCACGGCGGAGTCCGCCCCGATCCTCACGCGCCTCGATGAGCTCGCCGGCGAGCAGGAGCGTCTGCAGGAGCAGCTCGCCTCCCTGCGCGACGAGCGCGACTCGCTCATCCTGCGCGGCCTCGCCCACGGCATCTCCTCCTCGGAGCTCGCCAGCACCTCTCACCTCACCGGCGCCCGCGTCCGCGCCATCGCCGACGCCGCCGCCTCCTCCTCCGCCCGCGAGCGCGTCTCGCACGCCGTCGCCCGCCTCGTCGAGCACAAGCCGGCGCTGTGCACCACCTACGGAGCCCTGGCCACGGCCGTCGGCATCGGGTCCGCGAAGGGCGTCGCCTCCTCGCTCGCCACGAACCCGGACGTCTCCGCCCGTGAGGGCGCGCGCGTCCTCCTCCTGCGGTGGGCCTCCCCCACCATCGGCGGCTACGCCATCCCCATGAAGGAGCCGGCCTGGCAGACCCAGGGCGACGACACCGCCAGCCGCCTTGAGTGCCTCAAGGCCGAGGGCCTCGTCACCCAGACGCTCGGCCCGGACGGGCCGATCTGGTACGTGCCCTTCGACCGCGTGTGCGCCGACGCCAAGCGCCTCGCGCAGATCATCGCCGGCTGACACCAGCCGCACCGCCCGCCGTCGGCCTCGTCGGCGCACCGGGCGCATCGAGTCGGGACATCAGCGCCCGCCGCAGCACCGCTGCGGCGGGCGCTGTCGTGCGCGGGGCACGTGGCACAGTGGGGCCGTGACGCAGCAGCCCCCCGCCCAGGGATCACC
>SKEM01000888.1_pt2 | contig 12407 bp, 11 predicted proteins | sample 4826731 | NCBI WGS metagenome assembly SKEM01 (sample SAMN11008809, study PRJNA524170) | human gut metagenome | biome: Human fecal sample; material: Feces; isolation source: fecal sample from pouch patient p37 | host: Homo sapiens | place: Israel: Tel-Aviv | collected 2015-07-27
CCGGGCGGTGCCGGGCCCGGCGCCCGCCGGGCCGACGGCTCAGCGATCGGCCGGCGGACGCCGCACGTCGTCGGAGGCGTCGAGGAGGGGCAGCGACGTCGCCCAGGCGAAGTGCCCTCCTGCGCCCGCGCCGAAGACGCCGGTCTGCGTCGGCACGCTCGCGCGGTAGTCGCGATGCGGCAGGCGGACGACGACGTCGCCGAGCACCGCGGTCCTGCGCAGCAGCAGCCACCGACCTGTGGGCCGAGTCTCGACGGGCTCGAGGTAGACACCGGTTCCTGTGAGCAGCGCCGTCACCACCGGGAGCACGTCGTCCTGGTCGACCTCGAGGTCGATGAGGTCGAAGAGACGCACCGAGACCGTCTCCGGATCGTCGGCGAAGAGCACGACGGCCACCTCCGGGAGCGGGGGACGTGCGCCGGGGGCTCCGCCGAGGCAGACGGTGAGGTCCTCGACGCCGTCCTGGCCCGGCTCGAGCACCTCGGCGAGCGGGTCGCCGGCGACGGGGCAGCCGGTCCGGCCGGCGAGGTCGAGGAGTCCGGTGATGAGGTCGATGCGCCGTTGCACGGCCTCAGTCTACGAGCCGGTCAGACGGTGACGGGGGCGAAGGAGCCGCCGGTGACGGCGACGAGGTCCGCGGGGGCGACCCGGACGCTCATGCCTCGGCGGCCCCCGGAGACGAGGACGTGCTCGGCGCCCTCGACGCTCGCGTCGACGACGGTGGGCAGGTGCTTCTTCTGTCCGGGCGGGGAGATGCCGCCGACGACGTAGCCGGTGATCCGCTCGGCGGCGGCCGGCTCGATGAGGGCGACCTTCTTCATGCCCAGGGCGTGGGCTGCCGCCTTGAGGTCGAGGCGGTGGTCGGCGGGCAGGACGCAGACGCCGACCTCCTTCGCCTCGCCGCCCTCGCCGACGAGGAGCGTCTTGAGCAGGTGGGCGGGGTCCTCGCCGAGCTTCTCGGCGGCCTCCATCCCGAAGCCGAGATCGGAGCGGTCGTCGTGCTCGTAGGTGACCGTCTCGTAGACGACGCCGGCTGCGTCGAGCGCGGCGATGGCGGGCGTTGCGCCCGCGTGCCTGTCCTTGGAGGCCTTCTTCTTCCCCATGCCGCCGAGCCTACGCGCGGGTACCGGGCGTCCCACCGTCGTCAGGCGGAGACGCGGCCCTGACGCGCCCAGGCGACGACGTAGCACAGGACGAGAAAGACCGCCGTCATCCACAGGGCCGGGCGCTGGGTGGGGTCGAAGATGATGAGGACGCAGGACAGCGCTGAGGCGACGAGCGCCGCGATCGACACCACGGGGTAGCCGGGAGCGCGGTAGCCGAGCTCGTCGTCGGAGTGCCCCTCGACGCGCCACTGCCGTCGGAAGGACAGGTGGGAGGCGGCGATCGCCACCCAGACGAGCACGACCGCCAGCCCGGAGACGGACACCAGGACGATGTAGACGGTCGAGGCGGCGACGACGCTCGTGAGGAGCGCGGCGAGCCCACCGACCATGGACAGGGCCATCGCCCGGGCGGGGACCCCGAAGCGGTTCGTGGCGGCGAGGGAACGCGGCACCGTCCCCTCGTTCGCGAGCGACCAGAGCATGCGCGTCGAGGCGTAGAGGCCCGAGTTCGCCGCTGACAGGATCGCGGTGAGGATGACGACGTTCATGATCGTGCCCGCGTAGGGCACGCCCATCGCGTCGAAGACCGTGACGAAGGGGCTCTGCTCCACACCGGCGCTGCGCCACGGGATGAGGCAGGACATGACGGTGATGGAGCCGATGAAGAACAGGACGAGGCGCGCGAGCGTCGCCCGGATCGCCTTGGGGATCGTCCGACCGGGCTCCGTCGTCTCTCCGGCGGTGATCCCGATGAGCTCGGTGCCCGAGAAGGCGAAGTTGACCGCCAGCATGGTCGTGAAGACGGCGCCGAGGCTCTTGGGGAAGAGCCCGTCGGCGGTGAGGTTGTGCAGGCCGGGCGCCGAGGAGTAGCCCTCGTAGGGGATCACCCCGACGATGGCGAGCGTCCCCGTGACGATGAAGACGAGGATCGCCGCCACCTTGATCGAGGACAGGAGGGTCTCCGCCTCCGCGAAGACGCGCACGCTCGTCACGTTGAGCGTGAGGACGAGCGCGATGAAGATCGCGGCCCACATCCACGTCGGGGTCGTGGGGAACCAGCCCTTCATGATCATCGCCGCGCCCGTGAACTCGCTGCCCAGGGCGACGGTCCAGGTGAGCCAGTACAGGACCGCTGTGACGAAGCCCGTCGCGGGGCCGAGGAAACGGGTCGCGTAGACGTGGAAGGCGCCCGTGAAGGGCATGGCGACGCTCAGCTCGCCCAGGCAGAGCATGACGAGGCAGACGATGACGGCACCGACGGCGTAGGCGAGGATCGTGCCGACTGGCCCGGTCTGGCTCACCGTCTATCCGCTTGAGAGGAACAGGCCGGTGCCGATGACGCCTCCGAAGGAGATCATCATGAGGTGGCGGCTCGTCATGCGGCGCTCGAGGGCGCGGCCCTCCTGGGCGGGCACGTCGGGGGAGACCGGGGAGACGGAGCCAGGGCGCTCCGCGGACGTGGGTTCCATGTGCGGTCACGCTAGACGGGTGGGCGGCCGGGCTCGGTACGGTTCCGGCATGCGTCGCTCCGTGTCCTCCCTGGCCGATGTTCTCGCCGACGGCCCCGTCGTCCTCGACGGCGCCACGGGCACCGAGCTCGACGCCCGCGGCGTCGACACCCGCCACTCCCTGTGGTCGGCTCTCGCCCTCCTCGCCGAGCCGGACGCCGTCGCCGCCGTCCACCGCGACTACCTCGCCGCCGGAGCCCGGGTGCTCACCACCGCCTCCTACCAGGCCAGCGTGCCCGCCTTCGAGACCGCCGGCATGAGCTCCGAGGACGCCCGGCTCGCGATCGCGGCCTCCGCCCGGCTCGCGCTCGACGCCGCGGAGGACTGGGAGCGTCGGTACCCCGGGGACCGCGTCACCGTGGCCGGCGGGATCGGTCCCTACGGCGCCTACCTCGCCGACGGCTCGGAGTACACCGGCGACTACCACCCCACGGAGGCCGAGCTGGCGGCCGTGCACCGTCCGCGCCTCGAGGCGCTCGCGGGCGAGGGCCTCACCGACTTCGCTCTGGAGACGATGCCGCGGCTCGACGAGGCCGTCGCCGTTGCCGCCTGGATGCGGGAGGCCGTGCCGGGTGCCCGCTGCTGGGTCTCCTTCCAGGTGCGACCCGACGGCGCTCACCTCGCCGACGGGACCCCGCTTGCTGAGGCGGCCGCCTGGGCCGAGGGGGAGGACGTGGTCCTCGCCGTCGGGCTCAACTGCGTCGCGCCGGAGGTCGTCGCCCCGGCGCTCGAGGTGCTGCGCTCGGCGACCTCGAAGCCGCTCGTCGCCTATCCCAACTCCGGCGACGCCTACGACCCGGTCACCAAGACCTGGGTGGAGGCGAGCGCCCACGAGCGCTTCACGGCCTCCGCCGACTCATGGCTCGACTCCGGCGTGGGACTGCTGGGCGGCTGCTGCCGCACGACGCCTGCGGATACGCGCGCCCTCTCAGCGGTGGTCGCCGCGCGACGCTGAGCGTCGGGAACTCGGCCCGGTCGCGCAGTGCGCTCCGTCAGCCGAGGACCTGGAGCACGAGCTTCACGAGCAGCGCCACGACCACGACGATGAGGACGACCCGCACGAAGCCGGCGCCGAAGCGGGTCGCGGTGCGGGCACCGAGCCAGCCGCCGAGCATGTTGAAGCAGCCCATGAGGATGCCGAGGCGCCACTGCACCGCGCCCGCCACGGCGAAGAGGACGAGCGCCCCGACGTTCGTCGCCAGGTTGACGGCCTTCGTCATCGCCGTGGCCCGCAGGGCGTCCAGGCCGACGAGCAGGATGAAGCCGAGCACCAGGAAGGATCCGGTGCCCGGACCCATGACACCGTCGTAGAAGCCGACGACGGCGCCGATGGCGCAGCCCCGCAGGACGGCGGTGCGGTGGGGGAGGAGCGGGCGCTCGCGGTCGGCGGCGAAGGCCGAGGGCTTGAGGACCGTGATGAGGAGGACCACTGCGAGCGCCACGATGATGATCGTGGTGAAGACCTCGGTCGGCAGGCGGGTCGCGACGATCGCGCCCGCCGTCGAGCCGACGAAGGCGAGCGCCGCGGCCGGCGCCACCCCGCTCGGGAAGCCGACCCGGCGGCGGTAGGTGGCCGCGGCGGCGGCCGTGCCCATGGCCGAGGAGGCCTTGTTCGTCGCGATCGCGTGGACCGGGGCGAGACCCGGGACGAGGAGGATCGCCGGGAGCTGGATGAGTCCGCCGCCGCCGACGATCGCGTCGACCCAGCCGGCGAGGGGCGCCGAGGCCAGGAGCAGCAGCGCCGTGCCCGGGGTCAGGGAGGGGACGCCCAGGAGCCCGCCGACGTCGGCGCTGAGGGCCTGGGGGAGGAGGACGGGGACCACGCAGGCAGGCTAACGGCGCGCCCTCACGAGCGTGTTTCGCGGCTCCTGCGCGGACACCCGTCCACCGGGCCGGGCGAAGCCCTCAGCCCTGCGGGCCGACCTGGAGGAGGTGGACGACGGCCTTGTCCGCCTTGTCGCACTCGGCGAGGTCGACGAGCGCGACGAGCCGCCAGTCGTGGTCCCCGTCCGGGTCCTCGATGACCTGGGTGGCGAGCCAGACCTTGCGTCCGGACCTCTCCAGACCCTCGATGAGGCGCTCGGAGACGCCGGCGGCGGCCAGCGCGGTGGCGTCCGGGGACTCGTCGAGCGGCGCGAGGGACGTCGAGTGCGCGGCCTGATCGGTGCCGACCCAGTCGTACTCGTCCCAGTACCGGCCCAGCGCCTCGTCCCAGCGGTCCTCGCTCCAGCCGGACGAGGCGTCCAGCCGACCCAGGCCCTCGACGTCGTCGAGCGCCATGAGCTCGACGCGGCGGAACATCTCGCGGCGCACGGCGACCCGGAAGCGGTGGAGGTTGCGTGAGAAGGCGACGTGCCCGTCGGCGTCCGCGCCGAACGCCCGCTCGACGCCCGCCGAGTCGTCCTCGCTGGGACGGTCACCCTCCAGGAGCGCGGCCCCGGCCTCGGCGTCGCCGTTCTGGGCGGCGCCGAGCGCCTCCCACTCGTCCAGGAGCGAGGAGTCGACGGCGCGCACGAGGGCGCCCAGCCACTCGATGACGGCCTCGACGTCCTCGGTGCGGTGCTCCTCGGGGACCACCTGACGCAGCGCCCGGTAGGCGTCGGTGAGGTAGCGCAGGACGACGCCCTCGCTGCGCCCCAGCTCGTAGCGGGAGACGAGGTCGGAGAAGGTCATGGCGGACTCCACCATGTCGCGCACGACCGACTTCGGTCGCAGCTCGTACTCCGCGATCCACGGGTTCGACTTCTTGTACATCTCGAGGGCCGGTTCGAGGAGCTCGCGCAGCGGTTGGGGCCAGGTGACCTCCTCGAGGGCCTCCATGCGCTGGTCGTAGTCGAGGCCCTCGGCCTTCATCGCGGCGATGGCCTCGCCGCGTGCCTGGCGCTGCTGGGCGTAGAGGAGCGGGCGCGGGTCGTCGAGGGTGGACTCGATGACGCTGACGACGTCGACCGTGTGCTCCGGGGACTCGAGGTTGAGCAGGTCCATGGCCGCCAGGCCGAAGGGGGCGAGCGGCTGGTTGAGGGCGAAGTCGTCGGGCAGGTCGACGGCGAGGCGCAGGCGCGGACGACCGTCCTGCGCCGCCTGCGCGGAGGAGACGTGCTCGAGGACGCCGGCGGTGCGCAGGGACTGGTAGATCTTGACGGCGCGGCGCACGTGGAGCCGGCGCTGGGCGGCGGGCTCGTGGACGCGGTCGAGGAGGTCACTCATGGCGGCCACCGGGTCCCCGCCGCGCTCCATGAGGTTGAGCACCATCGTGGTCGTCACCTGGAACTGGCTCGTGAGGGTCTCCGGGGCGGCGTCGCGCAGGCGCTCAAAGGTCTTGTCCGTCCAGTTGACGCGGCCCTCGGGAGCCTTCTTCCGCACGATCTTGCGGCGCTTGCGCTCGTCGTCGCCCGCCTTGGCCAGCGCCTTGGCGTTCTCGATGACGTGCTCCGGCGCCTGGACGGAGACGTAGCCGCGGGTGTCGAAGCCGGCGCGGCCCGCGCGCCCCGCGATCTGGTGGAACTCACGGGCCGTGAGGTGGCGCTCCTTGGCACCGTCGAACTTGACGAGACTGGTCAGCACGACGGAGCGGATCGGCACGTTGATGCCGACGCCGAGGGTGTCCGTGCCGCAGATGACGGCGAGGAGCCCGGCGCGGGCGAGTCGCTCGACGAGGCGCCGGTAGCGCGGCAGCATCCCGGCGTGGTGGACGCCGATGCCCGCGCGCAGGAGCCGCGAGAGCGTCGCGCCGAAGCCGCTGCCGAAGCGGAAGGAGCCGAGCGCTTCGGCGACGGCGGCCTTGCGCTCCTTGCTCACGAGGTCCACGGAGAGCAGGGAGGTCGCCCGCTCGACGGCCTCCTTCTGGGAGAAGTGGACGACGTACACCGGGGCCTTGTCCTGCTGGACGAGACGCTTGAGGAGCTCGGCGATCGGCTCGACGACGTACTCCATCTCCAGGGGGACCGGGCGGACGGCGTCGTCGACGACGGCGCCCTCCCGACCCGTGCGCTCCTCGATATCGCGCACGAAGAAGGACACGTCTCCGAGGGTCGCCGAGAGCAGGACCATCTGCGCCTGGGGGAGCTCGAGGAGCGGCACCTGCCAGGCCCAGCCCCGCTGCGGGTCCGCGTAGTAGTGGAACTCGTCCATGACGACGCAGTCCACGTCCATGTCCTCGCCCTCGCGCAGCGACTGATTGGCGAGGATCTCCTGCGTGCAGCAGATGATGGGGGCGGCGCCGTTGATGGAGGTGTCGCCGGTGACCATGCCGACGTTCTCCGCGCCGAAGAGACGCACGAGCTCGAAGAACTTCTCGCTCACGAGGGCCTTGAGGGGTGCCGTGTAGTAGGAGCGCCCGCCGCGGGCGAGCGAGGCTGTGTGCGCCGCCAGCGCGATCATCGACTTGCCCGAGCCGGTCGGGGTGGCGGCGATGACGTGGTGCCCGGCGAGGATCTCGGAGAGAGCCTCGTCCTGGTGGGGGTAGAGGGAACGGCCCGTCGACTCGGCCCACTCGGTGAAGGCGAGGTAGACCTCCTCGGGCTCCGGGACGCGCTCGGGGTCGTCGACCGGGATGAGCGAGTCGAGCAGGGCGTTGAGCGCCGGGGTCGCGGAGGAACCGGAGGTGGAGGGCATGGCGTCATGCTCCCACACGGCCACCACGCCCTCGCGGGGCGCCTCAGCCCGACGCCGACGCCGTCGGCCCTGGCACGGGCACGGCCGACCCGGTCACCCGGTGATTGATGGAGGTAGGTGAGGACGTACTCGCCGGGGGCGTCACGGCGCGCGGTCGCCGAGGCCCCGAGCCGGCCGTGGTCCCCGCCCGAGATCGTGCAGACGAAGGTCGTCGTCGCCGCCGGGTCGCTCGAGGCGGCGCCCGCCGAGTCCTCCACGGACTGGCAGGTCGAGGTGTCCGTGACGCTCATCGTGGAGAGGCGGCCCGCGGAGGACGTGCCCTCGATGGGCAGCTCCTGGCTCGTGAGCGCGTCGACGGCGCTCGGGTCGATGGCCTTCCCGGCGTCCCTCATCATCATGCCGAGGTAGCCGGCGCCGTTCTCCGACTGGTACGTGCCGTCCGTGAAGGGGACCGGCCCGCACGCCTGGCAGCCGTCCGGGACCTGGAGGGCCGCGTCGCGCAGCGCCCCGATGACCGGCGAGCACGCCGTCGGAACGGACCTCGGTCCCAGGCCATGGGACGAACGGTAAGGGTCATGACACACGGGTTATGAGACGATCCCGCCGTTCCCCGCCCCGACGAGCCCCGAAGGTCCTCTTCCCATGGACGCCCTCGCAGCCAACCTCCTCACGGTCGCCGACTGGATCACGGCCCACGTCACCATGTGGGTCCTCATCGCCACCGGTCTCTTCCTCACGGTCATCACCCGCGCGGTCCAGGTCCGCCACCTGCCCGACATGGTCCGGCAGGTCGCCGGCTCGCGCTCGGGCGCTGAGGGCGGGATCTCCTCCTTCCAGGCCTTCGCGATCTCGCTCGCCGCCCGCGTCGGCGTCGGCAACGTCTTCGGCGTCGCCGCCGCCCTCCTCATGGGCGGGCCCGGCGCCATCTTCTGGATGTGGGTCGTCGCCCTGGTCGGCATGGCGACCGCCTTCTTCGAGGCCACTCTCGCCCAGGTCTTCAAGGCGCGCGCCGCCGACGGCACCTTCCGCGGCGGCCCCGCCTTCTACATGGCCGGCGGCATGCGCTCCAAGGCCCTCGGCGGCACCTTCGCCGTCATCACCGTCCTCACCTGCGGCTTCGTCATCACCTCGGTGCAGTCCAACGCCTTCGCCGGCACCCTCGTCGAGGCCTTCGGCTCCGGCGAGTCCGCCCTGCCCGGCTTCGGCGGTCTCACCGCCGCCCAGCTCGTCGTCGCGGCGCTCACCTTCGTCCTCACCGCCGTCGTCGTCTTCGGCGGGATCCGCTCCGTGGCCCGCGTGACCGAGTGGATGGCGCCGATCATGGCGCTCATCTACGTCGCCCTCGTCCTCTTCATCTGCCTCACCAACCTCGGCTCCTTCGTCGACGTGCTCGGCCAGATCGTCCGCGGCGCCTTCGCCCCGCAGCCGATCCTCGGCGGCCTCGGCGGCGGGATCATGGCCGCCGTCATCAACGGCACGAAGCGCGGCCTGTTCTCCAACGAGGCCGGCCAGGGCACCGCCCCCAACGCCGCCGCCACCGCGACCGTCACCCACCCCGTCCAGCAGGGCTTCATCCAGTCCCTCGGCGTGTTCATCGACACGATCGTCGTGTGCACGGCGACCGCCTTCGTCATCCTCATCGCCGGCCCCGAGACCTGGACCGCGGAGGGCGCCAATCCCGCCAACCTCACGACCCTCGCCATCTCCCACGAGCTCGGCGGCTGGACCGTGGCCCCCATGGCCGTCCTCATCTTCGTCCTCGCCTACTCCTCGATCATCGCCGCCTACGTCTACTCCGACGTCAACATGTCCTTCCTGACGGGCGGCAGGAAGTGGGCGAGCTGGATCGTGCGCTGGGTGAGCGCCCTGTCCGCCACCGCGGGCGCCGTCCTGTCCCTCGACGTCGTCTGGAACGCCGTCGACATCGCCATGGCGATCATGACCCTCACCAACCTCGTCGCCCTCATCGCCCTGTCCCGCTGGGGCGTCGGCGCCCTCAAGGACTACGAGGCCCAGCGCGCCGCCGGAGTGGCCGAGCCCGTCTTCCGCGGCACCGGCAACCGCTTCCTCCCGGCCGACGTGCCCGGCGACGTCTGGAGCGGCGTCCCCGAGACCACCCAGCCCGCCGCCGCGACGGGGGCCGAGCGATGAGCACGATCCTCACGGCCGCCGCCCTCCCGGCCCTCAGCACAGCCGACATCGAGTCGGCCCTCAACACCATCGACGACCGCCTCTACACCTACGTCCTCGCGGTCCTCCTCATCGCCTGCGGCCTGTACTTCACCGTCCGCACCCGCGGCGTCCAGCTCCGCCACCTCGGCACGATGCTGCGGACCATCACCTCCTCCCGCTCCGGCGCCGAGGGCGGGATCTCCTCCTTCCAGGCCTTCGCCGTCGGGCTCGCCGCCCGCGTGGGCATCGGCAACGTCGCCGGTGTCGCCCTCGCCGTCGTCGCCGGCGGACCGGGCGCCCTGTTCTGGATGTGGGTGGTCGCGGTCCTCGGCATGGCGACCGCCTTCATCGAGTCCACCCTCGCCCAGGTCTTCAAGGTCCGCGGCCGCGGCCTCACCTTCCACGGCGGCCCCGCGTACTACATCCGGCACGGGCTCGGCTCTCGCCTGTGGGCCGGCGTCTTCGCGGCGCTGTGCGTCGTCGCCGTCGGCGTCACCGTCGTCATGGTCCAGACGAACTCCCTGGCCGGCATCATCAACGCGACCGTCCCCAGCGTCCAGCCCTGGATGGTGGGCGTCGTCCTCGTCGTCCTCACCCTCCCGATCGTCCTGGGCGGACTCAGCTCGGTGGCCCGCGTGACCGAGTGGCTCGCGCCCCTCATGGCGCTCGTCTACATCCTCATGACGCTCGTCGTCATCTGCATGCACCTCGGTCAGCTCCCGCACGTCCTGTCCGGGATCGTCCGCGGCGCCTTCGGTGCCGACCAGGCGCTCTACGGCGTCGCCGGCGGCCTCTTCGCCGCCGTCCTTAACGGCGTGCGCCGAGGCCTGTTCTCCAACGAGGCCGGTCTCGGCACCGCTCCGAACGCCGCGGGCACCGCGACGACGACGCACCCCGTGAGGCAGGGCCTCATCCAGTCCTTCGGCGTCTTCGTCGACACGATCCTCGTGTGCACCGCGACCGGACTCCTCATCCTGCTCGCCACGGACACCTACCAGCCCGGCAAGCAGGGCCTCGTGGGCGCCGTCCTCACCCAGCAGGCCGTCGTCGAGCACCTGGGGGAGTGGACCACCTGGCCGATGGTCGTCCTCATCTTCATCCTCGTCTTCTCCACCGTGCTCGGCTGCTACTCCTACACCCAGGTCAACGTGAACTTCCTGGGCGGGGAGCTCCGCGCCGAGCAGGCCCTCGGCGTCGTCCTCACGGCCGCCTCCTTCGCCGGCACCGTCCTCACCCTGCCGATCGTGTGGGCGCTCACCGACATCGCGCTCGGCGTCCTCGGGCTCATCAACCTCGTCGCCATCGTGCGGCTGGCCCCCTGGGCGCTCGGCGCCCTGCGCGACTTCGAGGCGCAGCGCGCCGCCGGCGTCGCCGACCCGGTCTTCGTCGGGCACGGCAACCGGCTCCTGCCGGGCGACACCGCCGACGGCGTCTGGGAGCCCCGCCCCGAGCGCGCCGCCACGACGTCGTCCCAGGCGCCCGCCGCCGGTGGGGAGGCCTGAGCCGTGAGCATCGTCGGCACCGTCCTGTCCACCCTGTCCAACTGGCTCTTCGGCACGGTCCTCGTCTGGCTCCTCCTCGGAGTCGGCGCCTTCGTCACCTGGCGCACCCGCGCCGTCCAGCTCCGTCACGTCCGCTCCGTGCTGCGCGCCGTCGCCGGCTCGCGATCCGGGGCGGAGGGCGGGATCTCCTCCTTCCAGGCCTTCGCCGTCGGTCTCGCCTGCCGCGTCGGCACGGGCAACGTCGTCGGCGTCGCCCTCGCCCTCGTCCTCGGCGGGCCGGGCGCCGTGTTCTGGATGTGGGTCGTCGCCCTCGTCGGCATGGCGACCGCCTTCTGCGAGGCCACCCTCGGCCAGGTCTTCAAGGTGCGTCGCGGCGACGGCACCTTCCGCGGCGGCCCCGCCTACTACCTCGCCCGCGGCCTGCACTGGCCCGTCATCGGCGCGGTCTTCGCCGTCGTCTTCATGGTCGCCAACGGGCTCGCGATGCCCATGGTGCAGGCCAACGCCATGACCGCGGCCCTCGAGTCCTCCGCCGGGCTCAACCCCTGGTGGGGCGCCGCGATCGTCGCGGTGCTCGTGGCGCCGGTGCTCCTCGGCGGCCTGCGCTCCATCGCGAGCGTCACCGAGTGGATGGCGCCGATCATGGCGATCGCCTACATCGTCCTCGTCCTGCTCATCATCGTCACCCACCCCGCGCAGGCGGGTACCGCCCTGGGGCAGATCGTCGCCGGCGCCTTCGGCCTGCGGGCCGGGCTGGCCGGAGCCGCCGGGGGAGTGGCCGCCGCCGTCCTCAACGGCGTGCGCCGCGGCCTCTTCTCCAACGAGGCCGGTCTGGGCGGGGCCGCCTGCGCCTCAGGCTCGGCCACTGTCGCCCACCCGGCGCAGCAGGGCTTCATCCAGGCCTTCGGCGTCTTCGTCGACACCATGCTCGTGTGCACGGCGACGGCGCTGGCCATCCTCATCGCCGGCACCGACGACGGCACCGTCTACACGCCCGGCGTCACGGGAGCCGACGGCGTCGACGTCTCCGGCACCCTCACCCAGCGGGCCATCGCGCACCTGCTCGGGAGCTGGACGAGCTGGCCGATGACCCTCCTCATCCTCGTCCTCGCCTACTCGACGATCCTCGGGGCCTTCTCCTACGCCGAGGTCTGCCTCGACTACCTCACGAAGCGCTCCTGGGCGCCGACGGCGCTGCGCGCGGCCGCCGTCGTCTGCTCCTTCGTGGGCGGTGGTGCGGCCCTCACCACCGTGTGGACCCTCGCCGACGTGCTCCTGGGCACCGGCGCGATCCTCAACCTCATCGCCATCGTCGCCCTGTCGCGCTGGGTGGGCGGGGCGCTGCGGGACTGGGAGGCCCAGCGGGCCGCCGGCGTCGAGGCACCGCGCTTCGTCGCCACCGGCAACCGCTACCTGCCCGGCGAGCTCGAGGGCGACGTCTGGGCCGGGGAGCGGCCGGACTCCCGGGAGACCGCCCCCGCGCGGTGAGGTCCCGGCTGCCCCGG
>SKEM01001197.1_pt1 | contig 12365 bp, 9 predicted proteins | sample 4826731 | NCBI WGS metagenome assembly SKEM01 (sample SAMN11008809, study PRJNA524170) | human gut metagenome | biome: Human fecal sample; material: Feces; isolation source: fecal sample from pouch patient p37 | host: Homo sapiens | place: Israel: Tel-Aviv | collected 2015-07-27
GCTTTATTGTAGGTGGGCCAGTTGGTGATTTTGAACTTTTGCTTTGCCACGGAACGGTCTGCGTTGTCGGGAAGATGCGTGATCTGATCCTTCAACTCAGCAAAAGTTCGATTTATTCAACAAAGCCAGACCGTGATAGAGCTGCCATTCTGCGGCTAACCTCAGTTCTGGGGGAGGGTAGGTTGACCGGAATGCAGGGCTTCTGCTGCGTAGTAAAGAGTGATAGCTGGAAACTCTTCGTGAGAGCTTGATTGTTCTCATCATAAGCCTTTTCCAGCATATTGATTGCTAGAGAAGCGGTCTGATAGGACTGTGATTCGGCCTGATGCTGATAGTGTTTATTCTGGGTGATATCAACACGCCCCATTAGGATGGCCTGAATATGATCCGTCACTCCAGCGATTGCCAAGAATGTATTTATGTTATGTCTCGGTACATGCTTTTTGATAATGACACGGGACCCATCATCTTCAAAAAGATTAAAGTGATCAAAGATAGATTTTCGGTTTTGTGTTCCGCCTAACCAAGCTTCTATTGAGTTTTCATCAAGTGGAAAAATATGTTGCAATGAAACAAAATCTTTACCAATTCCAAATGCACCTTCCGGCATGATGAACATCAGGTCTTCATAATTGAAGTGTTCCCAGTCACCATTGTTTTTGGCTGAAATTATGCACCGGTGCCCAGGCTCAAAGTTTTTTGCTTGAGCGTAACGCTGATAGACATAATCATTCAACTGTTCTTTAGTGAAGTACCAGCTGTTCTTCTGTTTATGAACGGGTATTACCTTAGGTTTATGTCCGCTAAAGTTCGCAATGGAATTCCGAATACTCTTTCCAAGATCATTCCTGGAGCCACCAGAACCACTAAACATGATGTCTTCAAGATAATTTTGCTCAATCCATTCATCAGGAAAATCAGCGATCTTACCTGGGAGCATATTAGTGAAATTAGAATCTCTGAAGCCCTGAATCGTTTTACGGAACCCAGAGGTCAATTCTCGAACAGATTTATAAATCATCTCAACGACAGAATAAGTGCTTGGCGCCAGCCAATGGATCCGCCATCCAGCCTTTTTTGCACCAAGATACTCAATACCCAACCTGTAAGTAGGCCAGTCTTGATCTATTGCGTGCTGACGTTTATCTTTATCCGTAATTTCTCGCTTGACCAAAGAAGTCATTTTCAGCAACATTATTTCCTGGAAACGGAAACCGCAAATAATTGTGAGTAACAACATATTGTAAAAGATACGCTGATAACTATTCTCAGCTAAAGCGATCAACTCAATAACACACATAAATGCACGGATTGATATGAGTCTTTCATCATCAGTTTGATCAGGGGTGGCTTCTTGCGCTTTCTTCCTTTCTTTAGTGCTGTTAGAACCATTTCGATAAGGATACTTATTTTTGACTTCAATATTAACTAAGAAAAGATCATATTGACGTAGTAAAGCAATGGCCTTTACTGCAATATCGCAATAGTCACTGACATTATCAGGACTGTCAGAATTCTCATGATGCCGCTCCATCGCTGCATGAATAATATCGGAAGTCAGATACATTGGATGCGTTTGACCTGTTTTATTTACCATTTCCCAATACCAGCGCTTCATGACCTGTAATGGTTTGTCTAGTGTAGAACCTGATGGTAATCCGCCAATGATACACACCAGATGCATGTGATAAGCTCGCATAAAATCCTGAAATTCCGAAGAAATATTCATTTGTGAGAGCCCCTTAATACGACTAGAAACTTCGTCCCACTTAAAGCCGCGATCTTTTGTTTCTTTAAGCCATGCAACACCTTTCTCACCAAAACGCCAGGAACCGGCATTCCACTCCAGTTGTCCAACAGCATTGTAGGCAACAAGACGCTCTTCAAATTTTGCTTTATATTTCTCTATATAAATAAGAAGATTATCCGCCTGTTTATTACGTATTGTTATTTGTGTAGTCATCGATTAAATAGTCCTCCGGCCTTTGCCATTTCAATGCGAGCCATAACCTGATTTACATGCTCTTTCCGCCGCACTAATTCCTTGAGAAGTGGATGATTTAAAATGCCAGCATCATCGGCAACATCACGAACATTTTGGATTTCATCATTCAGCGAAAGAAATACTTTTTTGTGGTTTCCATCTATAAATGGTTTGAAATACAGGCAACCGTAACATCCACGACCCTGTGCAAAGGGGCAAATGTCTTCTTCATAATTACATCCACCGAGATGGTAATGAAGTTGCCCACCAATTGACCCTGCAACATTGCGACCTTCCCATTCGCTGCTGTGAACTAAATTCCCAGTCAACATGAGTGCCATCATGTTCTTAAACACAGGGTTGCGACCCAAAGCTGCCTCACGAATATCAGCCAGCTCAGGGGTGGCTGCAATGTATCGATCTGCAACAACATAAGAGGATTGTCCCAATATATAAGCTATCTCAGGAGCACTGGCACCACTCATTGCCATTGAGTGACCAACGTTGTGACGAAAGAGGCTTGCGGTATATACAGGTAGTTGATAATCATCGTTTTTTACTGCCTCCTGAATCTCTTGTGGTGAAAATCTGAAAAGCATTTTCTTTAATGACGCTTCCACCATCTTCATTGAAGATACTATGATGGAAAACATCGGGTCGGTATCACCAATTCCAACTAGGTACTTATACAGTAAGATTAACTTTCCAAGTTCTTCCGGAATTGCAACTCGAACTCGATCGATAGTTAGTTTTGACTTTTTGGCATATGGCACAAGTACTGAATAACGCATCCCGTACTTATTCTCGGTATCAACGATAAAATCGCCTCCGGAAAGTTTACCGATCTGTACAGGTCTGGCCCCAATGTAATAAACTATGCCAATAATAATGCAGTCCCGTAATGTATCAATTTTAATGGTTTTCCTTACAGTTTCCAGATGAATGTTTTTATTTTCTTCAACATCAATTTTTGGACATAGCTTAGATGCCCAACGTTGAATGCCATTTTCTATCATTAGGCATACTTCTTCTGGTATAACGAGGTCTAGGTTTTGGTAGCGAGCCCAGTTATTGTTCCTAGGGCGTGGCACTTCCAGCAATAGATCTTCCAGCTCATCACTGTCATCCTTACTTTCGAAGAATCCATTACGATCAAGTTTTCGTAATGCATAGAGGGTGTAATAGAACTGACTGCTGTCTGAGTGATTTCGCTCAGTCTTCGCAACTAGCATTTGCATTTTTTCAATAAGGCTTTCGCGAGTGATAACCTCAATTTGTTTGAAAGTTGTTGCGACAAACTGAGCAAATTTATCAGCAACACTTGCCGAGTTCTCATTAATGTACGCGATCGTTAAGTATTTCAAGAGCTTGAGTGAAACTGGTGATAAATCACAAAAGTATTTACCAGTAGAGAATAATATAGCCAAATTATTACCTGAGAATCTGTAACGCCAATCATCATGTAGATATAAATATCGGTCATCAAATTCTGTTGCACTTATTAAAAACAATCGTTTAGGGAGCTGAATATTTTCAATCCATTCAAGCTGTTCTTTTGTAAAGTGAAGGGGATGGGTTTTAAAAAAACCACCCCCGGTGATACCGCTCTCAGTTGAATAGATCTTTGAATGTGAAGTCTTCGTCATAAACATTATCTTCTAGCAAGTTGGAGGTTTTTCTTTGCGAAATGTTTGTTTCTGGGGAAGCTAAATGCATATCTGAATGTTTCGTACGCTTATAGTTGCTCTGGTTACTCACCACTTCAATAAACCGCTTGGCATATCTTAATGGAACTTTACTGGTCAGTGACCAGCCGCCTAAAGCACGAAGTTGTTCAATAGCTGGTTCAAGTACTCCATTCATCCTTGCTCGAATACCATAGTCTTGCGCCAGTATTAGTGATTCACTCAGGAGACTATTGTAAATAAACTCAAGAGTGATATTAGCCCAAGTATGCCGCCCAACGTGTGGTGTTATATTAACCATATTATTAATATTTTTATTACTTTTCGTACGATAATGAGGGAATAGGGCAATGAATGCCGGATCAATTTTTTCCTTATAAAATGTTCGAATTGCATCGTAAGTTAATGGAGTTAACCTACCTGAGCCTTTAATAAAAACAAACTCATGGTCAACAATTTTTTTCTCTTCAAATAATGGGGACCGATATTGCTCCATATAAATGGTAAACATAATGAAGTCATCTTCGGTTAGTTCGATTTGTCGCTGTGAATGCTCAGTCTTGAGTGAAGGTTGTTGTTTCCTTGGGTCAACTACATCATCTGGTAGATTTTGTACAATCAGGATGAAACGAATGTTACCTCGTGAGTCTGGAAGGGTTGGCCCCACGCAATCCTTCATCAACAATTGAACTTCACCAACACGTAAGCCATAGTTAAACATTAACCGGTGAATAAGGTAGTTACGGTATTGTTGAAATCCTGAATCGAATGGGTTTTGGGGATTAACCACGGCCGTGAATAGTTCGCCGGTCTCGATATCTGAAAATTCAGGAGTGGAGGGGATTAACATGTTCGTTAGTTCGATACTTTGCTGGCTGGTGATACTTTTGTATCGGTGAGCTGGTTCGTTCCTGGATACTTCAACTCTATTGAAGACCTTAATTCTGGCAGCGAGATCTCTATGGTTCGCCTGGTTAATCTGGTGAGCTTCAGTAGGTGACATATCTTGGTATGCCAGATTCATATATCTATAGTTGAGATACTTAAGGAATCGGCCAACGTTTCTGACGTGGTTACCATAGGTGGACTTGTTGGTTCTGGAGAGTGCCGAATGTAAAAACCCGTTAGAGATTATGTCGGTCTCGTCACTCAGGTGCTGCTTCCCGAGCAGATAAGTAAAGAAGCCATCAAGCTCCCTGATAAAACAGGAGATATTGTAGCCAGACCGATAGAAATCGTAGTCAAATGTTTGTTTATGCTTCTTATAGTAATAGACGTAAAAGAAACGCAGCGAACACAAAATGTTTTCTTGAGTCCCTAGGCTTTTCTTGCTCAGTTCATTCATTCCATAAATTGTGGCGAACATGACCGGTAGGGTAGTCACATCATCAACTATGAGATGAGTTCTCTGGTTGTTCCTCGATAAATGTAAGATGGTATATGCCATGAACTTAGCGGATGCCCCGTAATTTTTGTGTTATGAAGTCATCGTAAGTCCACAACTAAACTTTGGCAACTGACTGATTCATCGGTAAGTTCCTGAAAGAGAGGGACTCATGAACTTAAGAGCAAACCCACCATATTTAACTTATGTTGATTGCAACGCTAGTTCACTGACATCGCGCCGATTAATGTATTGTTTTTATAATTGATTTCCATAAAAAAACATAATATTTTGTTACCTCGCTTCATGAACTGGTCCTGCACAACCCGTATGGATGTTTTTAGCTGATAGGCCTAACTACAGTTCATTAATCATTTCTCATCACATTTTCAAAACAATCATCTCATTGTTTTGATTAGTTATCTGATTGATCTATTGAATAAAGTGTAGGTTGCGCTAGCATAGAGTTTATCAAGGGCTCTTGCCTCTGAGGGCGGTAGCATTGTGCCATCAACATTGCACACGGAGCGCTAAGGCAACGGAATTTTAACAAATTAACAGGTTTTCCTACAAAACTGTGAAGCGAAAGGTTACTCCCTGACTTGAACAGGTGAAAACATGCTAGGTCTGAACAGTTATTCCTGATACTGAATGAATAAATATGCCACCTTAAGTGGAGCCAAAAATGGCAAGAAAAATAAGCACTTTAGACAAAATATTCAAAAGCAGCGGAAATAAAAATGTTATCTTGAAAAAGGCATTTAAAGAACTAGAACCAAAAACTCTTCAAACTTTTTCTAAGATTATGTATAAAAAATTTCCTTTCAATAATGTGACTAGTATCGGCGAAGCAATTGAAAACAGAACGATATATGAATTCAAAATATTTATACCTGAGCCTGTGAAATCTGCTAGTAACAATGTACTATTTCATTATGTGATTGGAATTCTTAATCGAAATCAAAATTCAATATCTAAACTCATCTCTTTAGAGAAAAAATATATTGACAGTTTGCTATTCGATAAACCGAAAGATGCACTTGATATTTTAGACGAAATTGATTCGAGTTTTGGTCTAAGTTTTTGGAGTATTACCCAAAGAAATAACATAGAATACCTAATGTATGGAGAGGTTCGAATTGGTGATGAAACAAAAAATTATAATGATGTTGATGACATTTTAATAAAAATTCACCAAAGCAACTTAAATGAAATAAATGATGGGATTTTAATCGCCCCGGAAATAATAGACTCAGAAGCTTTGAAGAACGGTATTTATAGCTTCATCAACTATAGAATTTTTGGTTTAAATAGCAGTGATATTACGTTTGACATTTTTCAAGTAATTAAACATGAGTTAAGTTCAACATTAGTAGATTTATACAAGGCATTTGAAACACTCTGTTACATGACCATTACCGGCATATACAGTGGTTATGAACCATATTATGACGACATACTGAAATATATTTCTTCTATAGATCACTATCTTTTTAGAAACTTAAACTCAAATGAAGATTTATCAGAAGAAGCACAGTTGATTTATGATAGCTATACGCTGAATGATTATGCTGTTACTATCAATCTATTATCTAAAACAAAGGAGTTCGATCCTTCAAGATTCAAGATTTTCACAAAATCACTATCATTAACTGATACAAAATTACCTGAGGAATGTTTTTATTTCTTGCAATCAAATCTGATGTCTGATGTCTATTCAAAAAATGAAAAATTCCAACATTCGTCAACTAGACTATCTAATTTAAATTTGGCGTTTAGAGGAACCTTAGTTTTTAATTTGATAAAACACAGAATTAATATTGAGTCAAAAGGATATTATAACGAGAAAGAATCCTATATTATCAAGGCTGAACTTTTATTTTCAAAAGATAATACCCCTTTGAAGTCTATCATTTTATCTAATAGAGCACAGGGAAGTAATAGTTACAAACTAAAAGGAGTAACTGCAGACATCTTCATGAAAAAAGAAGAACCTCATGATATCCATCATAATGAAAGAAGGCTCAAGTACTTCATATTTCAGTTAATGAATGAAAATAAAGTCAGTGAGGCATCGAATTATCTTGTCGATAAAGTAACTTATAAAGACAAGGAATTATCTCAGCTATACATAAAAATCAAATCGATGACGGGAAGAATAGAAGATGCATGCAGATGTTTTTTAGATATGTACAAGATTTCGCCTTCAGCAATCAACTACTTTATTACTGAAGAATTTTACTCTGCACTTGAGTCAAGTGCTAAAAATGCAACTAATATTGACACGGCCATTTGCTTATATTTATGCAAAGATAGTTTTGTCGATAAAAAAATGAATATCAACGCTACAGGTATCGCTATAGGTAAATCAATTAGATATATGGGATTAAAACATCCTTCAGAATTGCCAATTGATAAGGCTGATGGAATGTTAAGTTTCTATTTATCTGATGTTTGCGAAAAGGATATATTAACTAAATCATGGTTGTATAGAACTCAAAGCGAAGCATATGATGAAAGAATTAGAATTTGCAACATACTAGTTAGCAACAAAATGGGCAATCAAGATAAATTAGTAAATGAGTCGAAGATATTGTCTAAAAGAAAAGTTCTAGAAGTTGCAGAAAAACAAGTTAATAGCACTAAGATCTATGCGGATAAAGATTATATACTAAATAATATTTGGGAGCAGTTGAACTTTCTTTTTAAAGATATAGTAGAAAAACGAAGTGAGTTTGGAGATATTCTCGATAGCGAGATTGAACGAGTTTTAAAAAACTTGGATCTAGAAAAGGTTGATATAAGCACCGTGACAAACATGGGGTTAAATATTTTACCTGTACACATACTCCAATATGCAGCTCTTGGACAAAATTATAAGTTAAAAGCAATATTTCAAATGATTAAGACGTACATTGAGGAGTATTGTTTTGGACTGAAAGGACTTAATACATATCTTAGTACAAGAATTCGACACGGCACGTTAGAATCAACCATTACAAGTAGTCTAGTAAGTAATGGGTTCATGCCTGCCGATGATAATGATGAAGATAGGCAATTCTACAATCTATTAAAAGATACGCCAGAAGATTTGATCGCGCAATTAAAAAGAAAAAGGAATGAGTTCAAGGAAAAACTTTACTTCATTATAAATGAGATTATTAATGACTGGTTGCAAATATCTATAGATTCGCCAATACCTACAAAACAAAAATTTAATTTTTATTTTGATGAATATGATTTAATTAGAATCACAAAGAAAATAGAACTCTCACAGAGTTTCAATGAATGCTGTGGTTATTTAGATGAATTTATTGAAGATAAACTTGCCTCTTCCTGTTTACGAGTAATATCATCATTAGATAATAAAAGCAGAACTGATATATTAGCGTTATTTGATGATTTTGAAGATTTTCTTTATGAAATACAGCGTGAAAGTGGCTGTAGTGTTTCATATGAATTCAATAGACTAGTAACAATTTCAAAACAACATGTCCTTAATCAACTAGATGTTATTATAAATTGGTTCAAGCTTAAGCAGGACTTCCATGAAGAAAGTTATGATATGGAAATAATAACTGGCATTATAAAAAACATGGTTCAAATTGAAAATATTAAAGTAATAGATAACAACAAAATTAAAATAAAATATGACATATTATCTGCAATTGTTGATATAGTTTATAATTTAGTGAATAATGCTATCAAATACTCTCTTTTGCATCCATCTAATGTAAATATTGAGATTGAATGTATCGCTGATAAAACAACCAACAAAGTTTCAATCGAAGTCAGAAATGACTGTTTAGCAGTCTGCAATTACGAAGAAAAAAACCAAGAGTTAATAAAGTATAGTGCTCCTGTTTCCTCTGAGAATCTAAGAAGTTTAATGCAGCGAGAGGGGGGGAATACTGGAATTGCTAGAGTTAAAAGTGCTATACGTTATGAATTAAACGCTCGCGAGGAAGTAACCTTACGTTATTTGTCAGAAAACAATTTCTCAGCTACTGCTTCCTTTAGAAATGCAAAAGGATTAATCTATGATTAAACTTTTAATAATAGAAGATGATTTGTATAAATCAAATGCAATTTCTGAATATCTTCGTGATGAACTAAATATAAATAACATTACATGCCGAGAATCTTTATCAAGCGGTGTATTTGAAGTGCTTGACAATCCTGACTATGATCTAATCCTATTAGATATGAGCATGTCAACATATGACATTTCTGACAAAGATCCCGTTGGTGGTATACCTGAGAGTTTTGCTGGTGAGGATTTTTTAGCTCAAATGGAATTATTAGGTTATAAAATTCCAATTCTCGTCGTTACTCAATATGATACGTTTGGTGCCGGAGATGATTCCTTTCCGTTGAAAATATTAGATAATAAACTTTCAAAAAAACACCCGGAAATTTACAAAGGATCTATTTTCTTTCGCTCAATTTCTAATGAGTGGAAAGTATTGCTTAAAGAAAAATTATACGAGGTATTAAATTGAATATTCTTTTAGTTGAAGATAATTACGACAAATATCCAATTATTAATAAAACGTTAAGTATTTTTGATAATATAAACTTTACCAAAGTAGCTTCTGTTTGTGATGCATTGGATGAGCTTAGTAAGACACTCTTTGATATCATGATTATCGATATTCAGATTCCTGATATAGATGGGGGCGATATAAACCCTCAAGGAGGCGTGGAGTTGTTGAATAATGTTGAACATCTGACTCATTCAAAAATACCACGATATATTTTTGGATTAACATCAAACTCCTCGGATGTAAGCTCACACTTTGATACTTTCAAAAAATTTGGTTGGCCTTTGTTTGACTTAAGAAACGATGCTGATTGTTGGAAAGACTTGCTTGTCACAAAAGCTCGTGCAATTGAAAAAAATATAAATTACATGAGTGCTGATGTTGCTATCATAACGGCGTTAGAAGATACAGAGTTAGAGGAATTATTAAAGCTAGCACCATCATACACTTCTTCAAATATTGATGGCTACAGGTATTATTTCTATGAAGTAACTACAGTTAATGGAACTAAACTAAAAGTTGTTTCATCTTCTGCAGAGAGAATGGGCGTTACATGGTCGTCACAACTAGCAACTAGAATTATTGAAAAATTCAAACCAAGAATAATACTGATGACAGGGATTTGCGCCGGTGTATCAGGAAAAACTTCGTTAGGAGATATTATCGTCGGCGATCCTGTTTGGGATTGGGGAGCTGGTAAAATATCTGAAGATCACGAAGGTAATACAATTTTCTTGCCAGACCCTCATCAATTGGCTCTCAACAGAAAAGTGAAGGAACAGCTAAGAGATTTATCGCAAGACACTGTTTTTTTGAAGTCTTTAGTTATTTCTTGGCCACACAACACTTTAACATCGGCACCGCAAATATTAATAGCCCCAATGGCTTGTGGATCATCGGTCATTGCAACTCAAGCTACTGTAGATGATATTGCAGATAAACATCGTAAAGTAACAGCTATTGAAATGGAGTCTTATGCAGTAATGGCCGCGGCCTTTTCTTATGATATTCCTTGTGCCGTTATTAAATCAGTTTGTGATTTAGGGAATAAGCATAAAGCTGATGAGATTCAAAACTACTGTGCTTATTCTAGTGCTTCCGTGGCTATAAAACTCATCATTGATAAGTATCATAATTTAATTTAATAAATGTTTATGTGATTTACTTTTCCATATTTGACTAGGCCATTATATGCAAATTAGTGTAGGGCGTTAACCAGCCTATGTACCGATAAGTACGGAGGTGAGGTGTGATTCTGTTGTACTAATTCAGAAAATAACCGCTAGTTTGTTGGCGGGCCTCGTTCTTGCCTGCGTAGCTATTAGTTGGCACCCATTCTTTTTTCATACTGCGGAAGAAACGTTCTATGGGACTGTTATCCAAACAGTTTTCCCGTCGGCTGACACTTGGCTTAATCCTCTAACGCCAAAGAAGTTATGATATTTCAGTCCTGTGTACTGACTTCCTTGAGCGCTTTGAAACATGACGTCCTGCGGCTGACCACACACCTCATACGCCATCCGTAAGGCAATGCTTATTAGAGCAGTATCGGTATTTGCTAACAGGCTCCTACCGATAACCTTTGAGGGAAAAGGTCTATAACCACTACCAGTGAGAACCAGCGATTTCCTGCTGAGAGTAGATTAGTAGAGGCTGTGTGTAGAGACGCCCAGACGGTCAGATACTTCAGCGACGGAATAACCGCGCTCCGTTATCTGACGGGCGGCTTCTTCCTTAAATTCAGGTGTAAATCGTGGTGTGTCCATACTGCGGCAGAGTTCACGGGCAGAAACCCCGGCTTCAGCTTCGCGGAGGATACTGACAATCTGCTCGTCGGAAAAACGCTTCTTCATGGGGATGTCCTCATGTAGCTTATGAAGACATTACTAACATCGCGGTGTATTAATCAACGGAGAGCAGGTCAGGATACTTACATTTTGAGCACCTGATATAGATCTTATTTCAACTACAAATTAGAATCAATACTGTTTTGACTAAACAGGGATTTTAAGGAACCTATGCATTCATTTTCTGAGTTAGCATACAGATGCACAAATTTCTCATTAGCAAAAATTAATGAAGGCTATGATTTATCAGTTAAAGCATTATCTGAAACTGGTGCCACACCACCTTTAAAAAATATGCAAGCTCTTAATCTGCAAAAAATGATTCATGCAGTGGGGTTGTTTTCTGTTTACGAAGCTCACTTACAGCGCAGGTTACACTGTAGAGACGGTTTCAAAGAGGCTAAATCTATTCTCGAACAGGCAGGCGAGATTTCGCTGAAAGATAAGTTTCATGATTACTATCTTGCAATCAATGCGTTAAAGCATGGTGATGGGGCTAGCTATAACAATTTGGTCGCTAAATTCAATAATCTTGATTTTGTAGTTGATACACCTACTACACCTGTTCAGGAAGAGGGTGATGTTTCAGGTGTTGAGGGTTTGGTCCTTGTGGATGATGATTTTATTCAAAATTGTCTTGCTGTGATAACCGAAGTATCAGAATGCATATCAAAGCAACGTCCTGATTTCCTTGATTAATGCGTGGAGTTTAAATTCGAAATTTTTTATATGGGCTGGCGCTGCTGATCCATTCCCAATATCGGTGCCAGGTTAAATCAGAGATCCGGGCCTTTGGTAATGACTCCAACTTATTGATAGTGTTTTATGTTCAGATAATGCCCGATGACTTTGTCATGCAGCTCCACCGATTTTGAGAACGACAGCGACTTCCGTCCCAGCCGTGCCAGGTGCTGCCTCAGA
>SKEM01001201.1_pt1 | contig 12340 bp, 8 predicted proteins | sample 4826731 | NCBI WGS metagenome assembly SKEM01 (sample SAMN11008809, study PRJNA524170) | human gut metagenome | biome: Human fecal sample; material: Feces; isolation source: fecal sample from pouch patient p37 | host: Homo sapiens | place: Israel: Tel-Aviv | collected 2015-07-27
TTGGGATTACGCCAATTGCCATTCAAGCGTTTCAAGCAATGAAAGTCAAAGTCATCAGTATTGATGTCTTAGTCAGTATTGCAGCGATTGGTGCGCTTTTTATTCAAAATTATGAAGAATCGGCTATCGTTACGTTCTTGTTCTTGTTCGGACATTATTTGGAACAGCGTACATTGAACCAGACACGTTCAGCAATCAAAGAATTAACCGACATGGCGCCAGAAAGTGCCTTGGTCCAAACAGAAGACGGAGAATTTGAAGAAGTGGATGTAGATGATGTAGATGAAGGAGATGTTCTGCTTGTCAAAACTGGTGCGAAAGTTCCAGTAGATGGAACCGTTCTGACAGGCGAAGGGTATATCAACGAAGCCAGTATCACAGGAGAATCCGTTCCTGTCACAAAAACAGAAGGCAGTGAAGTCTTTGCCGGTACGATATTGGAAAATGGCACCATTCAGATTCGGGCAGACAAAGTCGGAGAAGACACCACATTCGGTAAAATCATTGAACTTGTGGAAGAAGCGCAAGATTCTAAATCAGAAGCAGAGCGCTTTATTGACCGCTTTTCTAAATGGTATACCCCAACTGTTTTGGTTCTGGCATTCATTGTCTGGGCAATGACCCAAAACGTTGAATTGGCGATTACGATCTTAGTCCTAGGCTGTCCAGGTGCATTGGTCATTGGGGTTCCGGTCTCCAACGTAGCCGGAATCGGAAACGGTGCACGCAATGGAGTTCTTTTGAAAGGAAGCGAAGTCATCAATGACTTCAGCAAAGTTGATACGATTGTGTTCGACAAAACAGGAACGCTGACTGTCGGTAATCCTGAAGTCGCGGAAACAGAAGTGTACGGAGACAATGTAGAAAAAGCCTACAGTTATTTAGCCAGCGTGGAGACTGAATCAGACCATCCACTAGCCAAGGCCGTCCTCCAGCATACCGGCAAGGTAGAACTGTTCCCGGTAGAAGACACAGACGTCGTCAAAGGCGGCGGCATTGTCGCTCAAGTGGACGGACACCGCATCGCGGTTGGAAATGTGGCGTTGATGGAAAAAGAAAATGTGCAGTTGAGTAAAAAAGCGCAGAAAGACGTCAAACAATTCGAGAAAAATGGGAACTCCTTAGTATTGACAGCAGTCGACGGGGAATTGAATATTCTGATGGGAATCCGCGACCAAATCCGTCCAGGAGTGAAACAAGACTTGCAGGAATTGAAGAATTTAGGCGTGAAAGATTTAGTGGTTCTTTCCGGCGACAACCAAGGCACAGTGGACCGGATTGCGCGTGAACTGAACCTCACCGAAGCGCACGGGCATATGCTGCCGGAAGACAAAGCGGCTTATATTGAAAAACTCCAGCAAAAAGGGCACACGGTCGCCTTTGTCGGGGACGGTGTCAATGACAGCCCGTCCTTGGCGCTAGCAGATATCGGGATTGCAATGGGAAGCGGAACGGACGTAGCGATTGAAACATCCGATGTCGTTTTAATGAACTCGAACTTCAGCAACTTGCCCCACGCATTAGGATTAGTAAAAGCCACCGCAAATAATATGAAACAAAATATCGTGATTTCAGTTGGAGTAGTGTTGGTCTTGTTGACCAGCGTCTTCTTCAGCGAATGGATGAATATGTCTATCGGAATGTTGGTTCATGAAGGTAGTATCTTGGTGGTAATTTTCAATGGCATGAGATTAATGAAGTATAAGTTGAAAGGTCGGAAAGAACAAAAAGAAGTATCAGCACCTGCAGAGAAAGTAAAAATATATTAAGAATAAATTAGAAGAGGCTGAGACAATAGTCCATCCTTGAAATGACAAAAGCGGAAACTCAGATTTTTAAATCTGGGATTTTCCGCTTTTTTGAGTTCTTGAAAAAAATAAGAGAGTGTAAAATATTTTGTGTAAATAGAAAAAAGGAAGTCCCTTCTGTAGAATAGAGTTACCACAACACATTCACAGAAAAGAGGACTTCCATATGAACGATTTTACTACAGAAATTCTAAAGACTCTAGCGAACAAAGGCGATTTGAATGAATTATTCCGTGTCCATTTGGAAAAAGCTGTCAATACGCTTCTCAAAACGGAGTTAACGGCTTTCCTCGATTACGAAAAGTACGATCGCATTGGTTTTAACACGGGTAATTCTCGTAACGGCTCCTATGACCGTACGGTCAAGACCGAGTACGGGGAACTTCATCTCCAGATTCCGCGCGACCGCAACGGCGAGTTCAAGCAACAGACTGTTCCTGCTTATAGACGGACGAATGATACCTTAGAGGAGACCGTCATTCACCTCTTCCGAAAAGGTATTACCATGTCGGAAATCGCAGACTTGATTGAGAAAATGTATGGGCATCACTACACGCCCCAAACCATGTCCAACATGACTAAAGCATTTACGGAAGAAGTCACTTCATTTAAGGAACGTGAGCTTCATGACCGTTATGCCGCTATTTATATGGACGCAACCTATATCCCTTTAAAGCGGAAAACCGTCGCCAAGGAAGCCATTCATATCGCAGTTGGCATTCGCCCGGACGGTTCAAAGGAAGTGTTGAGCTATGCGATTGCACCAACTGAATCTATCACGATTTGGGAAGAGATTTTAATAGACCTCCAGGAACGTGGCGTGAAAAACGTCCTCCTTTTCATCACGTATGGCTTAAAGGGGATGGCAGGGGCCGTGCAGCGGTTCTACCCCAAAGCCCGTTTTCAACATTGCTGTGTGCACGTTTCACGTAATATCAGTCACAAAGTGCGTGTCGATGATCGTAAGGAAGTCTGTGATGATTTTAAAATGGTGTATCAAGCGTCATCTAAAAAGGCGGCATTGGAAGCACGTGGTGCTTTTTCGGAAAAATGGAAAACCAGTTATCCAAAAATGGTGGAATCGATCCTTTCGAACGATTACCTGCTCACTTTCTATGATTTCCCATTAGCCATACGCAAGACTATTTACTCTACGAACTTGATTGAATCCTTTAATAAGAAAATCAAGAAATACAGCCACCGCAAGGAACAGTTCCAAAATGAAGAGTCGATGGAACGTTTCTTAGTCTCGTCTTTTGATACTTATAACCAAAAATTCCTAGGTCGCAGTCATAAAGGTTTCCAACAGGCCGAAGGCGAGCTCGAACAAATGCTGAGTCAACCGATGGAGAATTAGAAACAATCTACAGTAGGGAAGAACCATTTACACAAAATTATTGACGCTCCCAAAAGCATTGTTTTTAGCAGTTTAATATTATTCTTTTTCAATTAGACTGACTTGATTTAGTTACGGAATAGATACTTTAATGTGTTGAAGAAGCAACGTCCCGTGTTTGTTTACTAAAGCATCCAATATTCTACCGAATATTTAATATTCACATTAGCCCTAAAATAATTGTCATACCATGTTACATTTGATATAACAGCGTTCATTTTAAAAATAGCTGTTAGTGTGACAAAACATTAAACCAAGTGTGACAAAAAACGTGATGAAAGCTTTCCGGAAACGTATGTGAACAAGTATATAATGATTTTGTCAGGAGGATAGTCAAAATGAATAAACGAATTCGTGAAATACTCAAACTGATTATTAAAAACCCTGAAATGAAACTTTCCACTTTAACAAGTGAACTTGATTTGACACGTCGTCAAATCAATTACGCGATCAATCAATTTAATGAAGAATTGAAAACAAAGAACATTCCGTTAATTCAGAGAAGTCATTCTGGAAATATTACGGTACCAATCGAGGTTATCCAAATGATATCACAGCCTGATTACGACATAGATGATGATCAGGAACTTGTCGTTCTCACTGATAGTGAAAGACAAGCATTGATAGTGATGACTCTGATCGCTAATATCGATTACATCAGTCTGGATCATTTGGTAGATGCGGTTGATGTTAGTAAGACGACTGTTATGGAAGATATCAAACGAACGGAACCGTTCATCAGAAATTATAGTCTGACAATTCGATATAATCGGATGAATGGTTACCAATTGGTTGGTTCGGAACACCGTATCTTACAGCTGTTATCGGATCTAGTAAAACGGTATCCGATTTTTCGCCGAGAAATGATTCGCAGAAAATTGGCACAAGATGTTTCTGAAGAAGAAATCGTCCATTTGATCCATAACATGGAACAAATGTTGCATCTTAGTTATTCTGATGAGTCGGTAGACTATTTGCAGACATCAGCGAGATTTTTAGTAAGCCGTGGGATCAAGATGTCAGATAAGCACGCGTTTTTTCCCGATGATGTGACGGATACTCCTGAATTCCGAATGCTGATGATCTTGGTACATGAAACAGGTTGGAGTCTATCCAAAAGTTATATGGAGTGGTTCACGTTATTATTTTTAACTTCCAATATTTTTGAGAGCAAAACTACTCAAAATTATGATTCGGATCAAGAATTGCGAAAATTGATCAGCCAAATGGTTGAAAATTTCCAAAATCAAACGTTGATTTTGATCGATGACCGAGAAGACTTTGAACGTAGGATACTGAGTCATCTGCGTCCAGCCTGTTTTCGAATACGCTATAACTTGAGTTTAGGAGTTTATTCAATAGATAGTCTGATCAAGGATAGTAATCATGCGATTTTGATTGATTTGATGAAAGAATTGATTATTCCTATTGAGAATTGGCTAAATAAGGCCTTTCCAAATGATGAATTAGATCTTTTATCCTATTACTTTGGCTATCAATTAAGTAATCATAATAAATTGAATAAGCAACGACAAAGGGCTGTAGTTGTTTGTACTAATGGTGTCATGGTCTCAAAGTTAGTACGAGCCAATATGGAAAAACTTTTTCCAGAGATCCATTTTTTAGCTTCCCTATCTGTGCGTGATTTCTACAAATTTGAAGCTGATTATGATCTGGTCTTTACTACGACGCCACTAAAAAGTTCTATGCTGCAGTTTATGATCGAGCCAATCATGACATATCAGCAACAAATCAGTTTACGATATCGAGTTTTGAGTGATTTAGGAATTACTAAGGTTGATCGAGCAATGGATGAATTGTTAACAATCATTAGGAAATATGCAAATATCACCAATCCAGTTTCGTTGCGAGAAGAACTGCAGTACTTTTTGATCAAGGAAGATGGAAGCACGCCGCTGGACAACTTCAAGGTATTGCCTTCATTGACTTATTACTTGCGGCCGAGTTATGTACAAATCGTTGAAGAAGAGATGTCTTGGGAACGAGCAGTGGAGGTGGCTTGCCGACCGTTATTGGAACATCAAATCATTGACTCGCGTTTTATCGCTGATTGCTTGGATCAAATCAGACAACCGGGATATGCAGGTTACTTGGGAATGAAGACTTGCATTCCCCATACAACGGTCGATAAAGGTGTAATCAGTGACGGTGTCAGCATTTTAGTTTGTAAAAAGCCGATACGATTTCCTAATGGTGAAGATGTCAGCTTGATTTTGCCGCTTTCATTTTTTGATTTAACGAAGCATCTGCGAGCCATCAATCAAATCGCTGATATCGCCAAAGATGATTCATTGATTGAGCAGTTATTGATTGCTGATGACGAAAAGACAGTTTATCAACTATTAAGACAAAGATCTTAAGGAGGAAAACATGAGACTAGCAGATTATCCTAAATTGACAGTGATCATGCGTGGTTATACTTTTGATCAGGCAGATGCTATTTTACAAGCAATGCAGGAATTTGACCATCAATTTGCCGTAGAGATGACAATGAACACAAAAGGAGCTCTTGAAAATATACATGAACTAAATCAACGTTATGGTGACACGACTTATATCGGCGCTGGGACGGTAAGGACATTAGAACAAGCCCAAGCCTGCTATGAGGCTGGTGCAAAATTTTTATTAGGACCACATATGTTCACAAAAGAAATGTTGTCTTACGCCAATAAGAAAGGATTATTGGCGGTACCTGCCGCAATGACTCCTTCAGAAGTCGACCGTATGTTTAAAGAAGGAGCTGATATTGTAAAAGTATTTCCTGCAGCGGTTGTTACTCCGCGTTTTTTCAAGGATATTCAAGCACCTTTAGGTAAGTTACCACTAATGGGGGTTGGTGGAATCAGTAAGGAGAATGCGAAAGAGTTTTTTGAACAAGGTGCTAGCTATTTAGGTCTTGGTTCCGGTATGTTCAACAAGCAAGACATCGAAGAGCTAAATGTTAAAAACTTAGCACGTTCGATGAAAGAATTAATTGAGGTTATTAAATAGGAGTGAGGACTTTGGAACTTTATTTGAATGAGGAACTCGTTTTTCGAAATGTTCAAGCAAAAACAGATAGTGAAGTCTTAGCGTTTTTGGCAAGCGAGATGTACAAAAAAAACTACGTGAAGGAGGAATATATTCAAGCAATCCAAGAACGGGAAAAAGAATACCCTACTGGATTACCATCAACACCACCAGGAATCGCAATTCCCCATGCAAACTATGAAATGGTCAATAAAACAACTTTAGCAATTGCGACTCTTAAAGATCCGGTCCTATTTCATAATATGGAAAATAACAATGAGCAGTTACCAATCCAAATTGTGATCATGATGGCGATTGGGGAACCACATGGGCAAGTTGAAATGTTACAAAAAATTGTTGGAATCATACAAGATGAGCCGCTGCGGCAAGAAATGATCAGAGCAGGCAATGATACTGAATTATTAGAACTATTAAAGAAAGCGGTTTTTTAATATAAGGAGGAAATCATAATGAAACGAATTTTAGTAGCATGCGGAAATGGTATCGCCACTTCAACAGTAGTAGCAACAAAAGTTAGAGAGTATTTGCAACAACATGGCATTGATGTTTCAACGACTCAAACAAAATTGATGGAAGTTCCAGGAAAAGTTCAAGACTATGATCTATTGGTGACGACTGGTCAATTTGATGGTCAAACAGGTGGTGTACCAGTAATCAAAGGGATGCCGATTTTAACAGGTATCGGTGCCGATCAGACAATGGAAGAGATTTTGAACTTACTGAAATAATAGCTGATCAAAGGAGCTGAAAAAATGAAAATCATTATGAACGTCTTTAACTTCTTTATTGATGCTGGACCAACAGTTATGTTGCCAGTCATCATCACGATTATTGGTTTGATTTTTGGGTTAAAGATTTCTCGTGCTTTTAAATCAGGTTTGACATTAGGTATCGGTTTTGCCGGGATCAAGTTGATATTGGACTTTATGACGACCAATGTTGGACCAGCTGCCAAGGCGATGGTTGATCGAACTGGTGTTAAACTAGATGCTTTGGATGTTGGCTGGGGTTCGATTGCGGCTGTTACTTGGGCATCGCCAATCATTCCAATCTTGATTTTTGCCATTCTATTGGTCAATATCGTTTTGCTGATTTTGAAACGTACACATACGCTGGATGTTGATATCTGGAACTATCACCATATGGCAATCGTTGGTGTTATGGTGTATTTTGTGACTAAGAATGTCTTCTTAGGTGTAGGTGCATCAGTAGTGATGGCAATTGCGACTTTTAAGATTTCAGACTGGTCGCAACCGATGGTAGAAAGTTTCTTCGGAATCCCTGGTGTTTCTTTACCAACTGTTTCTGCGCTTTCATCACTGGTTATTGCTTGGCCGTTAAATTGGCTGCTGGATCGTATCCCGTTATTCAGAAAATCAAAATTCACCATCAAAGATGCACAAAAATATTTGGGATTTTTTGGTGATTCTATGATCATGGGGTTAGTTATCGGGATGGTGATTGGTGTTTTAGCCGGCTATGATATCAAAGCGGTTTTACAATTAGGTGTCAGCATGTCAGCTGTTTTGGTTTTGATTCCTAAGATGACTTCATTATTTATGGAAGGATTGATGCCAATTTCAGATGCTGCACAAAAATGGTCACAAAAAAAATTCAAAGGTACACGTTTATTTATCGGATTGGATGCTGCAGTTGTTGTAGGTAATCCAGATGTTATCACAACAGCATTGATCATTATTCCACTAACGATTGCATTAGCTTTAGTATTGCCAGGAAACCGTGTGTTACCATTCGCAGATTTAGCGGTTGTTCCTTTCCGCGTGGCAATGGTCGTTGCCTTGACTCGTGGTAATTTATTAAAAAATATCATTATTGGCTTAGTTGTGACAGCTTCATTGCTATGGTGTGGGTCAGCTACTGCGCCAATGCTGACAGCAATTGCCAAATCGGTTGGTATTAACTTAGGAACTTCTTCAATGTTAATCTCATCATTTGCTGCGACTTCCATGATCCAAAGTTATTTGGTATTTATCGCATTTGCTTACAAACCAATCATCGGTATTCCAGTGTTGTTATTAGCCTTTGCGGGCGCATGGTATTACTTCGATGGTATCAAAAAAGTTAATCATGAAATGGATGAACCATTGAAGGCACAATAGTAGGAGGGTTTAAATTGAAAATTTCAGATGTCACAGTGTATAAAGTAAAACCAAGATGGATTTTTGTTAAGATCTCGACTGACGAAGGAATCGAAGGCTGGGGAGAAATGATCTCAGGAACTAAAACAGAAACGGTTGTTGCTGGAGCTTATGAGATAGGAAACCGGCTGATTGGACGTAATCCGTTTGAAATCGAGCGCCTCTTCCAAGAAATGCATCGATCTTTCTTCCGAGGCGGTCCTATTAATGGAACCATCGTTTCGGGTTTAGAAATGGCTCTGTGGGATATCAAAGGAAAAGCGTTTAATGTTCCGGTTTATGAATTATTGGGCGGTGCAGCACGTGATAAAATCAAGGTTTATTCTTGGATTGGTGGAGATCGACCAAGTGAAGTTGCAGAACAAGCACAAGATCGGTTTGATCGGGGCTTTACGGCCGTCAAGATGAACGCGACAGAAGAGCTGCATTATATCGATTCCTACCAAAAAGTTGATGAAGTGGTGGAACGAGTTGCGTCTATTCGCGAACGTTTTGGTGATGCAATGGATATTGGCGTTGATTTTCATGGACGGGTCCATAAACCGATGGCAAAAGTGCTAGCAAAAGCTTTGGAGCCATTCCATCCAATGTTTTTGGAAGAAGTCGTTTTACCTGAAAATGAAGAACACTTTAAAGAAGTAGCTGATTCTGTGGCTGTACCATTAGCTACTGGTGAACGCTTGTACACTCGTTGGCAATTCAAGAACCTCTTTAAACAAGGTACTGTTGATATTATCCAACCAGATGTGGCTCTTTGTGGGGGAATCTTGGAAACCCGTAAAATCGCAGCGATGGCGGAAGCTTACGACATGGCTGTTGCGCCTCATGCGCCATATGGTCCTGTTGCACTAGCAGCAACTCTGCAAGTAGACTCATGTACGCCAAACGTCTTTATCCAAGAACAAAGCTTAGGGATCCACTATAACAAAGGTTTTGATCTGTTAGATTTTGTGAAGAACAAAGAAGTTTTCCAATATAAAGACGGCTACGTAGATCTACCTTCAAAACCAGGTCTGGGCTTGGAAATGGATGAAGACAAAATCAAAGAAATTGCACAAGAAGGTTTGATTTGGACCAATCCGCAATGGAAAAATTATGACGGTACGATCGCTGAGTGGTGATAAATGAAAATAAAGGATGATGAAAGATGGCAGAAGCACTTATGATCACAGTTTTTTTAGGACTGCTGATTATTTTGCAAATAATCGATCAAAAGAAAATTATCGTGTTTGCTCAGAGTAGTCCTGTAAGGAAGAGTTTGAGTATTTTACTGACAGTCGCCATCCTGTTGATTTTCTGGCCGGAACATCTGACTGATCAGATTAAACTGGTTGCTTTTGCTTCTGTCATTTTGATCAATGGTTTTTTGAAGGAGGGTCTAGCAAAAGATTCTGTTGTTAGATTTGGAGTATTGAACGGTAACTTTAATCGATATCCTCAAGTCCAAGTAGAAAAACTAGGTGACGATAAATCATTTATTTCATTTTACAAAAGCAAGAATAATTCTTTTTCAATGATTTTTGATAAAGATCAAACTGAAATGATGGATGTCTTTCAAGAACTTGATATCCATTCCAAAATTACTTTAGATCAAAGTTCGGAAGAAAAAAGAGCAGTTGTAAAAAAAGATAATGAATGATTCTACTACCGAAATTATGATTTCTTTATCACGAATAATGAAACTTGTTTTAATGAATCATATTGATTGAAGTATACAATGTATATTAAGTTTTGGAAAGAAATATATTGGTACAAGATATAGCAGGAATCGATTACTCGATCCCTGCTTTTTTTAACTTCCTTTGCAGCAAAAAAAGCTCGTAATCTAAGAGATGATGGATAGTTTTTAGAATATATATATTTTCTTCAATTCCAGAAAAAAATGACCAAGCTAGTATGCTAAAAAAGTACGATGCTTCTATGATCTTTTTTCCGTCTTTATTAACAGATGTTTTAATTGATCAACGTATATTGTAATCTACCCTAATTTCCATAGTTCTTCACCACTTTTAAAAATAGTAAAACCCCTACAAGTATGCTATAGTAAATTGCTAAAGAAAAACCAATAAGGTGGGAGATGTATGCGCGATCAAACAAGCGGAAAAATGATTCGTTTTTATTATACAAGTTTGCAATTTCTCTATTGGATGATGTTTTGTTCTGTCTATGGGTTTGCGACATTGTTTTTGATTTATTTCAAGATTGATCCAGCTAAAATCGGAGGGATCTTAGCATTGGTCAATATTGTTTCAACGGTGCTTCAGCCTTTTATCAGTCAAGTGATCATCAAGAAAAGAAAGATCCCACTGATCACCGTGCTGAAGACGATGATAGCAGGATTAGGAGTGATTCTCTTAGCTGGGGTATTGATTCCGAATTTGCCGATCATTACTTATATCTTGGGTGGGATTTTAGTAGTTTCTATGCAATCATTTCTCAATGCGCTGGCATTTGAGTATTCAAATACCGGCTACAGGATCAACTTTGGCTTTTCAAGAGCTGGTGGTTCATTTTCTTATGCTGTAACTTCTTTTTTACTGGGACAGTTGTTAGCGATTTATTCTGCCGCGATTTTGCCGATCTTGGTTATAGTTGAAGCAGTAGTGTTTTTCGTTATTTTGCATCTGCTGCCGGATGTAAAAAATCAAGAAGTTTTTCCTATGACAAAAGAACAGGATCGCCCAGTTTCTTTGAGAAAAAAATATCCTTTCCTGATTTTGTTGTTTTTAGGTTTCAGTTTTCTTTTTACTTTCCACACCATGATCAACAGCTTTTTGGCACAGATCTTTGAAAATATCCACGGTGGCAGTAAAGAAGTTGGCATCGCATTGATGATCGCCGCTTTATGCGAATTACCGGGAATGATCTTTTTTGAACAGCTTGTCAAAAAGAAATCCAGCAAATTTTGGCTGTCTGTTGCCAGTATTTCATTTGCTGTCAGAGGATTCATGATGCTGCTGGCCAGTTCGATCCTGATGATGGAAATGACGCATCTCCTACAAGCCTTCAGTTTCGCTTTGTTTATTCCAGCTTCGGCTTATTTGTTCAATCAATTTCTGGCGGATGATGATCGTGTATTTGGACAAACGATGATCATCATCGCCACAACTCTTGGTGGGGTGATAGGAAATGTCTTGGGCGGCAGTCTGCTGCAGCATTTCGGTGTATGGGAGATGCTGATTTTCGGTACTGGTTTTGCGGTGCTAGGTGCTTTATTAACTATTTTGGGCATTCGAAAAATACCGAAGACAGGAAACGATAGTGATTCTCTTGTTGAGTAGCATAAAAATACTTAGATACTAGTTTTATATAAATAACATATAGTGATTATTGGTGTAATTACAAAAAACGAGAATAACTTAAGTAAGCATTTCTAAATAATTGAGAAACCTCATCTAAAAAGATAAGAAAATATCCCTAATAAAACTTCTGTAACATTTTAGATAACTGATTGTAAGCTGAATAATAAACTATAAGGAGACGGTTAGACGGTCTCCTTTTTTTGCGTATTATAATTCTAGAATTGTTGGAAATTGATAATAATTAACAAGAAATATTAGACAGGAACTTCGAACTGCTTATCACATTCTTATTATTATATATTTGCGTAAGTAGTCCTGGTAGTCTCAATGCACTATTCTATCTTGAAACTAAGAAGTTATAGAAGGAGCAATGATAGAAAGCAAGAGAATACAAATAGCGATTAAATATTTTTCTAGACAACCTTAGTTAATTCACACAGTGGATAGGCTACAATTAACTAGACAGAAAAATTAAGGTGTGTAGACTAGAAGAAAATATACCAGGAGGAATTTTTATGTCTAAGAGAACACGAAGAACTTTTTCACAAGAATTCAAGCAACAAATCGTCAATCTTTACTTAGCTGGAAAGCCACGTGTAGAAATCATTCGAGAATATGAACTAA
>SKEM01001203.1_pt1 | contig 12320 bp, 8 predicted proteins | sample 4826731 | NCBI WGS metagenome assembly SKEM01 (sample SAMN11008809, study PRJNA524170) | human gut metagenome | biome: Human fecal sample; material: Feces; isolation source: fecal sample from pouch patient p37 | host: Homo sapiens | place: Israel: Tel-Aviv | collected 2015-07-27
TACTTGGAATGAAGGGTGTGTTCTTTGCACCACTTGATGAAGTTAGAGTTCCAAGAGAATATACAGGTATTGCAGCTTGTATAGTTTCATTTATAGGATATGTACCAGATATGTTTATAAACTCTTAAGCAACTTACACAAAGCTTTAATGAATCTTCAATTATAGATTCCAAAATAAAAGAATTGCTTGAAGGGGGAATTTAAGTGAATAACTATACATTAGGTGAAGTTACTAATAATTATGATAATTTACGAGTACCATTATCTGAAAATGAAAGAAGTAAAAAACAGGGCGAATACAGATATTATGGTGCTCAAGAAGTTATAGATTATATAGATGAATATATATATGATGGCAAATACATATTAGTGGCAGAAGATGGAAATAATTTACTCTCTAGAAATAAACCGTTATGCACTTTAGTTGAAGGTAAGTTTTGGGTTAATAATCATGCTCATGTTATACAAGGAAATGAAATCGCTGATACTACTTATTTATACTATCTTCTAAATAGAATAAATATAAAAGGTTATGTAACAGGCTCTGCTCAGCCAAAGCTAAATCAAAATAACCTTAACAAAATAAAGATTTCTTTACCAAAAATAGAGGAACAAATTGAAATAGCTTCTAAAATAGAATTATTTGATAAAAAAATAAATAATAATTTAAGAATAAAAGAGTATTTAGAAGAATATATGCAGTTATTATACCATGAATGGTTTGTAGACTTCAATTTCCCTAATGAATATGGAAATAGATATAGTGATAATGGCGGAGCATTTGAAACTATTGGAGGAAAAAATATACCTGTAGGATGGGATATAATTCCTTTAAATAATATTGTTGAAAAAAAGACCGATGCTATAGTTCCGCAAGAAAATCCGAGTGAGCTATATAAATATTATAGTATTCCTGTATATGATGAAACAAAAACTTATTCAGAAGAAACAGGTGAAAATATTATGAGTAACAAGTTTTTAGTTGAAAAAGATAACCTGTTAATATCAAAATTAAATCCATGGTTTAAAAGAGTTGTTTATCCTATAAATATAGATTCTGCCATATGTTCCACAGAGTTTGTTGTTTTGAAGCCTTTAAAACATAACATATTAGAGTATTTGTATATAATAGCTACATCTGATAGATTTACTAATTATTGCACAAATGCTTCCTCTGGAACATCAAATAGCCACAAAAGGGTTAATCCTGATTATATGATAAAATACAAGATACCTTATCAAAAAGATATAGTTGAGAAATTTAATGGTATAGTTCATCCTTTAGTAAAAAAGATACATTTATTGATAGCTGAAAATAAATACTTAGGTGAAACTAGAGATTTGCTTGTAAGAAAATTAATAAAGTAAAAAGATGGTATATGAAATAAATGCATTTAAAAGAATCTAGTTTGCACTTGAATAAAGCCTTTAAGTTTTATTGAACTTAGAGGCTTTATTTTTATTTATAATACTGGGTATAATTAACTTATTTATTTTAGAAAAGATGCTTGAAATATAAAGACTTATAGCTTAAAATAAGTTTAAGAACTTAAAGTACTTAAAATACTTAGAGAATTGAACGAGATGATTCATATAAAAGTACAAGAAATTAATACCTCAAAAGGGTTGAGATATATTTTATTAGATGATGAATACATGGTTGTTGATGAAGTGAAAAGATTTTTAAAATTTCTTGATACAAATGGTAAATCGCCAAATACATTAAAGAACTATGCATATCACTTGAAAACCTATTATGAATATATGAATAAAAATAATATACCTATAAAAGATTTATGCAATAACAAAGATAAAGGTCCAATTGATATTTTATCTGGATTTATGCTATATCTTCAATATCCAAGTATAGCAGATAAAATAATTAGTATTAATGGAGAACAAGCCGTAAGAAGTGATGCTACAGTTAATATTATCATGGATACAGTACTCTCATTTTATCAGTATTTATCAAAGAATAATGAATTAGAAGAACTTGATATTTATAAAAATCAAAGAAGTAATACTAAGTTTAAATCATTTTTACATGAACTTGTGTCAAATAAGACAGAAATGAGTAAATCAATTTTCAAAAAGAAAATTATAACAAAAGAATTTGAATATATTACTAGAAAGCAATTTAATGAGCTATTTTTTGCTTGTAATACTGAGCGTGATAGGTTGTTATTGGCATTACTATATGAAGGCGGATTACGTATAAATGAAGCTCTTGGTATGCATCTTGAAGATATATCTCAATTAGAAGACAATATAATCCATATTGTATCAAGAGAAAATAATGAGAATGGTGCTCGTGTTAAAAATCATGCAGAAGGAATTATTAAGGTTCCTAATTATATTGTTGATATGATTCTTGATTACATTAATAATGACATTCTTCAATATGATAGTAATTTCCTGTTTTTAAATTTAAGAGGACCTAATAAGGGAAGTCCTTTAAAAGTTGGAAGTGTAGAAGATTTATTTAAAAGATTAAGTAAAAAAGTTGGATATAAAGTTCATCCTCATATGTTAAGGCATGGATTTGCAACTGAAAAGTTAGAATTAGGGTGGTCGCTAGAGGATATTTCGATGTATTTACGACATAAAAATATCCAATCTACACAAATATATGCTCATTATTCAGATATGCTTAAGACAGAGAAAATAAGAACATTTTTAGATGTTAATAAATTAGAGTATGGAGGTGTTGTTATTGATAGCAAATTATAATGATGCTTACAAATTAAGGCTGTATAAGAGTGGTATTCTAAATCTAGAAGAATACTACAATCTAGATGTAAGTGAATACTACAAATCTAAAAATAAGAAAACACCAAAAATTATAGATTTATCACAATTTCCAAAGGAAATAAAAAGAACTATAATTGACTTTATAAATGAAGCTCTAAACTCAAAAGATAAAACCCTTCAGACTATTCATGCAACATATATAATACCTCTAATTGATATATTACCAGAGATTAAAGCAAGTGGAAGTACATCAATGTTAGAGTATTTTGAAGTAAATGCTTTAGAAGAACACAAAGACTTAACATTTATAAAAAAATTATATAATTTCACTCTTAAAAATGAGGAACATCCTTATATTATTAATCTTGAAAATCATAAGGATATAAAAATTTCATCGTTTTACAAAGGTAAAAATAATAATATATTAAGAATAATAGATATAAGACAATACAAATCTGAAGAATTGAAAGAAGAGATATATGCTTATATAGATTATGTATTTAATCAATATGATGTATCTATTCCAATGGCTCATACTATGTATATTACATCTATGATTGAATTGTTATCAGTTGTAAGAGATAAAAAAATCAAGACCTTGCTAGATATAGACATTAATGAATTGCCACAAAAATTTACAAGAACATCAACTCATAAAGCTTTTATTAATGTTTTAATTAAGTTTTTAGGTAGATTTTATGATAAAAGTAATGGTTTTGACTTAGATGAATGGGACTTAAATAATTTCAATTTATCAAAAGAAAGATTGAATGAGAGTAGATTTAGAACTAGTATCAAATTTGATAGGATTAAATTTGATACTAATAAAATACTTGTTAAAAAATATATATGGCATCTATTAGTAAATACAGATATGGCAGTTTCAACTATTGATACTACTCTTTCTAGATTGACTGTAGTATTAAACTATTTTAAAAATAAACCATTAGACCAAATAACTAGGGATGATGTAATAATTTTTTATGAGTGGTTAGATGAAAAGTATAGCAAAGATAATACCTATAATGAATTCATATACAAATCAATATCACTCTTTGAATATTTAGAGCTACAGGATTATATAGATAGAACACCATTTAATATACAAGATACGAAGAAAAATATTGTATATGAATATAAGGAAACGTCTATTGATAAATATGTAATTAATCAGATTTTTAATATTTTAGATAAGGTAGAGACAGAATTATCTCTAATGTTTCTTACGATATATTGTACAGGTATGCGTATATCGGAAGTATGCCAAATAAAGAGGAATTGCTTACAAAGAACAAATAGTGGTTTTTTTATATTATTCTACTCACAAAAAATGAAAAAAGATGTAACTAATGTAATTCCAGAAAGTCTATATAAATTATTAGATTCATATAGAAAATCAATTCCGAAAAATCAGGAGAATTTATTTATATCAGCAAATGGAACGGCTTTTCAGGCAACAACATTGTCTGAAAAGTTAAAAGAAGTTTTTATGGAATTTGATATAAAGAATCCTGATGGCTCAAACTATGTATTTAGAGCACATGATTATAGACATACAATGGGTGCAAAGATGATGGATAGGAATATTCCGTTTCAGTTCATTCAAGAACAATTACATCATGAATCTCCAGAAATGACAGTATCCTATATAGAATACACAAATAAAAAAAAGATAAGGAAAATGAATGAGTTTATAGATATAAAGGGAGAGGATGCTCCTATTAAAGTAGATATTAAATTATCTGATGATGAAGCATATGCCGAATATATGAGAAGTTATATTAATGCACAAATGTTACCTAATGGAGTGTGTGCTAAACCTGTAAAACTTGGTAAGTGTCCTCATGCAAATAGTTGTTTAAATTGTTCAGAATTTAGAACTTCTCTTGCAGACCTTAGTACTCACAAGGCACAACTTTCCAAGATTGATGAGTATATTAAAATTGCAGAAGAAAATGGTTGGGTTATGCAAGTTGAAAGCAACAAAATAACTAAACAAAATCTTGAAAAAATTATTGCAAAACTCGAATCAATTGAAAGTGAGGATAAATAATGATGAGTTTAAAGCCAACTAGACGACAACCTAAAAAACTATTATTTGATTTTGAGAACACCTTTTATGAAGGTGATACATGGGATATGCACTCAATAGATAAATTTAAAGATGGTTGCAAAAAAATGGAGGTTAGATATTTTCATTTTGAAAATATGGAAAATAAATATATTAGAAATGAATTCAAAGCATTTACAGTTGAATTATTAAAAACGAGAGCTATTTCTACTACTGCTTCATATGTTAAGACAATTACTGCTCTAAATGGTTTCCTAAATGAAAAATATCCAAATATATATTCTATATTAGATATAAGTTCTGAAAGTTTATATGATGAATATGACTTATGGCTTAATCAAAATAACTATGTTACTATACGCAAAACAGGAGAAAAAATTTTACAAGATATGTCATCTAAGAAATATAAATCAGATACAATGTATACAATTGTTCTTCGAAAATTTTATAAATTTATTTTAGATGAGGTTTATCCTGACACAGAAAGAGAATATGACAAAGATAAATGGGATATCAGAAATTTAGGTATTCCAGTAACTATATCAGAATCAAGACCAAGATATACAGTTAACTTTGAAAAAATTAAGCAAACAGATTTTAAGTCTGTGTGTAAGCAATATATTTATCATAGATTAAAAGGAAAAGCTATAACAACAGCATTAGAGGATTTAAAAGCTCTTAATTGCTTTTCCGAATATATTGAAAAGAATCATAAAAATGTAGCATTTAAAAATATTAATCGTGAAATAATGGAAGGTTATTTTAGATATGCAAGAACCACTAAAATCAGCACACTAACATTAAATAAGAGAATTGGAACATTAAAAACATTTTTTGACACTATTCAATTATTAATGATTAAGGATATACCATTGAAAACACTGATTGTGGAAAGTGATTACAGGAGAAAAGAAAAAGCATTACCTAAATTCTTCTCTGATAATGAAATCAAAGAAATAAATAAACATATGGATGAATTACCAACACAAATTGCAAGGATGTTATTTGTTATAGAGAATGTAGGACTTAGGATATCAGATTTATGTGCTTTAAAAGTCGATTGTCTCAAGCAAAATAACAATGGAGAATATTTATTAAGTTATTATCAACCTAAAACTAAAAAATATAATGTAATTCCAATTAATGAAATAGTTGGTGTAACAATAGAAAAAGCAATTGAAGAGAGTAAAACTAATTATGGCGATGACTGCAAATATGTTTTTTCAAAAAATAATGATTCTCCAATTGCAAATGATACTTTTGTTAATCATCTCAATAAAATGTCTGCAAATAATAAATTAATGGATGACACAGGTAAACCATTAAGAATAAAATCTCATACTTTTAGAGGCACTGTAGCAACTAAATATGCTAATCTTGGAATAGATATTAACGTAATTCGTATGATGCTTGGACAATCTTCATTAGGGGTTTTAAAGCATTATGTAACTATTCATAATATAAGTATGCTTGATGCTATGAAATCTATTACTGATGAAGATGATAAACTTATTGCTAATATTGGTAATGTAGAAGATGTTATTACGGATAGTGCGGAAAATAAAGAAGTGGTCCCATTGCCAAATGGATGTTGTGCTAAATCTCTAGCATCAGGAAAGTGTGCTCATGCAAATGCTTGTTATACATGCAGGATGTTTAGACCATCGTCAAAATACTTGTTATTATACAAAAAACAACTTAATGAAGTAGAAAACAATATACAAGTAGCACAGCTTAATGGGTTTGAAAGGCTCTTAGATATTAACATTGAATTAAAACAGAATCTAATTAAAATAATAAATACTATAGAAAAGGGTGAGAAATAAAATGTCAGATAAAACAACTAAAATCAGAGAATTAGCAAAGGAAAAATCTGAAAAACGTAAAGCTGAAGTGATTAAAATAATTAAATTAATGATAAAAAATGGAGAGAGTGTATCTTTTTATAGTGTGAATAAAAAATCTGGGGCGTCTAAATCTTACCTTTACAATAATGAAGAAATTTATAATCTCATTAAAGAGGCTAGAGGGAAAGAGGTTGAAAAGAAAAAAACAACTGAAAGTAAAGATTCTATTATAAATATGCTTAACTTAAAAATTAAAAAACTTGAGTCTGAAATTAAATCACTTAAAGAAGAAAATTCAGACTCGTATAAATTAAAATATGAGAAAGTTTTAGAAGAAAATTTTAAACTGAAAGAGCAATTAAAAAACTCGTATAATTATTAAAATATAATACTTAAAATACATGTACTTAGAGTTGTAACTTTGATTTAATCAATATTATAACTCTTAAACTATATATAAATATCGGTTCACCATTATTTAGTGGAGATGCAGGGTCAGGTTCAAGTGAAATTAGACGTTATATCATAGAGAATGACTGGTTAGAAGCAATAGTTCAGTTAAGTACAGATGCCTTTTATAACACAGGCATAACTACTTATATATGGATTATGTCAAAGGATAAACCAGTTCATAGACAAGGAAAAGTTCAGCTTATTGATGCTTCAAATATGTATGAAAAGAGAAGAAAGTCTATAGGGAATAAACGTAATGATATTACAGAAGAATGTCGAGAAGTAATAGTAAAGGCTTATGGTGAATTTGATAATAAAGTTTATACTTTAGGAGATAAAACTTGTGAATCTAAAATATTTGATAATATTGAATTTGGATATAACAAGATAGTAATTGAGAGTCCACAAGTAGATGAACAAGGAAATATTATTAAAAAGAAAAATAAACCAGTAGCAGATGCTTCAAAGAGAGATACTGAAAATGTGCCTTTAAATGAAGATATAGATAGTTATTTTAGGAGAGAGGTATTACCATATAACCCAGATGCATGGATAGATAAGAATAAAACAAAAGTTGGATATGAAATACCTTTTACAAAATATTTTTATAAGTATAAACAACCAGAGAAGGCTGATGATATAGCAAGGAGAATAAATGATATAGAAATAAATTTAATAGCTTCGTTAAAATCTTTATTTTCTGAGGTTGGTGAAGCAGATGAATAGAAAAATGAAAAATAGTGGAATTAAGTGGATTGGATTAATACCTAATGAATATAAGATAGTAAAGGTTAAGAATTTGTTTAATATTGGTAGAGGTCGAGTAATAAGCTTATTAGAGATTGATGATAATGGAGAATATCCAGTGTATTCATCTCAAACTAAAAATAATGGGTGTTTAGGCTATATAAACACTTATGACTTTGATTGTAGTCAACTTACATGGACTACTGATGGAGCTAATGCTGGGACTGTATTTTTAAGAGAAGGAAAACATAATTGCACAAATGTATGTGGAACTTTGTTGCCTAAAAATAATATTAATAACATTAGATATTTAAAATATGCTTTAGAATATATAGCCATTTTTCATAAGAGAGCAGATACTAATGGGTTTAAGATTATGAATAATGAAATGGCAGAAATTAAAATTACATTACCACCAATAGAAGAGCAGGAGTTAATTGCAAATTATCTTGATAAAAGGATAAGTAGGGTTGAGGATATTATAAGACAAACAAATATTTCAATTAAAGAATATAAAAAATATAAACAAGCGATTATTACAGAAGCTGTTACAACTGGGGTAAACTCAGATAAGGAAATGAAGGATAGTGGGGTTGACTATATTGGGAAGATACCAATAGATTGGAGTGTAAAAAAACTTAGGCATATAGGAACATTACAGAATGGTATAAGTAAGGCTTCAGAAGAATTTGGATTTGGATACCCATTTATAAGTTATGGAGATGTCTATAGAAATATATCATTACCACTTGAAGCCTCAGGGTTAGTAAATTCAAATGAAAATGAAAGAATAAATTATTCAGTAAAGCAAGGAGATGTACTGTTTACAAGAACTTCAGAAACAATTGATGAGGTGGGTTTTGCATCTACTTGTTTAAGAACAATAGATAATGCTGTTTTTGCAGGATTTGTAATTAGATTTAGACCAAGTTTAAATTATTTAAATGCAAATTATTCAAAATATTACTTTAGAAGTGAGATGCACAGAAGGTTTTTTGTAAAAGAAATGAATTTAGTAACAAGAGCTTCATTGAGTCAGGAGTTATTAAAAAGACTTCCAGTAATAATACCACCTAAGGAAGAACAAAAAGAAATTGCAGGTTATTTAGATAATAAGTGTATTGAAATAGATAATATAATTGAACAAAAACAGAAATTATTAATAGAAATGGAAGCCTATAAAAAATCACTTATATATGAATGTGTAACGGGAAAAAGGGAGGTAAAGTAGTGGATGATAGAGAGAAGCGTTTTGAAGCAGATATAGAAAATTATCTTCTTACAAAAGGTGGATATACAAAAGGTGATATGAGTACCTATAATAAAGAAAAAGCTATTGATATGGGGAAACTAATAGCTTTTATAAAAGCTACTCAACCTAAACAATGGGAACGCTATGAGAGAAATTATAAAGATGAATCTGAAAAGAAGTTATATAAAAGATTTAATGAAGAAGTTGAAACTAATGGTTTAATTCATGTTTTAAGACATGGAATAAATGATAGAGGAGTAAAGATAAATATTGCCTATTTTAGACAAGAAACTTCTCGTAACCCAAAGGTTATGGAGTTATATAATGCTAATATATTAACTTGTACAAGACAATTTAAATATTCAACTGAAAATGAAAATTCTATAGATATGGTTTTATCTTTAAATGGTATTCCTATAGTAGCTATTGAATTAAAGAATCAACTCAAAGGTCAATCAGTACAAAATGCAAAAACTCAATTTATTTATGATAGAAACCCTAAAGAGCTATGCTTTCATCTAAATAAAAGGTTTCTTGTATATTTTGCAGTAGATTTATATGAGATAGTAATGACAACACAGTTAAAGGGTAAAGAAACAAATTTCTTACCTTTTAACCAAGGCTCAAATGGTGCTGGTAATGTTGGAGGAGCAGGAAATCCTAAAAATGAAAATGGGTATGTAACATCATATCTTTGGGAGTCTGTTTTAACAAAAGATGTGTTAATGGACATAGTGCAAAGGTATATTCATTTAAGTATAGAAGAAACTAAGGTAATTAAAGCTGGTAAAGAAATTAAAAAAGTATCTAAGAAAATTATTTTTCCAAGATATCATCAACTTGATGTAGTTACAAAAATAGTTGAAGATGTAAGGGAAAATGGTAGTGGAAATAATTATCTAATACAGCATAGTGCAGGTTCTGGAAAGTCAAATTCAATAGCATGGCTATCATATAGACTTTCAAGTCTTCACAATGATAATAATGATAATATATTTACATCAGTAATAGTAGTTACAGATAGAAAGGTTCTTGATAGTCAATTACAAGATACTACATCAAGTTTTGACCATACAAAAGGTATAGTTGAAACTATAGGTGAAGGAAAGTCTTCTAAAGACCTTAGAGATGCAATTAACGATGGCAAGAAGATTATTATTACTACGCTTCAAAAGTTCCCTGTTATATATAAAGAGATAGATGATAATACAGGAAAGAGATTTGCAATAATAATAGATGAAGCTCATACAAGTCAGACAGGAAATAGTGCTAAAAAATTAAAGACAGCACTTGCGGATATAGAAGATGCATTAAAAGAATATGCAGAGATAGAAAATAAGGCAGAAGATGAAATTCTAGATGATGAAGATAAATTAGTTAAAGAGATATTAAGTCATGGAAGACATAAGAATTTATCATTCTTTGCATTTACAGCAACACCTAAAGAAAAAACTTTAGAGCTATTTGGACAAAAACATAGTGATGGAACATATCATCCTTTTCATATTTATAGTATGAGACAAGCTATAGAAGAAGGATTTATTCTTGATGTATTAAAAAATTACATGACATATAAAACTTGTTATAAGATTGCTAAAAATACAACAGATAATCCAGAGGTACCAGCATCAAAAGCTATGAAAACCGTAAGAAGATATGCTTCATTACATCCACATAATTTACAGCAAAAAACAGCTATTATTATAGAGCAATTTAGAGATATAACTAAAAATAAAATAGGTGGTAAAGCTAAGGCGATGATAGTTACAGCTTCAAGACTTCATGCTGTACGTTATTACCATGAGTTTAAGAGCTATATTGAGAAAAAAGGATATAGTGACTTAGATATATTGGTTGCTTTCTCAGGTATTGTAAAAGACGGTACAGAAGAATACACAGAAGAAGGAATGAATAAGCGTAAAGATGGTTCTACAATAAAGGAAAGCCAATTAAAAGCTGAATTCCATACGGAAGACTTTAGCATGTTAATAGTTGCAGAAAAATACCAAACTGGTTTTGATGAGCCGTTATTACATTCTATGTTTATAGATAAAAAATTAAGTGGAGTTAAGGCAGTACAAACTCTTTCAAGACTAAATAGAACTTGTGTAGGTAAAGAAGATACTTTTATTCTTGATTTTGTAAATACAAAAGAAGAAATAGAAGAAGCTTTTAAACCATATTATGAAGCAACTATTCTAGATGAAGAGATTAATGTAAATCTAATATATGATACAAAGAATAAGCTAAGAAAGTACAAGTTATATAATGATGAAGATATAGAAAGGTTCGTGAAAATTTATTATAAAAAGGGAAAGCAAAATACAACAGATTTAGGTAAAATGACAGCATTATTAAAGCCAATAGTTGACAGATATAAAGACCTTAATGAAGAAAGTAGATTTGAATTTAAGAAGACAGTTAGAAACTTTAATAAATGGTATGCTTATATAATTCAAATAGCAAGAATGTTTGATAAGGAGTTACAAAAGGAATATGTATTTACAGCTTATCTTGAGAAGTTATTGCCAAGAGCCGCAGGAAAAGATATAGATTTAGAAGATAAATTAAGACTTGAGTTTTATAAGTTAGAACGAACATTTAAAGGGGATATTACATTAAATCCAACTCTTGAAGATGAAACGTTAATAAATCCTAAGAGTATTGATGTTGGTGGTAGACCAGAAGATAAAGATGAATTTTTAGAAAATATTATTAATAAAATTAATGATAGGTTTATGGGGATATTTACAGAGGGAGATAGAGTTATTGTAGAGACTATCTATAAAAAATGCGTAAAGGGCAATAAAAAACTAACTCAATATGCAAAGAAAAATGATTCGGAAGTATTTCAACAAAGTATATTTCCAGAGATATTTAAAAAAATAGCTCAAGATTGCTATATAGAATCAATGGATTCTTTTGCTAAGTTATTTGAAAATAAAGATTTCTATGATTCTGTAATGCAAGAACTTGCAAAAGAAGCGTATAAGAGTTTGAGGAGCAGTTAAGTTTTTATTAGTAGATTGAGCTAGATTATATTTAATATAGAGATGATATATAAATTATCTCCTTTTTATATTTGTTAAACATAGATTTTAGCATAATAAGTATAAAAAGGAGATTTTTTTATGAATAAGAGGTGTTAAGTTAAGACACTTTTTTTAATAAGAGTATAAATGCTATTTTCAGTTTCTAT
>SKEM01001210.1_pt1 | contig 12231 bp, 10 predicted proteins | sample 4826731 | NCBI WGS metagenome assembly SKEM01 (sample SAMN11008809, study PRJNA524170) | human gut metagenome | biome: Human fecal sample; material: Feces; isolation source: fecal sample from pouch patient p37 | host: Homo sapiens | place: Israel: Tel-Aviv | collected 2015-07-27
GACTTCATGAAACCTGTTCCGTCAGTTGTATATCCAGTTAATACACCATTATCGTTTACAACTGTATTTACAGCACCAGCCATTTTAGCTGCTGGATCTAATTTATCCAAATAAGGAATAATCTTTTGCTTATTTGGCATAGATACGTTAGATCCACGCATATCTAAAGTTCTAATTGCATCTACAGCTTTTTCTAGTTTATCATTATCAATTTCAAATGCTAAATATGCATAGTTTAACCCTAATTTAGCAAAAGCATTGTTATGCATTGTTGGTGACATAGAGTGTCTAATAGGATATGCCATCAAACCAATTAATAAAGTATGTCCATCGATACGTTCCATTTTAATTATCCCCTTTAAAATTAATTTTCACTTATTTCAGCTGCTTCTTTTCCTGCTACAAATCCGGAAGAAATGCCCCATGAGTTCATCATACTTGGCATAGAATCATGTCCATTTGCTCCACCGATTACTTCACCTGCAGCAACTACATTAGCCAATTTATTACCATTTTCAAATTGTAGATGTAGATCTGCATCTGTTACAAATCCACCTAATGTGGTTGCAAAACGATCACGTTGTTCAATGATGTAGAATTCATCGCCTTCATATTCATGTAAGAATTTACTATCTCGGCCAAATTCTTCATCTTTTCCTTGTTTAGCATAGTCATTGTATTTTTGAACAGTTTCACTTAAACCAGCTACATCAATACCTGCTTTTTGTGCAACTTCTTGTAAACTACCCTTCACAAGAATTGGATTACTCTTTCCGTCTTTTGCAAAGTAATCAGCGATTTCACTTTCACTAAAGTCATGTAAGACTAATAACTTGTAGAATTCATCCCATGTTCGCTTATCCATTACTAAGAATGCCACTCTGTCTTTTTGTTTTAAGACTGCATCTCTTAATTCAGCATATACATCAGATTCATTAACGATTCGTTTACCATCTGTATTAACATAAATTGCTCCCATATCAGTAGCAAGTTTAGATGCATATGTTGTTAACTTAGCAATTCCTGGTTCAGTTTCTACCCCATGAGGATATACTTTATACCAGCCTAAGTTCCTTGTCTTCAATTGTAATGGAGCTAAGAATTGATAAGCATCGCCAGTTGATGTCATTGGACCATAATAGTATAAACCTTGACTTTCTGGTCCACGCATCTTTGTATTAGCACCATAACCACCGGAAGCTAGAACTACTGCCGAAGCAAAAATCTTGGTTGTTTTATGCTTTCCTTCAGTCACAATACCTGTAATCTTATCACCGTCAGTTATAACCTCTTCTACTCGACTATCAAGTAAGATTTGGCCACCTTTTTCTTCAAAAGCTTTAGCGACTTTAGTGATAAATTCATAACTACTTGATGTTGGTAATTCAACTTGACGTTCAACTGAATGTTCTGGTGTTTGAGTTTGAGCTTTTCGATATTCTAAACCAGCAAATTCAGAAATAAAATCAATTGCATCACCAATGTTATTTGCCATTAAATTAGTTAACTCAGGAACATTAGTATCTTTTGATTCACGTCTAACATCATCTGCTAATTTTTCTGGTGTATCATTATCCGCTTCATCGCCAAAAATATTCTTAGCAACTTTAGATCCTGTTGCAGTTACATTAGAACCATTTAGGATTGTAGCTCCACCTAGGTAACCATTTTTTTCTACTAAAATTACTTTCTTTCCTAATTTTAAGGCGCGACATCCAGCAACTAAGCCAGCTTCTCCACCACCAATAACAACAACATCTGTATGCAATTCTTCAGTTACATGAGGAATATCTTTTTTCTTAGAATCAATCTTTACTTCTGCTTCTTCCACCGCATCTTTAGCTGATTTCAAAATTGCATCACTCATGACAGTAGCGCCACTAATTGCATCGATATCAAAACTTTGATTATCAAGAATATCATTTCTTAGTTTTGAGAAAACTTGATTAAAAATACCTTTTGTTTCAGAATGTTTCTTTACATCAACATTTATAATTTCTTGATTTTCAACTCCAATTTCCAAATCAATTGGTCCGTTATGCCCTTGAGCTTGAGCAGTAATTACTTTCTTTTCAGTCATATTTTTCACTCCACTAAATTACTTCTTGTGGTGGTCAATTGCATATTGACGACGTCCACCTGGCTTTGGAATCATATCTTGCATCATAATACCGATACCACCATCAACATTGATCTCATCACCATTTGTATAATCTGAACGATCACTTGCTAAGAATAGTACAGTATTAGAAATATCCTTCAATTCACCAATACGCTTGCTTGCTACTAAACGACTACGTCCATCTTCAACTTCCTTATCTTTGTAGAAGTCTTTTGATAATGGAGTTTTAACTAAGCAAGGAAGTACACAGTTACTACGTACACCAAATTGTCCCCATTCAGCTGCTATTTGTTTGGAAATCATGTTTACAGCAGCTTTTGTTGTACTATATGCACCAGAATATGTTTCTGGGAAATGAGAAGCAACTGTTGAAATATGAACCATTGTACCTTTCTTTTGCTTAATCATTTGACGACCAAATCGTTGAGAAGTTAAGAAATAACCATTAATATTAATATTAATTTGTTGTTTCCATTCATCAAATGTTAAATCTTCCAATGGTGAGAAACGAAGAATTGCTGCTGTGTTAACTAATACGTCAACACGACCAAATTTATCAACTACCTTCTTTACAGCTTCATCTACATCATGTTCATCTGTAGAATTACATACAACTGCAAGTGTTTCTACTTTAAATTCATCAGCTAATTCTTTACTTAATTTTTCAACACGTTCTTCAGCGATATCCATCAATACTAATTTAGCGCCTTGTTCAGCAAAGTCATGAGAAAACTTTGTTCCCATACCACCAGCAGCACCTGTAATTACAACAACTTTATTTCTTAATCCTAACCATTCAGTCATAAATATTAACCTCTTTTCTTCAATTCAATTAGTCTAAAATTTCTGGCCAAGCCTCTTTCAAAACTTTTTCTGTATTCTTATAAGTATAATTAGCTACCCAATCAATACCTTTGGACATATAGTTATCAGAAATAACTTCAACCCCAACAACTTTTGGATCGATACCAGCTTCTTTGATCATCTTTAAGAATGCTACTGTGTCAGCTTGCCCCACACCTGGAGCTAAACGATCATGCATTGATTCGTCTCTCAAGATTGAATCTGCATATGGTCTTTCATAAGCATCATCAATTTGGATAGAAATAACTTTCTTAGCTTGTTCTTTTGTCAACAAATCATAAGGTTGGTTAGCACGAACCCAGTGCCATGTATCTAATAGCATCATTGCGTTATCACAATCAGCTTTTTGCAATACTTTCCATGTCTTATCTAAGTTTGGTAAACCACTATATGGCATTGGTTCAAGGGCAATAATTAAATCTCCGGCTCTATCACATAATTCTCTAAGTTTTTGTGCGGTATAGTCTACAGGATAATCTTCCATTAAACCTGTATTAATATGCTTTACACCAAATAGTTCACACATATGGAAGCACATTTGTTCCTTATACTTTTGTTCATATGAGCGGGGTTCTTCACACCATTGAACAATGTATTCTACTTCTGTACAAGTGATATTGTATTTATTCAAAATATCTATAATATCTTTATCTGTAAGCCCTTCATTTAAAGCATCTACATATGTTTCGGCTCTTAAACCGATGCCATCATAGCCAGCTTCAGCAGCAGCTTTACAACGTTGTTCAAATGTACACTTGTCTCCCAATGTCCAAGAACTTATAGTAATAGGATTTTTCTTACTCATAATAAAACCCTCCTCAGAGTTTGTGATTTATTTAATTAATTTTTACACTTTTAATATATATCAATAATTTCTATACGTCTAATTGATATTTTTTCTATAATTGATATAATATTTCTATACGTTGCAATCGTTATCAAAAATTGAAAAGAGGGCCTTTTATGAATTTACAACAATTACAATATCTTCATGTCTTAGCTCAGACTGAGAATTATACACAGGCTGCTGAAATGTTACATATTACACAACCTTCTTTAAGTTACGCGATTAGTTCCCTAGAGAGTCAAGTTAATATCAAATTATTCGAAAAATCTGGTCGAAACATTAAGTTAACTCGTAGTGGGAAAATCTTTGTTGAAGAAAGCTTAGCTGCTATTGAATCACTCAATCGTGCTATTGAAAGAGCTAAGAAATCTGAAAATAACAAAGAAGTTATTAAAATTTCAATGCTACGTTCTATTAGTTCTCACTGGTTACCAGCTACTATTCGAAAATTTTTAGATGATATTCCTGAAGAAAAACAACCTTCCTTTGAATTTGAAAGTGGCATCGGTTTTTCACACTCAATCTTAGACGAATTAAGAGAAGAAAAAATAGACGTTGCATTCTGTTCAAAGATTGATAACTTGGATGATGTTGATTATTTCCCTGTATATGAACAAAAATTAAAATTCATAACTCCACTTGATCATCCCTTAGCTAATAAAAATAAAATTAATTTGAAAGATACTTTAGATTTTAAATATATTACTTACTCTTCTAATACTGGTTTACGTGCAGAAACTGAACAACTATTTTCAATTTGCGGTGGCACCCCTGATAGTGTCTTCGAAGTTGACGAAGATGAAACCGTAGCTGGTATGGTTGCAGCTAACTTTGGTGTAGGAATTGTCCCAGAAATGCCAATTCTTAGAACATTAGATATTAAACAAATCCCAATTGAGTTTCCTAAGTGGCATCGCTTTATCTACATGGCCACTCTTAAGCGTCATTACCAATCTCCAGCTGCTTTAGATTTCATCAATTTTATTAAGCAAAATTCCGATGCTGGAAAATAATAAGAATCACTAGAATTGAATTCCAATTAATTCATTCTAGTGATTCTTTTTTTAGATGAATTTATACTTGAAGCAACGTACTGCTAAAATTATCATTACGATTATTCCTAACACTGAGACAGCTACATCTAAAACAAATACATGAACTAAACTGGCTGCTGTATCATCTAAGATAAAAGTAGACACAATTGGACCCACAAAATATGTTAAAGCAGCCGCAAAACTATAGTATCCTGTAACTCTCCCTTTTTCTAGTGGAAAATAACGAGATAAAATTGTTAGACCAACTTGCCAAATACCACCTGCTGCAAAGAAACCAATTGCGATACTTGTCAAACGTGCAATTGTTGGAGTTGGATGAACAACCATCACAGCTAACATCGCTGCAGCAACAATTGAATATGTCAATAACACTTTAAATGGATGTACCTTTCTAACTACAGTCGATGTGATAAATACCGAGATTAAAGAAGAAATAGCATACCATGAAATCAACGTTTTAGAAAAAACTGGTGTTGATCCAATAACTTTTTCTGCAAATACTGGTGCATATTGTGAGTACATATAGAATATAAATGATAAAGTAAATCCTAATATTACCATTCCTACCCCATCAATCAAAACAGAAGGCTTATTTGTAGAAGTTTCCAAGATTTCTTTTTGTTCACTAACTGTTTCTTTAACTATTGTTTCATTTTTACCAAAATTAGTTACACTCACTTTTAATAGAAGTAATCCTAGCATCACTGCCATAGCTGGAATAATAATGTATGCACTGTGTACAGCTGCAATTACTAACGGTAAGATCGTTTGCGATAATGACATTGAAGCTTTTACTAAAGCATTCATACTAGCAGGTTTCTCTGGAAATTTTTCCGTTAATAAAGGATAGCTACCAGAATCATTAAATGAATTGGCATTGCCTAAAAATAAACTACAAATTGAAGCCATCCAAATATTTCTACTTACTAATAAACCTATCAAAAATATGATGTTGGAAATTGTTCCGATAATTATAGTATTTTTTCTACCAAATTTATCCGAAAACCAACCCGCTAATAAAACAGTAATCAAATGTCCTAAACCTAGCATCGAAATAACAATTGAAATTCCTTTTAGATCTGTATGCCATAATTCCATGAACCAACTATGGAATTGAGAAACCAGAATGATTGATGATCCCCAAACGAAATAATTAAAGTATACATAGAAGGCTAATACTGATCTTTTAGCTTTAGGTTGATTTTTCTTACACACAATAGGGAATTCCATTCCGTTCCCCTCCTAACTTGTTATCTTTTTCACATTTATTATACGTTAATTTTATCTATTATTTTTTTAAAATTCCAATAGACTTTATTTATTTTATTCTTCAATTTTATCTATATGTATAATTATTTTATATTTTATATGCTATAAAATTAATATTGTTTACGGTTACTAAAACATTTATAAATAATTAGATCCTATAGAATATTTATATAATTAACTTAAAATATATCAATTAGACAATACTCAATAGATGACTTATATTAAAAATGTAAATAGATTGATAAAAAAATCACAATTAGGTGGGTGGAAAGTCATGAAAAAACAAAATTATGCTGGCGTCGCTGCCAGTGTTTATATCAACTTTGCTTTAGTTGGTATGGCAACAATCATCATTTCACAATACAGTTCTTACTTCCAAAAGGCGTGGAATACTGATGTTAAAGGCATCTCAACTGTGCTTTCAGTTGTTGGTATCGGCCGTATCTTAACAATCTTATTTGCCGGTGTTATTTCAGATAAAATTGGCCGTAAAAAAACCATGATTATCGCAATCACTTCCGATATTATTTTCTTATTAGGTGCTGCATTTGCTCACAATCTCTTTATGGCTTGTATTGCTGCTTTATTCTTTGGTGTTACTAACTCCTTTGGTGATTCAGCTTGTTACCCAGCCCTAACAGATGCTTTCCCAGAAAAATCAGCTACAATGAACTCATTAGTTAAAGCTGCTATGTCATTATGTCAATTCTTGTTCCCATTCTGGGTAGCTTCTGTTTCAAATGCTAGGTTAACTGCAATTATTTTAGCTGTCGCATTATTCTTAGATATTTTACTTGTTATGTGGATACCATTTGCTCCTCATGATGAAAGCAAAAAGACTGAACCAAAGGCTGAAGTTAAGCAAGAAACAACAACTGTTTCATCAGCTAACCAACCAAAAATGGCAATTGATGGTTCCCTAATCATCGCTCTAGGTTTTACAATTTGTTTCACTTTCTACGTATTCTCACAATATATTCCAAACTTTGGAATCAACGTATTAGGTGTTGCACCTGCAACTGCTAAAACTCTATTATCTTGGTACGCAATGTCATCTATGATTTCTGTTTTTGTGACTGCTATTGTTGTTACAAAAGTTAAGCGTTTAACTTTAATCTTACTTTACTCAACATTATCAGCACTTGGCTTATTATTGATGGTACTTTCACCATCTCTAATGACTGCACGTATCGGTAGTATCGCAGTTGGTTTCTTCGGTGCTGGTGGTATCTGGCAAGTTGGTCTATCTGTATTAACAAGTTACTTCCCTACTGGTCATGGTAAGTTGACAAGTTACTATAGTTTCATGGCTTCCTTGACATACTTCTTAGGACCTTTGTTATCCAGTTTCGTAATTAGTGACACTGCAGCAAGTGTACTAAGTGTATTCTGGATTACAGCAGTCGATACTATCATCACTGTTGTTGTAACACTTCTACTTATTCAACGTAGTCGTAAATTTGATGTTAAATAATTGAATTATTAGTACAAAAATACCACTAAATCATAGTTATCAAAACTATTGATCTAGTGATATTTTTTAGCCTTTTTTATTACAAATGGATGTAAGTCCTAGAGGATGGGACAAAATACCTATCTTCCTGAAAAACAATAAGTGATTTTCAACATTCGAAAATTACTTATTGTTTTTTTATTTTATCGAAGGTAAGTTAAGCGTGAAGTAGCCATTATATAATTTTTCCAAATTTTGCATTATCAATTCCATACCTATTTCGCCATGGTACTATGTCAAGAAAATAGATAAGTTAAATAGAACAAAGATAATTTCCCTTGTAAAAATTTTATTAGAATCATTATTTCTATCAAGGGCAAGCCCATACGGGAAACCCTTGACAAAAATAATGATTCTAATCCTTTATTGGCAAGGAAAATAATCTTAAATCATCATCTTTTAAGCTGCTTTATTTACTTTTTGTACTTTATCAAAGTATGTCTGTTCAAATTCTAATGGTGATATGTAGCCACAATGGCTATGAATTCTCACCGTATTATAAAAACCATCTATATATGAAAATACTAATCGTCCAGCTTCATTATATGAACTGATATTATATTCATTTAAGCATTTACGCTTAATTATAGCGTGAAAAGACTCAATACAAGCATTATCCCACGGATAAGCTTTCTTTGAATAACTTCTTGTTATTCCAGCTGTTATTTCGCAATACTCTTTAGAGGTGAATTGACTATCTCTATCACTATGAATAATTTTTGGATTACTCTTACGAGTAGCTTTCACTTTATTTATAAGAGATATTATATTTGTGGTCTCCAATGTAGTTGATAAATCCCAAGAAATTATACGCCGTGAAAACAAATCCATGATACTAGTTAGATATACAAATCCTTCTTTAGTTGGAATATAAGTTGTATCAATGCACCAAATCGTATCAGGTGCTTCAGGATTAAATTGTTCATCTAGGATATTTTTCAATTTATTATTAAGGTTGGAATCTCTAGTAGTTACAGTAAAGGGTTTACAGTACTTTGCACGTATTTTTAGTTCTTTCATATATTTTCCAACAGTACGTTCAGAAATTTGTATGCCCATTTTTCTTAGTTTAGCTGTAATTTTGGGTGCACCATAAAGGTGCTGACTTTCTTCCCATATTTCCATAATAAGATCCTTGATTTTTAGCTGACGTTCTTTTGATTTACTCAATCCTTTAGACTTATGTCTATAATATCCTGATTTTGATAATCCTATATGTTTAAGCATTCCAGCTACAGTAGGCTTTTGTTTAGAATTTTCACTTACTTCTTTTATATTCTTATAAATTTCTTCCGTTGTTACTATCCCAGAATGCTTATTGCTTTTTTAGTACTTCAATCGCTCCTTCTGCGTCTCTTAATTGTCTTTTTAATCTTACAATCTCTTTATCTTTATCGCTAGAATAATTTCCACTTCCTCTACACTGATCCATCTTTTTTTGATAATTTAATCCATTTTCTTAATGCACTGACGCTTACTCCTAGTTTTTTAGCAGTGGTATTAATAGAAAGTCCACTATCATAATAATAGTTTACGGCATCTGTTTTAAATTCATCAGTATATGTTTTCTTGGGCATGTAATGTCCACCTCAATAAAATTATTTAATTATTATATGCGAATTGCTAGTTCGTAATATTTAACAAAAAAGTCCAACATAGTTAGACTCATAAGTGAGAAAACAAAAAAGGAGTCCTAGCTATGTTGAACCACTTTCAGTTTACGCTTTATCGGCATGATTTTCAAATCAAATTCGATCGTTATCGCTTAACCATGAGTCATTTGTTTAAGCGTTACGCACCTAGAAAATACCGAGAACGTCGAAATATTGAAAACTCCAAGTTGTCTGATGTCGCTTTACTGGCATTGATGTGTTTGAAAGTTCAATATCAAGTCGCAACTTGGCGAAAATTCTACCAGTTAGTTAGCGATATTATGCCTTCGCTACCGATGTTAGAGTATTCTCGATTTATGCGTCGCTGTAAAAATTTGGTTCCCATTTTCCAATCAATTCGTACCGGCTTAATCAAAAAGTCCAGTTATGGTGTTATAGCCATTATTGATAGTTTTCCATTGCCACTGTGTCAAGATAACCGCAAACTTCAGGCAGTTTTGTTTCACCGCTTTGCTGATGTCGGGTACAATGCCACCAAACAAAGGTATTATTATGGTTTCAAGGTGCACGTGGTTACGGACACGCAGGGCTGATTCTTAACTATGAACTTACTCCAGCCTCAATTCATGATATTAAGGCCGCTCCAGAAGTTATTGAGAACTGTCCATGCTCTTTGGTTATTGCCGATGTGGGTTATGTTGGCAAAAAACTTCAACATATTTTTGCTCAAATGGGCTATCAGTTATGGACACCATATCGGTCCAATATGCGATTAGCCAAGCAACACAATAGTCGACAACTTAAGAAACTTCGGCGTCGAATTGAAAGCTACTTTGCTGATTTAACACGTCAAGGTATTGAACATACACTTGCTCGTAGTTTAGGTGGCCTTCAAATGAATATTGAGGCAATTATACTAACACACAATTTGGAAATCATGGGAATATTACAAACTAGCAACTAACGTAATTATTATACATGATTCTATCACATTTAACTTGTCCCAATTTTATTCTACCTTCAAATATCCAAGGTTAAACCATCTGCATCGATGGCTCGATACAAATAATGCCATTTTCCTTTAAGTTTCTGACCCCATTAAAGACTTTTCCCAATACGTAAAAAAATATTTTTTGAATAAGGGACAATCAGTGCCTATGTTCATCCTCTAATTTATTCTTAAGATATTTTTACTTTCTCTGCAGGTGTTGATACTTCTTTTTGTTCTTTTCGACCTTTCAACTTATACTTCGTTAATCTCATACCATTGAAAATTACCACCAAGATACTACCTTCATGAACCAACATTCCGATAGACATATTCATCCATTCGCTGAAGAAGACGCTGGTCAACAAGACCAACACTACTCCAATTGAAATCACGATATTTTGTTTCATATTATTTACGGTGGCTTTTACTAATCCTAATGCGTGAGGCAAGTTGCTGAAGTTCGAGTTCATTAAAACGACATCGGATGTTTCAATCGCTACGTCCGTTCCGCTTCCCATTGCGATTCCAATGTCTGCTAAAGCTAAGGACGGACTATCGTTAACGCCATCTCCAACAAAGGCTACAATTTGACCACGTTGTTGTAGTTTTCCGATATAAGCCGATTTGTCTTCCGGCAACATGTGGCCGTGAGCTTCGGTCAAACCAAGTTCGCCAGCGACCACATCAACGGTTCCTTGGTTATCTCCTGAAAGAACGACTAGATTTTTCACGCCCAAGTCTTTTAATTCCTGCAAATTAGCTTTCACACCCGGACGGACTTGATCGCGAATGCCCATCAGTACTTTTAATTCACCGTCGACCGCGGTCAAAACGAGAGAGTTCCCTTGTTGTTCAAACCGTTTGACATCTTTTTGCACTTTTTTACTGAGAGTGACATTTTCTTTTTCCATCAAGGCCACATTCCCAACAGCCACTCTATGTCCAGCTACGCTTGAAACGATTCCGCCGCCTTTCACGACTTCAGTTCCTTCAACAGGATAAAAATTTGTTTCTCCAATTTGGTTTAAGACCGCTTTTGCTAATGGATGATCTGATTCCCGTTCCACACTGGCCAGATAGCCAAGCGTTTCAGCAGAATCTTTTTCATACAGTTCAGTCGCTGCAACGGTTGGGTTTCCGACAGTTAAAGTACCTGTCTTATCAAATACAATTGTATCCACATTGCTGAAGTCTTGAATGACTTCACTCCCTTTTAAAAGAACACCGTTACGAGCACCATTCCCGATACCGGCAACGTTTGAGACAGGCACTCCGATAACTAATGCGCCTGGGCAACCTAGAACCAAGATGGTGATTGCTAACTCAATATTTTGACTGAACGCCCATACAACAATTGCCAGAACCAAGACAGCTGGTGTGTAGTATTTAGAAAAGCGATCAATGAACCGTTCTGCTTCGGATTTAGAATCTTGTGCTTCTTCCACGAGTTCAATAATTTTTCCAAATGTAGTGTCCTCACCAACTCGGTCAGCTCTGATTTGAATCGTTCCGTTTTCTAAAATGGTTCCTGCAAAAACTTCTGCATCAGGTAGCTTGTTGACCGGAACAGCTTCCCCTGTAATGCTAGCTTCATTGATATGCCCTTCGCCCGTAAGGACTGTGCCATCCACTGGAACTTTCGCACCCGTTTTAACAAGCAAGATATCCCCTTCATCTACATCATCCACTTCTACTTCTTCAAATTTGCCATTATCCATTTGTTTCAAGGCGCTTTCGGGTGCCATTTCAGTCAATTCTTTGATAGCAGATCGCGTTTGGTTCAATGTTCGTTGTTCCAAGTAGTGTCCGAATAAGAATAAGAACGTGACAATAGCCGATTCTTCATAATTTTGAATAAAAAGCGCACCAATCGCTGCAATACTGACTAAGACATCAATACTGATGACTTTGACTTTCATTGCTTGAAACGCTTGAATGGCAATTGGCGTAATCCCAA